>Ga0181612_152598_pt1 | contig 12198 bp, 5 predicted proteins | sample HoacroProtozoa21_FD_119630 | JGI IMG/M metagenome (GOLD analysis project Ga0181612, IMG submission 119630) | Hoatzin crop microbial communities from Cojedes, Venezuel. Combined Assembly of Gp0051906, Gp0051904, Gp0051908
GGCGGGGCGCCCGGGGGCTGGCGGGGGGCTGGGGGGTGTTCCTCTGTGAGGAGCAGCCGGGGCTGCCCCGTGCCGGACACAGCCGGTTCCAGCCAGCTTCAACGGCCCCGCCGCAGGCCACGGCCCAGCCCTGCAACCGCTATGGCGGCACCTGGGGAGAGTCCGGGTGAGGAAGGGCAAAACCCTGCTTGGCGGTGAGGGGAGAATATGAGAAACAGCCCTGCGAGCCCTGGGGGAAGAGGGAGGAGGAGGTGGAGGAGGTGCTCCAGGTACCTGAGCAGGTATTCCACTGCAGCCCCTGGAGAAGACCATTGTTAAGCAGGTTGTCCCCTTGCAGCCCACGTAGGACCTCAATGGAGTAGGTGAACGTGCCCTGAAGGAAACTGCAGCCCATGGAAAGCCCACACAGGAGCAAGTTTATCCTGAAGGACTGCAGCCCATGGGAAAGACCCACACTGGAAAGGGCAAAAGTGTGAGGAGGAAGGAGCAGCAGAGAGCAGCTGTTGAAGATTGACCATAGCCTCCATTCTCCACTCATCTATGATGCTTGGGGAAGGGAAAGGTAGAGGAGCTGAGAATGAAAGAGTGAAGTTGAGCCTGGGGAAGAAAGGGTGAGGTAGTGAGAAAGTGCTTTAGTTTTTGTCTGTGTTTCTCATCATCCAACTATATTTATACTGGCAATAAATTAAATTAATTTTCCTCAAGTTGAGTCTGTTCTGCCCATGATGACAATTGATAAGTGATCTCCCCAGCTCTACAGTGACCCTTGAGATTTTTCATACAATTTTCTCTCCCCATCCCATTGAGGACGGGGAGCGATAACAGTCAGGTGGGTGTCTGGCAGTTGGCCATGGCCAAGTCACATCAATGGCTTTTTAAAACAGAGAGACAACAGATAAAACTGTTTTAAGCTAAATACTGGTTGAGAGTTTTCTCCTAGAGTGAATTAAGAGGAGCCCAGACTGAGTATACGTCCCAACAAGTGATTGCCAGCTACTTGGCAAGAAGACAGCAAGTAGAAAAAGAGCAGGGAGAAGTCAGTGCCTTCTGGTGAGTATACTAGATAAGAGGAAGATTTCTAGTTGTACAGAGAAGTCAGAGGGGAAGAAAGAGTTGGAAAAAACTTTTGCATTTAATGTGGTATTCTGCTCGCAGTGAAGCATGGTCCCACTGGCCATTAGAGTTATGAACAGGATTTGTTTTGTGGAGTTGTCATAGATTTCTTTGGTTTGTGGTGATTTTTTTTCGTAGCTGTTGGTTTTTGTTTTTCTTTTCTCCTTCTAATTTTTTGTTTAAGGTACTAGTGATCCTCAAACACAAAGAAAGGGAATGGGTCTAGCCCTGTGAGAATACTTTAGACTCTTTTTCAACTGTAAAGAAACCTCTGAGGAAATTTTAATTAGATTTTTCCTAAGCTTGGGGGAGTGATTATATATTTATTTGTTTAAGCTTTCCTACCAGACAGGTGTTTGCAAATGCTTAATACCATAACTCTAAAGACAGATCACTTCTCAGAGCTAAGCAGTATCGGTGAAATACTACAAGAAGATACTGATCATTTTAACTACAACATTAGTTGTAATGATATTTATAGTTATTGGGATCTAAAGTAGTCTACACCAGCTTCAAAGGGAAGTATCAAACTCCAGACAAAAACAGTGGTTTCTATACAGCAACGCTTATTGTATCTGCCTTTTGTTTTCTCATTATCTACTCCATTCTTCAGCACCGCACCCCTCAACTGTTTTCCTTGTTCTTTCTCCCTCGCTCACTGATCTGCTTTCCACATTTATTTCTCAAGACATTAATCTAATCTATCCATCAGTCATACACATGCACATATACACTCTCCTTTCAGTTTTTGTCCATTCTGCAAAAACCCTTTGTTGTCCATGCTTGGAGTCCGAAGATTTTACACCTTAAGCTTAGGTCTAACGCATGCTGGACACATGGGTTTTCAAATTAAATATTACAGAATACAATTCAGTATTCAGGAATTATGTGTGTATATTGTTAATTTGTCTCCACTGATCACAAAAAAAGACAGAGATGAAACAGCTTGCAAACATTTTAGAGAAACTGTGCAAAAGACAGGAAAAGCATCAAGAGTTCTTCACTAAAAATGGTTTGAGACAACTTGGCAAAGATGTTTTGTTGAAAATTAATTCCTAACTGTAAGAATTTTTACATGTTCTATTTCTGATTACACATAGTCTCATGCTTTATTGACCAAATTAATATTTTTAACACAAGGCAAGTGTTCTCTATTAACATGACTGTAATTTGACTATCTTCAATGAAATTAGACGTGTTCACATTAGAGTTTAAAAAAATGCCTGAATTTTAAAAGCAAGTCAGTATAGCAAATCATGTTTTAATTGCTTATCCACATAGAATTGCTAAGGGAAAACACATAGGACAAGTGCCTTTTTTTCTTCTAAGATCTCCAGTACTCTCAAATCTTTCTGCTGATGGTAGATTTTGACATACAACTTCAAGCTGCCTGTGTCATGTCACACTATTGCTCTGTGGCAATTTTCTCAGTTCACAAATATCATTTTTTTAAGGGTCGCTGGTTACCACAAAATCCTATTGAGGTTATTTGCTAAGGAAATCTGACTTCCTAATCTTGTTACTCATTTCATCCCATACAAATTCCACGGGGGTGAGACAGACTTCCATTTCCCTTGCATTATGTAGCTTGAGGTATAAATAGTATTTGTAAATATATGCAGAAAGAGGCCTCTATAAAGATCACATTTACCAAAGTACAGTGTGAGGTATAGTCTAAAATAATAACTTCTTTTTTTACATAGCCTGTATGAAGAGGAAATAAAATGGCAGGTATGTAGCCTGATTAAGGGCTTTGTTAGGTTTAAGCCGCAACACCAAATCTTTTGTTTACGAATCTGTACAACTGAGATGTGCTAAAACCCAGAAATGTACAGTTTATATTTCTACTGAAAAACTGAAGTGTAAAAAGAAATGAGCAGGGCAATGGCAGTTCTGTGTGCCTGTTCCAGGCAGTACATGCAGTCTGAAGGCATAAGAATGTTCTTTGTAAATATGTGATGGTGGCACCTTTCATCCCAAAATGTTCAATAACTGTGAGATAGATAACAATTTAAAACAAATAATTCTGGACCGGATGTTAGAAGTACAACAGAACAAAAGAAAAGTAGTGCACAATAGTAAGTGGAAGAGAAAATTTAGTCAGGAAGCAGGACATATACTTTATCATCCTAAACACACTGATAAGCAGCTAGGAGAATAGGGCTAACACAGTGTAAGAAGTCCAGGGAGTGGGGAAGTTAGAAGGAGAACAAAAATGCATCTTTGTGTTCTTCTGTTTGTTGAATTTCTCTGTCTGCGAATAATATCTAGTTCCAAAGATCTCAAGACGTAAATTAGTTCAAAAGTATGGTAGTCTCAGTGGTACGATATACATAGGGATCTACTTTAACAAAAAAACATCAGTTACACCACTATATGAGGAATTTTCAATCTATAACTCTTGCAAATCTTGTATATATCTTGTGAGCATTTCAAGAGTGCTTCCTTGCCTGGGCTAGGTTATGTGACTGCTAACTAGACTGTCTTTGGGTAGACATTCAACAATAATCCAAATTCCTAGTTTTAGGAGGAAGAAAACAGAAAGGATTGAGGCAGATATCACTGGCAGTGCTGGGATCCTTCTGCATGTTCAGCTCCACACCACACAGTGGTCAAGAATAGTCACACAACAGTGAATGTTGGAAGGCGCATCTGGAGACTGCCTAGATCAACATCCTGCTCAGAGCAGGGTCAATCAGAGGACTTTGCTTAGGATTGTTTGCAGTCAGGTTTTGAATGTCTCCATGGATGGAAACTCCATAAGGTATCTGAGCAACCTGTTCCAGTATTCTATCATCCTCACACTCATTTCAGTTTGTACCCACTGCCTCTTGTCCATTCATTGGGTATCACCAGATTCTTCAGGCTGTCTTCTTTACTCCCACCTGTCAAGTATTTATACACATTGAAACAAACCCTTTAGCCTTCCCTGCTCCAGGCTGAACAGTCCTAAGCTCTCTCAGCCTCTCCTCATACGAGAGGGTTCAACACTGGAAAAGGTTGCCCGGAGAAGTTGTGGATGCCCTCTCCCTGGAAATGTTCAAGGCCAGGTTGGATGGAGCTCTGAGCAACCTGGTCTAGTGGAAGATGACCCTGCTCATGGCAGGGGGGTTGGAACCAGATGATCTTAGAGTCCCTTCCAACCCTTACCATTATATGATTCTATGATTCTATGACTAGAGGAAAAGTTTTGAATTTGGGTAATAAGCCAGCAAATAACCTGCAAAATGGTTTAGAAGATAGGTAACATGGATTTTTTTTAACCTCTTTTTGAACAATTTTGAGGGAGAGAGAAAAAATAAATCATGTAACAGAGGTTAGGGAGAAGCTGCAGGAGATACAGGTGAAATCTGTAATAATTAGAGGAAAAGGGATAGAGAATTAAAGGCAAGAGGAAGTAATGAACGTAAACATAGAAGAAGTGCTTGAGAAAGTAAAAGGAATAAAAAAGTTAGTGCTTGGGTTAGAAATTGCCTGAAGAAGGAGAAGTGATAGATTTTAGGTAAGGCCGTAGGCAGTTCTAGTAAAGTGAGTATGGAAAGGAATTTTTGAATTCAGGATTGCAGTAATATAAAAAAAGTTGGTAACCACAGAATCTATGTGAAAGTTTTAAGAAGATAAGCAGTGCTGTGGAGGATATTGACCTGATAACAAAAATGGAGTGTGCCTCACAGTGGTAATATTCCTCTCAATAATTTCCAAGAGGTTGCCTGTTCGCATTTTTGGAAGGGTAAGTTAGAAAGTCATAGGTTGTGTGGTATTCATCTGGGTCTGCTGACATTTTGTATGGTCTCAGAACGTGCATGGCAATAGATTTGGTCAGGAGACGGGACAGTTGGCAATATGATATGAGCCTGGAACACAAGTTGCCTCAGTAATGTCTGTGTTGTATAGCTGTAAGTCATTGAATTGGCAAATGGAAGAGTAAAAGGAATTTCATTTTATTTGATTTATGAATCGGTAACTCCTTACCATGGCAGCCAAATCGCTTAAAATGTTCAGATTTGCTTTTGTAATCTGTACAAAGACTAAAGCTCTCTATTGTCTCCTCTTTTCCAAAGACAAGGAACAATCATAAAGTATGTCTCAGGAGTATCTATAATTCCCAGAGTCTGAGCCTGCATGAATGAGAGTAAAAAGCTTTCTTCAGTCTGATAGAATCCCCTCTGAATCTGTTGTCTGAATGCAAAACAAGTGTGCATGGAGAAAGGACCACTCTTTAACTCTCTTTTCAGTGAGGACTGGGTTCTGGCTCACACATCTGCTGGCTTCAGAAGTAATTTTAGCTATTTATTCATAGATGAATACATCTTTACAGAGAAAGAGAATTTACAGTGCGTGTCTTTGCAGAGAATGTCCTGTATGTTTGAACAAATTCAGTAGCTCCTTTTTGTTAGTATGTGATTTTTTAAGATTGTTTATTGTGATTAGTCCTGTGCAAATCTTCATTGCACAGAAAAGCATGCAATACACTACTATAACCTTCCAATGCACTGTACTAAATGTCAGAGGGACTGGAAGATTATTAAAACATTATAACTGGATGAAGAACACAGCTCGAAGCTGATGTTCAGGTGCTTCTCTCTGTTTCCAGGTATCAATTTTGCTTACGCAGATGAGCAGTAATCCCTTCTGTAAGAGATGTACATACACATTGGTTGCAACAAATGTGGTCAAGAGAAATAGCATTGTTAGTGTTTTCTACTTCATCTAGAACAGATTTGTTGCAATGGAAATACTTTCCTGTTCAGCTTTTTGCTACTAAGTGGACTGGAATCACAGGTGGTTATATACACTAATGGGAAGCAGTGGATGTACAGCCCAGGAAACTGTTTACTTCCTCAGGGATAATCAAGGGACCTTGAGACTAGTATCTTCTCTGTTTGTAAACAGTATTCTTCAATGTCTACATGTGAGTTCTACAGACAATATGGTGATTATTCTCAGGGACACGAACAACTGTGTTTTCTAAATTTGAGGTGTTGAAAGTACTGCTGCCATACACTCTTTACTTGACAATGGATCATCTGAAACAGGTAATTCTACATTATTCCTTGCTTTGTCATGAACATTGGCTAGGGACTCTCAAAGATTGCAGAATCCATAGCCTTTAGTTAAGATTGTGCATAGGTAAATATACTATGCACAGAACTTGAAGACATTAAATACATACAGAGCATACCAGTATTATGTCTTAAAGCACCTTCTGTACTGACAGTACACTAGTTTCACTTTATGGGAAATTGTGCTGGAGAAAGCTGGAGACAAGGGGTTTGACAGAAGACAGGACAATACCTGCATCTTCACTCCAGAAAGAGGATGTGACAAACAAGCCACACTCCTGTATTTCCCTTCCTTGAAGAGCAGAGAAAAGAAAAGATTATGAACTCTTAGCTGCCTGGGAAACCCCACCTTGATACTTTGCTTTAGCAAGCAAAGGTAAGACTGCCTGTGAGGTACAGTCAATATCTTTAAAGTCATGTGTATTTGGAGTTCCAGCCTTATTAATGGGAGAACACATCCTGGTAAACATTGTACCTCTGCAAGGGTGTATAAAGGGAATAGACTTTTCAGCTAGACCTGCAGTTCTCACTGAAATCTTGCTAGGAATTTTTTGTAGACCTGTGTAGTTCATCAGTTGTGTATAGCACTACAGCAATGTTTTTCTTTGCTTTTGATCAGCGGCAGGGATGCTGCCTGCCTTTGGGAGCCCTCCCTGTATGTGCTAACGTTACAGCTCTCCTTTATGTGAGCTCGTTCAGCTGAGCCAACATAATGACAGCTTCTACAGAAGGGCAGAGAGGAAGATGTCATATCTGACTCCTCACTTGTCCAAAGGTGCTGTCAAAACTTGGAATTTAATCTTTGAGATTAGTCCTTAAAAACTCAGAGCTCTAGAGTCAGGATTTAGGCTTCATAAAAGTCAAGCTAGGCAATTATTTGAAAGCTCAGCAGTCAAATGCAAGAAACTCAGACTTCAGCTCAGTGCAGCTTTTAATAATGTTTGTTTGTCATGTCTATAAATGCACAATATCATATGTATAGTATAGTATAGTATAGTATTTTTACTGACTGAATGGGTGTATTTTCTTGATGGTAAGAACTGATAAATCAGTTAAATGCATTAGCATGGTATATAAAACTTTTGTATCATGTTATTCATGAGGCAGCTGCCTAGCCTCTGTGTGCAGAATATGCCTGTGACAAGAAGGAGCGATCAAAGACAGCTCAGATACATATAGATCAATGCTTGAAGTTCCCGGCTGTAGCGAAAAGTCTCTGAGAAACTGAGTACTGTGCAGGAAAATAAATGTGTTCAGGCTTATTTAGGTACATCTGAGTTTTAAAAAGTTTTAATGACAGATGTGTTTGTTTGGATCCTTTTCTTCTTTAAATTTTGTTAGGAGTTTTAATAAGCATACACTTGTTTTGCTTTTTGGAAAAGAAGCAACATTTTGTGCTACTTGATTGGCATACTTTTTAAGATGGAATGTCAAAACTGGGTAATAATTTCTTTAAATGTGTTTATCAAGTCTTTACAGATGCTTTTTTTTCAGACAGCTTGTAGTGTGAAAATGAAGCTGGATGTTTTAAAGTATCAGTAAACCTCTGCTTCTTGTGGAATGGTTTCAGATTGCTGGAATTTTGTTGACTGAATTTTGTTGTGATGTCCTGAATCAGTGGTGATAGGCATAAGTACTCAAAGAGCTGAAATAGAATCTTTTGAAAAATATAATTTCATAAAACACTAGACACTTTGAATAAATAATTTAAACTGTTTTTCAGTACATTTACTATTACAAAACTTTGCAACCACTGAACAGGTCTTAAATCCAAGGAAAAAAGGTTTCTTCTGTTCTATACAGTTGCTTGCTAATGCCCACTTTTTGATTCTCTGTTTTAGCTGTCTGTATGAGATAGCTGCTGCTTCATAAGTTGCCATGTGTGTAGACTTTTTCTTTTGCTTTATTACTGTTTCTGCAAAACGTGATGTTGAATCTTTGGCTATACTGCATTTTGATAAATAATATAGAAGCAGCTTTCCACCATAATAGAAATTGTATTTGGTCTGACATAAATAAAAGCAGAATCCGGGTTGTTTCACTCAAACAATCTCTTGTTTTGTGGTGTTATACTGATCTATTAAACCTATGTAAAGTATTTACTGTCTTCTATACCGAGTTCACATTCACAGATTATTATTTTCTAACATACTACTAATTCTTAGATCTTGGCAGTCATGGTGACATTACTGGATTCAAGAGGGGAAAATATTAGGAGAGAAGGAGGTGAACCATGGGATTTCCATTGTGTGGAACTCTTTTTTGGATGTTAGGCTGATGTGTCTCGTTATAGCTACACCAAGATCTTTTAAAATAGGAACCTTCCTATATTAGGCTTCCCACATGTGTATTTAAATGCTTGAATAAGTGAAATGGTTTGGTAACTGCTGACAGCTTTGGAGTTCACTCAATCCACCTCATTCTAGTGGAAACAGGATTCAGTCAACCGAAGTTCTACATTCCTGTCCAAAGCTTTTTTTTTGTTTATAGAAAGATGCAAAGGTGCAAATGCCATAATGTTAAAACTACATTGTTTTATGTAGAGAGAAAGTGTTATTTAAAGTATTCTCATTTTAAAGATTCTCACTAGAATTCTTTTCTCTCTTCCACTCAGAAGCTGGATCACAATAGAGTAAACCTAACTTGCATGAGCAAGATTCTTTGGATCACTCCACTGTTCTCTTATTGTAGTATCTCTAGTTTGTTAATGTAAGTTAACAGTAACATTAATAGTGTGTTAATGTCTATAAAATCACACAGATGGTGATAAAAAACAGTTATTTTGGCTTAATGTGTTGGAGTTAGATTTAGGTTCTTTGTAACTACCATGATAGATTGTCTAGTTCATCAATACTCAAACAGGAGAGACGTGATAGTGTTTGACAGTGTTTCCATTGAGCCAATGGTACATCTAGAAAGGAGGAACCTGTCATAAAAAAAGATTGACTTTAACGTGGAAATCCTTTTGAGTAGGAATAACTTACTGAATATCATTTGAACAACTTTTTCTCTTTTACACCCCTGCTTTCTCTTGGGAAAAGTCTGTACTTCTTACTTTCCAACTGGCTAGTCCCCGATAATTTGACCAGTCTCTGCCAGATCCATGTTGAGAGGAATGGTAGTGTTCAGGATTTTCTAAAAGAGCCTTGGTTACCTAACTCCTGCCAGACCTTCACATATTGCCCCTTTGTCTTCTAAATCTAAATAGATTCCCATAGTTAGGAGGGACAGAAAATAAGATTTAAAAAGGGTAGGTGTTAAACAGATAAGCAGAAATGAAGTTTCCTTATTGTTACATGATGGGTATCACATAAAGATTCAGTCCCTCACTTTTTTATTTTATTCCATGCAGAATCCTGACCATAACAGAGCACACAGCAGTAACGCAACCAGGCAAAATGATTTGTGATGAACATTCATCTTGAAGGGAAAAGGTGAAACTCTTCTGAATTATTGAGAAGGGCAGAGTGATCAAACACACTTTTTCTAAGGAACTCCTGTCACTCCTGTTCTACTTTCAGAGTCTCATTTTATTTCATCATGAATACTTTGCATTTATAAAGTGCCTACCACTGTGGTATGCAAAGCCATGAAAATAGCAATTGGACTAAAACTGTGAAAGGCCCAGGCAAATCAAAGAGTTTAAGTTACATGATTCATACCCCAAACTCAAGCGACTGCCCCTCAAGGAATAAAATTATTTTAGCACTGAATTATTTATGTCATTTCTCTTTGTTTCTGAATCTCACCTGTGTGTCCTGGGGGTGTTTGAAGCCATAAAGCATTAGATAAAGATGTCATGTGTCTTTAGTCTGCCTGTAGCTACTGTCCTGATCTTCTAGGTTGTAGAAGGTCTGCTATCCTTTCTGCTTCCCCCCATCTCGGTTTTCTTCAGCTCTGTGGCAAAAGTCCTCTCACAGTCCACCCCTTCATTATTCAATGCCCCCAGTCAACACAATCTCCTCAACCGTATGTCTGTCCACCACCTAGACTGAGACACAGTCAAAACACTGATGGCCCAGTTCCTTTCTATGGGATGAATGCAAGATGAGAAGGAGGCCCAGTGGGTGATGGTGGGAACAGAAAAGACACAGCTTTGTGCCGCAATTTTAGCCAGGGAATGAAAGCCCTACCAACACAGGTACTAGCAAGGCAGAGAGATAAAAAGTTCTGCATGCTCACTGACAGCTCCCAAAGCTACACTGAGCCCTCACCGTTCAGAGAAATATTGATACAATTTCATGATATTTGATGATATTGTACTTTTGGGTATCAACATCATGAAAGATTCAAATAGGAACATCCAGAACTGCTAACAATAAAAATGCTTATGAATCTCTCTAGTTCTTCATTTGGACTTGAAAACAAACTATGTGGGAGCATTTATGGCATTGATTTCCAAAACAAAGTCATCTCAGATACTAGCTACAATATTTCAACTTGCTCATTGTGGAAGTGTGTACTCGGTGACCTCCAAACAGCAACTTTTTCAGTGCAGCTACAAATCAGCATAATAGAGTTATTTTTTATTTATCCATGAATAAAATACAGAATATAAAAAAAGGAGGAAAGTGTTGTGAATTTAAGTGAGATTATGGAATGGAATCTGTCTTGACCTCTCTGACACTAGTATTTTTTGAGCAAACTTTACAATAGCTGTTAATTTCATTTGATTAAAAACTGAGTCAATGGGAGTAACTACATAAAAACTGGAGAGCGAAGTTCAACCTTAAGTGCAAGGACGCATTTTTAACAAATGGTGATTACAAATGCAAAATAAATGTTGAAAATTATTTGCCATAAAAAATCCATGCTAAACATATGCTGTTATATAATAAGGAAATATGAGAGAAAAAAGCTGAAAATTAATTTCAACATGCCTAATGAGGCAAAGAAGCTTAGAATAAATTCCCTCCTCACTTACTCACAAAGAACAAAGAAAAGAAATGCTCTTTCCAGGTATGTCAGCTGTGTTTTGTACACTTGTTAATTATCTTGTTTTACAAATGCAAAGATTAACATTTGCATTTATCTAAAGTTCTGATAGGTTTCGTTATATTTGGTAAAATCCCCTCTGTGTGTAAAGGCAGAATAATCTCTCCACATACATTCCTTCGTCATTTTCCTTATACATATGTTTATTGTTGTGATTTCCAATTTGACCTCTGGGAAGTGAATTAAGGGCATGATCACATGACTGGAAAAGCATCCTTCCATACTGCATTTTCTACCACAGTATTTGTGATTTATTTATTTCAGGGTTTGAGGGGAGCATAAGAAGATTGTGAAATCTTATGAAGAGCTCCTGTTTTGCAAAAACACACTTGGGGCATTAAATTATAAGTAAAATCAAAATACTTAGTTTAGGGAAACTTGTTCCCAGAATTCTCTTGCCTAAAGTCAGTAGGACTACTACAGCATATTACTTTTCTTCTATAACTCATTTCATCTTACTGAATATCCTGTGACAGGCACATCCAAGCTTCCCCACTAGAACCATATTTCCTCGTACAATAATCCAGCTGGCGGCCGGTCACGAGTGGTGTTCCCCAGGGATCAGTTTTGGGTCCAGTCTTGTTTAACATCATTATCAATGATCTGGATAAGGGGACTGAGTGCTCCCTCAGTACGTTTGCAGATGACCAAGTTGGGTGGCAGTCTCAGTCCGCTTGAGTATAGGAAGGTTCTGCAGAGGGATCTGGATAGGCTGGATCTATGGGCCAAGGCCAACTGTATGAGTTTCAATAAGGCCAAATGCTGGCTCCTGCACTTGGGTCACAACAACCCCATGCAACACTACAGGCTTAGGAAGGAGTGGCTGGAGTGCTGCCCAGGGGAAAAGGACCTTGGGGTGCTGAGCCAGCAGTGTGCCCAGGTGGCCAAGAAGGCCAACGGCATCCTGGCTTGTATCAGGAATAGTGTGGCCAGGAGGAGTAGGGACATGATCGTGTCCCTGTGCTCAACACTGGTGAGGCTGTACCTCGAGTACTGTGTTCGGTTTTTGGCACCTCACTAGAAGAAA
>Ga0181612_165998_pt1 | contig 12198 bp, 7 predicted proteins | sample HoacroProtozoa21_FD_119630 | JGI IMG/M metagenome (GOLD analysis project Ga0181612, IMG submission 119630) | Hoatzin crop microbial communities from Cojedes, Venezuel. Combined Assembly of Gp0051906, Gp0051904, Gp0051908
AATAATTAATTTTCTTGGAAATTGGTATTTTTATTGTGAGATGTGCAGAATTAGCTAAGTCATCATCTGCCTGATACTGGGGTGAAAAAAATTAGCACTAAATTTCATAAAATTAATAAGTAATGAGAATCTTGTTTACAGCAGGAGTTAATCACCAGGTGTTTTTTGAAAAGATTTGGGTTTTTTTTGATATGTTATAATCTAAGCAGTCATCTTTTTTAAAAATTCTGTTTTGCCCCATTATTCGTTTACAACTTGTTACATGCTGTGGGTGAACTAGCCATATAATTGAGAAGGTTCACACCAGGTTTTCTAGAACACACAGGTATGCACAAGGTAGCAGGACAGAATGGAACAGAAGCTGAGTGGGATGTTGACTTAGACAACACCTATCAGAACATTTTTATGAAGAAAATTACAACTTTCTGGAAAAAAACCCCTTCATTTTCAGTGCAAAATAGTAGTGTTTTGTTTTTCAAATGTTCTTTTTTGATGAAAAAATATACAATGTCTGGAGGTTATAATCTTATCATAGTCATGTCACATATCAAGAAACTTCATGAAAATACACTGTCTTCCATTCTTTTACTCATAAACCAGGGAGAACATTGTATGTGCATCTCAACAAAATTGTGATCTTAGAACAGAACAGGACAGGAAGATACTGTCTTGTGTGCGAAATAATGTATTTAATACTTTTGTATATTTTACACATGTGACTTAATACCTTGCTTTGCCCACAACTCTGTGAATCAGACCCCAACTCTAAGGATCAAGCCCTGAGTGATAGACTTCTACACGATATGTGTATAAAATTGAAATGTACCTTAGAGCTGAGAGAAAACCTGAAGATACAAGATTTGTAAAACACTAATATTTCCTGCCTTGGAATTGTCACATTGATATTTACTGACACATATATTCTATAAGACAGGCAGAGGAAGCTATTCATTATTACTGATTTGGAGAGCTTTCCCTCCCTTCATTTCGCAGTTTCTGTGTAATAAATCTTCTCTTTTATTTCCTCACCTTTTCTGCATTTCATTCTGTGCTGAAATGAACTGGTGCATTATATTTTCCAACAGTTTATTGTGTTATCACTGATTCTTGCTCTTGATCTAATCCCTTGCTCTTCAATTTTGAAGACTTTAAAAATGAAGTCATAGAATTGTAGAATAGTTTGGGTTGGAAAGAACCTGAAATAACATCTTGTTCTAAGCACCCTGCTGTGGGCAGGGACACCTCCCACTAGACCAGGTTTCTCAGAGCCCCATCCAACCTGGCCTTGAACTCTCTGGGGAGGGGGCAGCCACAGCTTCTCTGGGCAACCTCTTCCAAGGCCTCACCACCCTCATTGTAAATAATATCTTTCTTATATCTAATCTAAATCTACCCTCTTTAAGTTTGAAGCCATTACCCTGTGTCCTATAACTCAATGCCCTTTTAAAAAGTCCCTCTCCAGCGTTCTTGTAGGCCCTGTTTAGGCACTAGAAGGCTGCTATAAGGTGTCCCTGTAGCCGTCTCTTCGTTGAGCTGAACAACCTGAACTTTCTCAGCTTTTCCTCACAGGAGAGGTGTTCCCAGCCTCTGACAATGTTGGTGCGCCTCCACTGGACCTGCTCTAACAGTTCTGTGTATTTCTGTGCTGAGGACTCCATAGCTGGATGCAGGGCTCCAGGTAGGGTCTCACCAAAATATGTTTCCTTACGCATTAATGTTACCTGGCGTTTGGCAGAAAGGTTAAGTTAAAAATAAAAAACCAAAACACCAAACCCTCTATAGCTAGAAAAAGTCTCTTAACTGTGTGATAAGTACACTTTGTGAGTACTGTTAGGTGGATGTTATTGCAAAAGTCCTCTGGCTCAAATTTTCGTTTAAAGAAGATATGTATTAAAATGAACTATCCAAGAAGAGTGAGTCTTGATTCCTCACAGTTGCATTGGTCATAAGAGATGTGAGGAGTGTTTTAAACATGCATTATATAGGACGGACATTTGGCAAGGGAAGCTTTGTAAAAGGTAACAGAAGACAGCAGTCAGTGTCTTAAAGAGGCTTTAGCAATGGTGGAAAAGGGGAGCCGGTGTCTGTTATGGCACATCTCTCTGTGCCTCTGTTTCAGCTCCTTTCCTTCACCTGACATTAAAGTTTGTAACCTTTTTGGGACCAGGGCTATTTACATGTGGTGATTATGTAATGCTTTGCCCAGTGTGGTATAACTTGTATAAAGCTATTTATTTTCTGACTAAGTGTGTGTGTGAATGCATCACGCACACTTACATTTATCTATGTATACATATTCATAGAAACCCATACATACATAACAGCCAACACCTTTTTTTGACACTTTTTCAAGCACTTTTTTGAACAGAAGTAAACATTTCCAGCTACTGATAAAATTACTCATCAAACTATCAGGTCAGAGGTATTTAGATGGTCTTGTCTTTTGAAAAATCTTATCAAGTTTATGGAAATGTAAAGATAACTTCAGTTAGAATCATTACGGACAGAAATTTAGTGTTAATGCTGTCATAGTTTCAGACTTAACACGTATCTGTTTCAGAAAATATCACAGTGAAGTACTAACAAAGAAATCTGGTTTTTAGTATCAGTAGTATTGATAATTTTGATTGTGACATCTACTTGTGCCAAGACTTAAGGATGAGTTATGGGAATATGAATGGTTATTTCTAGTGTGCAAATGCCCAACATAATTTACTTGAGGTCTTTACTTTAGAAATAGCAGTTTTGTTTTCAGAGGTTTATGGAACATACAATCTGCCTTGAAATCAGTGAGCATGGTTTGTCTATGTCTGATAATAATTTGTCAGTCTTCTCACTGTGTCTCAGAAAAAATCAATCCACTGAAATATGATCTCTGATGTACATTGTTTTTACAGTAATTTCTTCTTGAGCTGCAGGATTTTTTTCTCATTCTGAAAATAATATTTAAAATTAAAATGTCTCAACTTTTGGAGAAATACAGGTTTAGAAACCCCGTGCATTGTGTTCTATGTTTTTAACCTGGCAGCTCTCTAATGGGTCACCTGTACTGTGGTCATGGAGTTCAGCTCTTGCAGCAGAGAAAATTAGCTTACATTGAACAAGGTGCAGCTGTAGTAGGAGCCTCTTCAGATTATCTACAGCTGTCTTGGATGGGTTTGCAATAAATCACACTAACTGTGACATATATATATCCTTATATTAAAATACGTATTGTAAATTATTACATTTAATATATGATATGTGAATAGTATGTGAATAACATACATGAATACATTCTTGAGGCCCTAACACAGTGATCTCCCTGTAAGAATTGATTCTTTTCTAGTAAAGGAGTTTCCTTCAGAAAAATTAGCAGCTTTTTTGCATCTAAAATGTTCCCAACAAAACTTCATTATTGTTAGTTTTTGGTGTTCTACAGAACAGTTTTTGGAGAAATGCTTAGGGACAGATTTTAGATGGGTGAGTGAAGACCCTAGTTAACTCCCAGCTGTGTCCAACAGCCAATTAGACGCATCAGCTATCAAAGATGTCAGATCAAGTAAAATCAGAGCAATTTCAGTAGCTACAGGCTGCTTTAAAAATATGATTTGAGATACAGATGGTTATGGAGAATGCTGATGGCTGTGAATTTGAGATACAGATAGTTATGGAGAATGCTGGGTAGAGATAGTCTACCAACTGAGGTAGGAGGAATAATGTATGATGGGGAATAAAGCCATTTCACTGCTATAAAAGGAAGGGAGTTACATCTTTCTCCTGCTACTCTTCTGTTAAAAGAAGTGAGGGCTTGGATGAAAATCTTTGGATTCTTGTGTATAAACCTGAATTCTTTTCACGCTGAGGGGATAAGTCACTCAGCTCTACAGATGGCAAGAGTGTAAGGGGAAAAAGTATCCTTTGGGAAGGCATGGCAACAATTAAATGCTGTGTGATGAACTGGAGAGCTCTTGATGTTACCATAGGTACTAACAAGTTTTGATTGATGAAGCCGTATCTTATTCAAAGAAACCCCACCAAGTTCTTAATAACTAGTGTAAAAATAAGAAGGCATAGTGTAACTAAGCTGTTGAATTAAACTCATGACACCAGGACAAACTTGGGTACAAAAATGAGCTACTCAGATTTGTCAAATATTCATAGCCCTGTGATGGCTTGGTGAACCACTTGTTGGAAATTGTTCTGTTTGGTTTTGCTGCTTTAGGGCTTTTCTCCAACAGTAGGTGCTGAAAGGTAAAAGGAAAAGTCAGACACTGCTTTGTGTTTTGGGAAAAAAAATCTTGATGGCAGATGGAGAAAAACATTCAGAAAACTAAAATTACTTCTATAAGTGCTCTCTCTTCCAGCGAGATGAATGAAAATTCAATGGCTCCAGATATTATCCTTCCCATGCAGCCCTCCCTCCTGCTTCTTTCTGAGGTAGTCCAAGCTGAGATGCTGACATGGCAGCTGTTGAAGCTTGGCATATCAGTAATAAAGCCACTTTTATCCTGAGATGTGGAAAAGGGTGCAGGAGAGACATACTGACTGAGTTTTCACCTGATGTGAGGGTGAGGAGGCCTGGGCAGCAGTGACTGCTCTGGTTTCTGCTTGCTCCTTTTTGTGGATTAGGAAGTATTGGTTGGTTGGTCCTGCTCAGGTTTGGTGCTGCATCACAATTAGGCTCTTCAGCCTGAGTTTGTCTGTTCCCTTGGTCAGTAAATGTGTCATTTTGTGGTTAACTTCTAATGCTTATGCATGTATCAATGCTCTTATAGTGTAGTATTATCTAACTTTTAACTCCATATATCCTCTTATTTTCAGGGGAGCTGTGTGTAACCTCATATGAAAGGTAACCTCATATGTAGGGTAAACCAAAAGATTCCCTTTTCCCAGCCCATTGCTTTCATGCTTCTATAGGCAAACTTAATTCTTAGGTTTTTTGAGCTGTGACTGAAATAGCAAAATGAAACAGTATAACACTTTGAATCGAGCCTTTACACTCTTCTAGTGTCTAGTGAACAGCTTATAAATAACCAGCTCACTGTGCATTTGGTAGATGAGACAGTGGGTGATGCTTCCAAACAAGCAAGGCTGCAAGTCTATACTGCCCCCAAATTACATTTCACAGTCTAAGCTAGTCTGGTGTCCTCTGCACTACTTTGTTAACTGCTGAACTGAAGCTGCTGGGCACAGAAATATGTTCCCCTGTACCAGTGTGGCCACTGGTAAACAATAAACTGGTGAGGAAGACATCTGAGGACTGTGAATTTTTGCATCAGAATTTGCTGTTAGCCTGTAAAATGCTATTTTATATTTTTCTGTTGTAATGTGATTCTGTGTTAACAGTAAGAAAAGTGTCCCTCAGGGTGCTGTATGTGTTCCTGCGCCCTGTATAGAGCTGCCCTGCATCACCAAGCAGGTAAGCCAGAGAACCTCGTCTCCTGCTGCTGTGATGGAGCCTAGGTGTATGTAGGTACGGAGCGCTGTGATGTACAGTGGAATTTTCTCCTTAACTTGCAAAAAAGTGATAGATATCTAACAATGGGTTTGTTTCAGTTTATCCTGTGTTTCTATGATGAACAGAAACAGAAATATAGTTTATATTTTGAAATTACTGAAAAGGTTTCACAGACGGTTTTATTGCTTGGGATTTGAATTGCTTTTTTTTTTTGTATTGGTGTCCAAAGAAACAACATTGTTTCCCATTGCTAGAAATCAATTGTTGTGTGAACACTGACATTGTAATTATCTTTCAAATGATTCAGTTGTATAAATTTACTGTAGTTTTGTCTTCTGACTGTCCTTGGAAAGTCATGGGAAGAATGTCCAAAGTAAATTTATGTTGGACTTCAAGTGAAAACTTCTTAAAAACTAACCTTGCTTCAAAATATTAGATAATCTAGGCACATTGTAGTCTCACAACCAATTTAAGACAATAGTATTGCCAAAAGTTATAATCCTGATCTTTCCCCACTTACAGTGGATCACTTCTACCCTCTGAGCAGACCTTTCTCTATGCCTGAAAAACTCAGTGTTTATTCAAACCACATGAAGAAAGCAGGGCGTGTTAAGAGCAGAACAGCTTATCCTCCCATGGTTTTAAGTTATTTTGGTCCAACTAACTTTTGCGTGATTGGCCTAAAAAATAGTTGTGCTGTCACAGAAAGGGAAGTGAGATGGAAAGCAGTGTGAGAATCAGGAAAGGGAGACAGAAAGTGTCTACTGTTCATGGTGGCAGCAACTCATGTTGCATTAAAACTGTTACAGTGACCTGAAACTGTAGGCTGGCAATGTCCCACCATGAAACTATAAACCTCTGTCTGCAGCGTGTGGAAACGAAGACTGCTTCTGTGTCCGGATGTTTAATTCTTGCTGACATCTTATCTGAATTCTTCTTTTTCAACAGAAGTGACTGTTATTGCAAACATAAGAGTATTCTGTAATGTTTAAATATGAGTCAAGGTGGTTCAGTGTTGCAAATTATTTGAGATACTGCTGTGAGTAGTAGGTTTCTAAAATATTCGGGTATTTTCCTCTTACCTCATAACTGCTTGTTAAAAAAATTCAAGGATTGACAACCTAATCTTCACAAAGTATGCTAAGCAGAGCTACTACTACAGTCCTTTTGTGTGATGTTGTGTTTTCTGTTTTCCTTTTTCCTCTGATTCTTTAGTAACTTCTTCGTAACAACTGTAGAATTTAAACAGATAAGCTATGTTAAAGAGTATCACTGAAGGAACAGCAGAAAAAGATGATGTCCCTATATTATTTTCTTTCTTACTTGCTGGGCAAATTTGTATAGAGATTCGGCATTATTAATCCAGTCTCATGGCATGTGGCTAAGACTCAAATTTTCAGTATAAAAGTGGCTGTTTTTAAGGTAAATGAGCCAGAGCTAACAGAAACTGTTTAAATGCCTGTAGCACAAAAGAGCTTGCGTTAGCACTGGTGCCCAAAAATATGTATCTTTTTATTCACAGATGTCCTGCTACTGGAGTACCAGGGCAGCCCTCTCCAGACATAGTTTAATACCCAGAAAAAGTTATGCAATAAAATGTGGTGTCTTCCATGAATAAGAGCAAGTAAATGTTCATATCATAGAGTCTGACTGACAGGAGTAAAAAAACAGTCAGTGGAAATCTTTCATGTCTCCAACACCATTTTCTTTGATGTTTTAGCAACAGGAATATAATGTTACATAAAGCATGGAACCATAATTTAAAAACTGGAGCAATCAATACCGGTTCTTTGTGTCCATCACATTGTGATTTGAAACATTTATGAATGAGCTTCCCCATTTAATACTTCTTAAAATATTAAAATTTTTTCATTAATGTCCCAAATGCGCTTTGGATGCAGCAGAACTGCAAATAAATTTCTTTAAATCATCAATATATATACCATATCAGTAATGTTAAATACTTTTTTTTTTTTACTTCTATTAAGTTAGGGAGCATTGCTTTACTCCTTGAACAAGGAATAAAAGGTATTTCTCAGACAAGGAATAACAGGAATCTTTTGATAATTTGAAACAGACTTGGAGTCTACTGCACTCCATGCCTTTTCTTTTTTTTTTTCTCTCCCATTTTGTTTAGCTTCCTGCAGCTTTCCTTATAACACTGCCTTAGCTCTAGGAAGCAAAGTAAAGAAGAGCTGCTCATTAGGAAGATAAGCTGTGTTACAGATACAATACTAATGGCACACCGGAATTCAGTTAGACTGAGAGACTGATTGGCAGAAGGCAAGAAAAAATGATCTTATTGTGTGTGCTTAGACAGGCCCAGCACTTAGCCACATGAAAATCTCTCACATTTACATTACGCCTTCCAGCTGAAGCTGTCTTGTATTTCATGATCCTCCTAAAAACCTGGAAAATAAGTTTATTGGTGGGTTGTTTGTTTTTTTTTTTTGCTATTAACTTCACACTTCCACCAGCTGTGTAGGGATAGCTTGAAATGCTACATAAAGATCCATTGATCTGCAAAAATGTTAAGAGAAAATGCCAGAAACTTGCAACAGAAACAGAAGTGATTGCACTTAGGCAAGCCTTTTCATGGAGGATCATCCCAACGAACTTTTAAAAATTTAGGACTCACCTATCTGAGCTGGTATGGATGAAGTCTTCTGTGTTTCTGTGAACTTTGACAGTCTTGTGTGTGTAGAGAGACAGTGCTCCCTTGCAGTGTAATGAACTACATTTAAAGAAACTCACCTTTCAATTATAGACTGCACAGTCGTAGCTCTGGTTTAAGTAATAGCAAACAAACATTTAGGGCTAAAATGTAGGAAATACACTATGCTCAGCAGAATGACCAAGAGATGACTTTGGCAATCAAGTTTGATATTTGTATGGGTTATGTGGCTTATGTAATTTGTTCAACAAAAATATGTGACTTTACATACTTGGTATTCATTAATCCATACAAAGATTACTGCTGGAATTACAGTGGCTAAGGACAATAGAGTGCTGGCATGCCTAGGTGGAGATGTAGACACTATAGATAAAAAAGGTGCTAACTGACCTTCTATTTCAGTTTTGCTATAAACTTTCAGGTTTATAGACAGTTAAGCAGACTATCATAACGAACTGTGTCATCATCAACTTCATGTGTTTTCTTTGACATGTGCCTTTCCACTGAATGGTCTAGCCTTTAATTGATCATCTGTGTTGATCAGTTATGTAACCATTTTGGGATGATAGATGTCTTTACATATTGCTGATATTATGCTGGTCCATTGCTTTTAGGAGGTGGTTAACATCCAACTTGTTAAGCTAGTAAGCTGTATGAGTTAAATATTGCATCAAAGTTCTAGTAACACTCAACTTACAATATCAGTGCTGTCAGATTCATGTGTTGGATCTCAGTGCTGTAACAATATAGATGCATACCAAAGAAGTATTTGGAATGAAGCTATGCAAAACTAAAGGCTCAATTCCAAAATTCCTTGAAGACAGAGAAACCATTTTGCCCTCAAATGCGTATGATTGTGAGTCAGGCATAAAACTGCCAGTCATCGATTTTCTTGGCTGGTCAGGACAGCAGACTAGGGACTTTCTGATATATGTAGGTATAGGATAATGCTTGTGCTGGGTTGACCTTGCCTGGCTGCCAGTTGCTTAAGAAGCTGCTTCGTCTGTCCTCCTCCATGAACAGGGAAGGGGGAAGAGAACACCATCAAAAACCTCATGGGTCAAGATAGGAATAGGGAGATCACTCATCAGTTATGATGACAGGCAAAACAGTCTTGACTTGGGCATATTCATTTAATTTATTGCCAACTAATCGTAACAGAGTAGGGTAGTGAGAAATAAGAACGATACTAAAATCACCTTCTCCCCACCCCTCCCTTCTTAGGTTTAGCTTCACTTCTGACTTTTCTACCTCCTGCCCCTGATCAGCAAAGGAGGATGGGGGTGGGGGTTGAAGTCAGCTCATAACAGATCACATCTGCTGCTCCTTCCTCCTCACACTTTTCCCCTGCTCTAGCATGGGGTTCTTCTCATGGGAGAGCCCTTCATGAGCTTCTCCAACATCAGTCCTACCCACAGAATGCAGTTTTTCATGAACTGCTCTAGTGTGGGTCCCTTCTGTGGGGTGCAGTCCTTCAGTAGAAGACTGCTCCAGTGTGGGTCCCCCATGGTGTCACAGGTCCTGCCAGAAAATATGCTCCTGCAGGGGCTCCTCTCCATGGGTCACAGTTCCTCTCACGAGCCTCCTCCTGCATGTGCTCTCCATCGGGTCACAGATTCCTTCAGGGTACATTCACCTCCTCCAGCGGGGTCCTCCATCGGCTGCAGTATGGATATCTGCTCCATTGTGGACCTCCATGGGCTGCAGGGGGACAATCTGCATCATCACAGACTCCTCCAAGGCTGCAGGGGAATCTCTGCTTCAGTGCCTGGAGCACCTATTCCCCTTGCATCTTCACTGACCTTGGCTTGTCTCTTACATTTTCTCACTGCTCTCTCATAGCTGCTGCACAGCATTTTTAAGCCTTTGTTAAATATGTTATCACAGGTGCGCTACCACCATAGCTGTTAGGCTCAGCTTTGGCCAGCAGCAGGTCCATCCTTGAACTGGCTCTGTCTGACATGGGGCAGTTTCTGGTGTCTTCTTACAGAAGCCATTCTACAGCCCCTCCACTATAAAAACCTTGCCACAGAAACCCAATATAATGCTCTAGAAAAAAATTAACTAGGCGAATGCATATAGGGCAACACAAAGTTGAGGTTATTAGGACTCAAATGAAAGAAATATTTTATGTGAAAAAGACTTGTACAAAAACTGTAAGCTATTCCTGCAAAGATAATATAGGTCTCCTTTGTGAATAAATGTGCCAAATGAAGAACCATAGAAACATAGAATGGTTTGGATTGGAAGAGACCTTTAAATATAACTTAGTCCAACCCCCCTGCCATAGGCAGGGACATCCTTCACTAGACCAGGTTGCTCAAAGCCGCATCCAACCTGACCTTGAACAATTCCAGGGATGGGACATTCACTACTTCTCTGGGAAACCTGCAGAGACTCATGAGAGCAGAGTAGAGGGGGAAAATCAGTTTGCTCGACCTGCTGGTCTTGCTTCTTTTTAAGTAACCCAGGATATGATTGTCCTTCTGGGCTGCAAGAACGCATTGCTGGCTCTGGTCCAGTGTTTCATCCACCACTATCCCCAAGCCCTTCTCTGTAGGTCTGCTCTCAAACCATTCATTCTTCAATCTATATTCATACTGGGGACTGTCTCAAACCAGGTGCAGGACCATGTACTCTTTCATGTTGGACTTCATCAGGTCCTCACAGGCTCATATCTCAAGCCTGTCAAAGTCCATCTGCATTAGAAGAAGTTCTTTTCTTGGGAAGAAGGGGTATGATTTATGTTTAATAGCATCCCTTTGATCGAGTATTGAATGACCAGAATAAAGTTAACATTTAACCTAAGCTTAGAGAGAGAATATATTGGCCATCCATTTAATCAAAGACATATTCTCCTGCTTGTAGAAGCAAAGGAAAGTTGGCAAAAGAAAGTAGCCTTAAATTGTCCTTGGGTAATATGTGACCATATATGGATAAAAAGAGTTAGGGTACTTCATCTGGGAAGAACACTGAGGACCACCAAAGACCTCCAAAAGGAAGGAGATATGCACAGAAGGGTCTGAAAAGGAGCCAAGAAGAATGAGGCCACATGGTTGCACAACACATGTAGATTAGAATGAATATGCATTAGATAGATAGAATATGCATGAATTTAGTGTATATATGTAATGAAGAAGCTGGCATTGAGTGTGCTTGATCTGTGGCTTGAATAAAACAGTATTTTTCCTGAGCGTGTGAGGACTGGCTTATTGCACACTGGGTAAAGAATCCGCTTTTTGGACAACAATATGTTTGTGGATTGTCTAGTAACGTAGAATATAACCAAGTGCATGGCTTCCTGTAAAGAGCAAATAACAATGGGATATTAATTTTGCACATATAGCTCTGTCGAAAAAGTATTCAAATAGTTGGTAGAGATGTTTAGACTTTGAGATTAAATGTGCTAGCTCGAAAGACTATGGAAGAAAAGCTCTTAATTATATAGGTAGGAAATACCTGTCACTGTTCAAGAAGCACTAGGGAAACTCTCATGAAAAAGTCAGTGGGTGATGGATATACACAGTGCAAAAAAACTCACCAAACCCCAAACCAGAAAATATTCATGCCTTTTTAAGTAGTTGTAGTTCAAGACTAGGCCATTGAATGCAAAGAGAGAGCAGTGGAAGAGTCTTTTCCAGCTTCAGAGCACAACTACTGTTATATTGAACCATCAATGTTTATTTCAATATCCTTTTAAACATTGTATCTCTGGCATGATCCCACTATAAAGTGACTTTGATTGTCATTCTCTCATATTATCTCATTCTTGACAAATAGTATTCTCAGTATAAAAACAAAGCTTTTATGGTAAGAAATAATCTTTAGATAATGTAAGTGTGTAAGACATACAGAGACCTTGTTGAAGTAACTGAAAATGTTTTCAGTTTTGTTTGGCGCTGTTAGTTTCCTCCTGTAACTTCTAATTAATGTTGTTGTTACCTCTTTTGACCTGTAAGACCATACAGCTAGGCAGGCGCAATCCAGGAGGTTCCTACAGAGCATCAATGATAACTTTCTGATGCAAGTGGTGGAGGAACCAACAAGGAAAGGCGCGCTGCTGGACCTTATGTTAACAAACAAG
>Ga0181612_178091_pt1 | contig 12198 bp, 7 predicted proteins | sample HoacroProtozoa21_FD_119630 | JGI IMG/M metagenome (GOLD analysis project Ga0181612, IMG submission 119630) | Hoatzin crop microbial communities from Cojedes, Venezuel. Combined Assembly of Gp0051906, Gp0051904, Gp0051908
TAATAATAATAATCATCTAATAATAATCTTTACAGACTAATTAAAATACAACTGTCTAGCTACAGTAATACTAACTCATAGTCCAAATTCATACTGAAAAGCCTTATTGGTGATGACATTAAAATTGTTATTCAATACTTACTAATATCCACCACTTTTCTTTGGTGTTATGTTCACTGTTCACGTGTCTCATGGGTCACAAGGTTTATGGCATTAATGTTCATCAAGCAGAAAGGTGGTGGGGTAAACAGTGTTGCAGCAGGCCTTCATCATCCTGAGTCTTTTCCAATCAGGGCATCGGTTTAGGTGTGTGTGCAGGAGATTTTCTGCCTCAATTCCGCCAGGCATTCACCCGGTACTATTTTTACATACTTTCTTATCACAGTCTGCTTCTTTCCCTGGTTTCCAACTAAAGTTTTAAAGTTGCACCATAGCCTCCCTCAGCTTTATTTGCCATGAGGGGCTGTTGCTCCTTAGGCAGTGAATGAATAACCTGGTCTGTCAGACCTTTACAGTAAAGGCTATTCACAGGGCTTAACTAAAACAAGCTAGTCATTAATCACTAGACCAACAGAGAATTATTAAGAGCAGCTCAGGCCAAGGCAAGACCAGACAAGTCCTGAGACTTTCACTGTCAGCTCAATACAAAACCTGCAGCCTTTTACTGATCATGGCAAAGGTCACTTACCAGCCTGCAGGATTTACAAGCAGATATTTTAGGGACAAAAGTAGAAAGTATCTTAATCAGGATATGACAATAATGGTTAAGTGGAGCTCACTGAAGGAGCAAATTGCTTTAGTAGATTATGCAGTCAGGAATTTGACTCCTCGTCATTACAGTTGGGAAAGCGGAAAATAATTGAACAGGGCCTAGGATGCAATGAAAAATCGAAGTATCTGAATAAGACATTAAAATTGTGAAGTCAAAGAGTTAGTTAAAAATGTATTATGGCAGTTAAAGCACTTTGTTTATGGAAAAAGATGATATACTGGCAAAAAAACCAAACAAAACAAACAAAAACCTACTCACATTTGCTAACAATTCCAAAAGTTACCATGAGTTGGACGTCAAATTTTTGTGCCTTAAGTGTACTGAGATAAATTTTCCCTGAATATATGGATCACTGTACAAGAGACTTGGATAAAGAATGTGCTTTCAAAATTGTCACATCCAAGGCCCCAGTCCAGGAAACACATCTTGTGGTGCCTACAAATGTTGAAGTAAACATCCAGCCGTACGAAAAGTCCAGATCAGAATTTCACCACTAGATGGCTGTGTTGTTTATTGGAGTTTTGTTTATTAGACCTTCAAGACTTACTGTGGAAACAACTTCTCCAGAGATAAATGTGATTCTTACTAAGAAATAACTCATCTCTATGTTCATGGCTAAATGGAAATAATACATATCTGGGAAAAAAAAAGACTGGACTTGCTATGATAAAACTGGAATTTCTGTATAGAATGTATATGAATTTGGAAGCTTGGATGCTGTTGAATGCATTTCATGTTTGATAGGTCCAATCAAAAATTAAATTATATTAGAAAATCACATACTGATTACACACAGCATTGTATGAAAGATCGCAGTGCAAAAAAAAAGGGTTTTAATTCTACATACGGATCTAAAGGAATTATTGTAACACCTGGTACATGGAACAGCATGTCTTTTCTTACACCTTGTTATGAATTACCACCGTTGGAACCTGAATTTCTATGGAGATAACATATTCCCGGCAAAATGAATTAGTAAAGACTAGAAAAAAAAAAAAGAAAAAAGGTATTTCAAGAAACATTTGCAACTTGCTGTTCTTAAGCATTTTCGATTCTATGTGCATCAGTCTTTCAGGTAAACTCTTGTGAATTTTGTAGAGTAATGTGAAAAGCTCATTTGCAGGGAAGCCCCTTTGCATATACTTCATTGAATTTCATTTCAGTGATTACAGTTATTAAACTTCTACGAAACTAAAAGCATCAAGGGTGCCACATGAATTTGAAGACAGAGGGAAGTTATTCCAGCATTCAGTTCCTTCAGCAAAACTGTGCAGAGTGCGGAGAAGATACTAAGACAGAGTCTACCCAGACTTTCCTGACTCAGGCTCACAGCATTGTTGTTAACATGCTGCAGCTGATTACCTCATATAACCTCACAGAAGAAAAATGAGATTTTATTCTTTAAGACCTAAAAACCCCAAAACATTTTAGCAAAGTGTATTTTAGTAAAGTCTAAAACCATAATCCTAGAAAAAACAGTTTAAGTATAGCCTAGATGTGGAGGCAGCTAATCAACACTTGATTTTGGCTTTAAAGTTCCCCCATCCTGAAAGATCTGAGCTGCTTTTGTGTAAGCCTACCTCTGTTTTGATAGCAATGAAGAGTTTTTAATGTTTCACTCATGACACAGTGCAGTCTGGGTCAAGAAAGTAGTAATCTCTTCACTGAGCTTTCCTGAAAAGCTGGATCCAGCAGAACTCTTGATTAAAGGTTTGTATAGAAAAGACATGGACAGTAAAAGAACTGGAGTAACAGAAATTAATTTTAACAGCATAAAATTAATATGTGGTTCTTACAAACCCAACAGCCGTCATTCAGGACTTCGCATGAAGCTAGAAAAGCAGAGGAATACTAGTTGAACATAGGCTACCACGAGGTCATTGATGTGGAGACAGCTGTAGAAAAGGTAAATATTGCATTAAAATATAGTATTTTTGGTATTCCCAGTAGATGTATGAAGATACTAACACCATTGTACAAGCTATTAATGAAATCCAACGTCAAAAACTCAGTTTATTTCTAATCTATATGTTCAATATGAAAAAGTTCAAAACTGTTAGAACAGTAGGAAAGCCTGTCTTACTAATGAGCATTAATTTTTAGTTTTTGAAACACAGTCATCTTTTTTCATGAAAAGCTCAATCAAGTGATTCATTGGGTGTCATCTGCAGCTGTAGTCATGACACCTCCAAGGGTCAACCCACTCCACACCAGCTGTTAAAGTAGTGTGCAAAGGGAGCAGCAGGAGCCAGCTGCTCTTTGGGGGATGACCAGCCAGCAGCAAAGGGCGAATGCCAGGCTGCAATATCATCAGCAAGCACTTCAGTCCCACAGCTCTCAAACAAGAAGAGGGGAACCAGTAATAACAAGCAGGATCAAGCAGCTATCCATAGATCGCCAGGCAAGCCTGCTGGGACGAGGCAACTCCAAGGTCAAGTCAAGAAGCCAAGCTGGAAAGGCCAGGATCAGCAAGGGCCTGAGCTTAAGTGCTGTTCACAGGCTGGGTGGCCCCCTCTCCCCCACCATAGCAGGGATGGGCCTGAGCACAGGCAGCCCTTGGGGGCAAAGGAAAGGGGTTGCACAGCCTGTTGGTGCCTTCAGGGCCCTGACATGATGCAGCAGTCCAGAAAAAACTGTTACCACCTTCATGTCGTTTTCATGTCTCCTCTACCTCAAATTTTAGTCTCAAGAAGATCCAGAATTTCCCTCTATGTGCATCTGGAAGGCTGCATTGCGGGACTTCGGGTACCAAGAATATCAATAGCATCAGAGCTACAGTATTATTACTGAAGACAAGCCCTACAACCACTCTGCTACACAGCTAGATTTTAAAATTTTGCACAGTGTCACCCTCCTTTGAAACACAGGAGGATCTATACCCTTACCCAGATCATGTTGAGGACCCATATCGCCACCCTCAACTTGTTCAGGTGACCCTGATTCAGCCAGATATCCTGTCAGCAGTCTGTCCTCTGCAAGAAGATCCCAGGACTTTTGCGTCTGAGTGGGACTCTCCATCTGGATGACTGAGTCTCAAGCCTTTCTGTGAAGGTGGGCCTCATTCCAGGGGCTTTCTACGTGCCTGAGAAGCTCTGCAGCAACTGTGCTACATCTAGACTAGAAAGACAATTTTAGAAGAATCAGTACACGGTTGTGGAACTACTTACACAGGGGTCTATAGTCTCCAAGTGTGAGTCCAAACTCTCATTTAAGAATAAAGAATCATTTAGGTTGGAAAAGACCTTTAAGATCACCGAGCCCCTCCGTAAATATGCTCACCAAGGTGTAAATGTTCATGAGATCTTTACTTCCCAGGAAGCAATACCACATATTTTTTTGCTCCCTCATTGCTTTATTCGTTGTATGTTAAGAAGGAAGGAAATATTGGAGCAACTGCAGAGCTTCGGCTCATGGGTGGCACCTAACCTCCAGGTAGTATTTTATCTGAGACTGATAAAAGCTGCTACCAAATTCAGAGACACTTTGGCCAGTAGGCCAGTAGATCCCACTGAGTTCTTGTGGGGTTCCAGGATAAAGGTGTCTGCCTCAGAATGTCACATGATGCTTCTGCTCAGCACAAAAATCATGATGTGGCATACAGACACATACTGCTCCAATTCAGGTATTAGCATTAGAGAATATTACGGAAAACAAAAAAGTTTTTTTCATATTTTAGAAAACAAAGGAATGCTAACAGAGTGCACATTGCCACTATTGCAACTGAGGCTTCCAGCAAACTGATTAAAGAGTTGTTTTTATCCTAGTCATACTGATTTTTTAACTGGAGTCTGACAGTACAACTGTAATAAACTGAAAAAGGCACATTTTTTCTTGCTTGCTGGGCCTCGTTTACATATTTTTTCCAGAGATAAGAGACAAGCCACAGTAGTTACTTTGTGCAGCAAAGGAGCAATTCTTAGCAACTCCGGCATTTGTTAACAATCAGCAAGAGTGTGGAAACCAAGTGGCTGCTGTTGTGGTGAAGCATTGCAGAGCTCTCTCAGCTTTTTTATTTTGTCTCATTTCTACTGCTTCAAAAAGGAAAACAAAGTGAACTAGTTCCCTGGTACATGGTTATTTCTCCCATTACTTTTTCATTCAGTGTTTTAAACTTCATGGGTCGGAAATGGTCAGGATTTGCTTGACCTGCCTTGAGCCCCAGTGTGTATGTCCTATAAACTGAAGAAAACATTGGCTTAGTTCGTGCTCTTAGTAGCAATATATGGACTATATTGGCTAGAATTTTTACATATTTTCTTTGATAAAATGTTTATTTGTGACTGGGTTGGTGAGGCACAAGAGATTTTGGTGCATAAAACATTTATATTTTTTCACAAAACTTCCATTCATGTGTTGTGAATTCCACTGGGTTCCTGATCTTCTTAAGTATTAGACCTACAAAATGTACAAAATGCCCTAATGTAAAACTTAGATTCATAAAACCTGTGCTTACCTGCCTCCAGAATTTGGGCCCCTAAATTCTCCTGTGCATGTCAGCTTCCTCTGACATGTTTTCTGGAAGACAAAGCATCTGTTTCTGGGCATATGAAGATCTGACTATATTTTAACAGTGCTGAGCAATTTGAGGATTTATTTCAGACCTAAGTGTCAGCAGAGAGTAGGCTTTTTCTGTCAGACGAAGCGCGAGGTCTAATTCTGCAGGGTCTGCTTACCATGAGCTTGATGTAATTTAACATAAATATTTAAATGAAATTAATAAATATCTGTCTACAATACCCAATATACACTAATCTAAAAGCACCTCTTAGAAGCCTGCAAATTGCCACCTAATTTGTTTACGTTGGGATGGGTAAAATGAGAAAGACCGTCCACCCTGATGGTGTCTGTGAATCTTCTTCCTGAGATACCATCTCTCCCCATGTTGTGTCACAGGAACCAGGGCTTTCAGCTCTGGGTTGTGAATGCCACTCCCACCCTCGAAGTTCAGTATAAGTTTTGTTTCAGTCAGACTCTCCATTATCTTTGTTTCTTCACAGAAATGCTCAAACTGTATCAAGCACATGTAAATACTGAGCTGACAGTTAAGCCTGGTAAAATATGTTACCCTTCAGCAAGCTAGAACGTACAATTGCATGTTTCAGTTTATTTGGAGAGAACGCTGTAGATTAACAGAATGGACACCCCCATGTCATGTCTACTTTGGATGAAACCATTGTGTTTCTTCTCTGTAATGGCCCTGTAGTGTGTGGTTTTGTTGCACTCAGCCATGTTTTCATGTTTTCACTTTTCAATCTTTCTCACTTCTCAAATTAACACAGACATTTCATTCTCCACAAATCTTGGATGTTCAGCAGTTTCAGAAACAAAAAGTTGAAACTGGGTCTGATTTATCATACTGGAAGATAAGAGTAACTTCACTAAAATAAATGAAATCACACTAAACAGTACATGAAATCCAAATGGAATGCTGTCTAGTATTTTGTAGTAGAAAAAAATAGCTTCTTTGTGATTCTTAAAGGCGACTGACTACTATATAGCAAAAGAATTTTTTGTTTATATATATGCTTCAGCCTTAGATTCATCTTAGACTTTGCTGTATTTCATAATTTCTTCTCAGGTCTGTTCAGGATGTGAATTTTCCAATGGAGAGTGCCGAGGTTGTTCTCCTTTCCTAGTTTTCCTAGTTACAAAACACCTGAAGGGAATGAGAAGTCTACCTTGGTTTGAAAGCACTTGAAAGACAGGCTAAATAAAGGTAAATCACTCTCCATTTCTTTTCTGTGATTCAAAATGCTCAGGCTTCTTTATAGCTGTAACGCTATATGCCCACATTCTCCTGTCAATGTGATCTTCTGAACACCAGTAAGGTAAGAAAGGTGTTTGGGGATTTCTGTTCTTCCCAAATATAGCCAATGGCATATTAGATTTGGCTTCTTTATTATCCACTAATGTAACAGTATCTTCCAAAAAGCCAAAAGGAAAACAAACTGTATTTTGTCATGCAATTATCCATCAAATACTTTGATGTAAGTATTTTATATACAATGCCAAAGCCATTCCTGTGACCATTACCGACAAAAACTTCCTGATAGAGGGACCTTTCTTGAACTGAAGATTATGAACATCTCACTCAAGAGAAGACAAGGGAGTTGATAGAACTTTGAGCTCAATGGCTTTGTCAAACTGTAAGGAGCAAAGTAAAGTGTATTATTTCTGCCCAGGCAGAGAAGTACTACTTAATTGTTAAAAATCCCTACAATAACAGTTCTGGATGTGGTCACTGCTGGTGAGGAGACGGAGGATAAACTGCTCTCACAAAGAAGTAAAATATGGGTATTGGGAGCACCAAAAAAGGAAATCTCTAAGAAGCAGTTCAATACATTGTTCAAAATTGTAAAGCAAAATTAAATGCATGAATAACATTTTATTGCAATTATCTAGTCATCTAGGATATGCCACTGTGTGTATTTGAAAAAGCCAGAAGAATTATTGTATTGTCTTTCTTGGAAATCTTCTTAATTGATGCAACCTAACTGGAAAGAATGAAAAATCATATTACAGCATTTCAGATCAATAATACCTGATACCATTTTGAATTAGAATGGAAAATGTCAACAGAAAAAAAAGGGCACTCTAATATTTTGGATGTAGCTGAGATTTAAAAATATTTCACTACTTTTCTAGTTCACTTTTGTGGTTAAGAAAATTTTGCTGACCACCACCAATCACAACATTGGTGTTATCCTTGCTATTCACTGTGTGGTGCTAGAGTATCTTGATGCAAACATATTGAGTTACTCAATAGCTAGAGAAAGGGAGAGCTATATTTTAAATAAAATGCAACTTAACTCTGTGAAGTCCTGACTTCAGATACTACAAAGACTTTTTTTTCTGATGAAATGAAATGTTTTTAATTAAATGAAAGATTTCACAGTTGTTCTGGTCTATGTGAAAAGGAATATTATAAAACTGTGCTTGTCCTACAAGCTTGCTGGTTCTTAGGTACAAATAATAACTCAAACACTAACAGAAATCTGGGAGTTACACTTAAAAAAAAAAAGACTGCCTTGAACAACAAGAGAAGAGATGACTGGCAATATAGCACTATCTGAATGCTGGAGATGTTGAATTTCAACGATGCAGTTCACTTGTATAAACTAGTAATTGGAAAAATACTTCATGATTACTGAAGCTTAGAATAAAAAGAGGAAAACAGTTTTCTATTTTCCTCCTGTCTATTACATGTCTATGAGTCAGTAAAAATGTAAGATTGCTGAAAAGTTATTTGTAATTATATTAATATCTAATGGTGAAAGAGAAAGTGGAAATACTGTACCCTCAATGCCCCAGAAGACTGTCATTCACATGGAAGTGTGTTTGGAGGAGCAACAGGGAAATTTACTTCTGTAATTTTAGATATTAATAAATTGTAATCTGTCTGTGAGTTGTGTAAATTATGATCAATCTCAGTCAATGAAAATCTACAGTCAGTAACTGAACCTCTAAATAAAATAAGGTTTACTAGATCTTAAAAATGAGTTTTCTAATTTAAAAAAAATGATAGATCCATTGACAAAACTCTTTCTAGACGATAAAGCTATGGGAGTATTATGGTATTAACAAAAATCTGAAAGAACTGCCACATTTGTTGAACTGAGGATATTCTGTCCTTGGCACATGTAAAATGCTTAAGAAACCAGAAGCATACGCTATAGAACACCAGGTGGGTTATTAAATACTCTAATGTATGTGTGTTGGTCAAATCAACCCTTTATTTTTTAGGTAAAGATCAGCACATATTTAGGTTTTCTTGAAGAAGGGCTTCATTTACGTACAAACTTTTCTGGTTTTTGCCACATTCTGCCAAGTAGTTAATAAACAGTTTATCCCCTCCTAGCAGACCTTACTTCTACCCTTAGACCATCATAGCTTTACTGGCTCTTATGCATAACTACTTATACCAGTAAAGAGAACGAGGGCAAGCATGAAAAATAGGGACATGATCATTTCTTCTACCGACATATAGCTAAGATGATCAAAGTAGCAATATATCTGTTACAGAATAACAAGATATGGGTGCCCAAACCCGTATTAACAACAAAAGTGATAATGAAAAAAATAATAATAATGAAAAATTAAAGCAACTTTAAGGACTTTTAGCTCCTCTGAGAAAACTGCCTCAGCCCAAGACAGCAGTGCCCTGGCACTGATTGGAATTCTGTTAGACCTCATGTTTTGGAGGGTTGTGTGCGATGTTGGTTGGAAATCTGGAACTGATGTTTGTCTTCACCACTTACTGAGCCCCATAACACTGAAATTCCCTGTGCTGAACTGAAGTTAGTATTCCACCTTGCTTCCAGACACAGTCAAACTGCACTGAACAATATCTATTACTCTATCCCCTGTAATTGTTGGCATTCCCAGCATGTGGGTAATCATGGGATGCAAAAACTGTAATGCTTATTCCTTTTGTTTCCTGCTACACAGATCCTGACTGATGTGGTGATGGCTGTTTCATGGCTTTCCTCCTTAGTACACACCAAGAACTGTTGCTAGGGTATCTAAAAGACTAGCTCTACAAGAAACCCACTCTCCTCCAGAGTAAACAAAGAGACGAAAAAATGAGGCCAACACCTCCCTTCAGTGAACTGGAAGAAAGATGTCATATTGGGGTTTTAAAAAAGACAGTCAGAAGTAGGAAAATGTGTCTTCATCACAAGACTGAGGTTAGCCAAGGTAAATGCAGCTTAACAAAGCAAGCAAAGTAAAAGCATTATTTTGTGGGAATTTAATACAATTTGAGAGAAAATGTTATTTCAGCCAAAATCTCTTTGGGCATCCGTAGCAGGAATGCCACCTCGGAAGTCCACTTAACTGGAAGTAGAATGGAGCCAGAAGACACCAAACAATGCAGGAGAGGATATGGAGGTCTGAAAGTCCAACTTGAACAGTGTGCATTACGTGGTTCTCTCAAAGTACTGGACGAAACTTTCTATTTGGAAAGAGCATCCAAGTACAGTTTGCAAGTGTAGCTTGTTCATCTTTACAGTAATCACAGAGGAAATGGCTTTTTATTTAGAATTTTAAGTAAGACCCTTCAAAACTAATTTTGCAATAACTTGGAGACTCGCTTCTCTTGCCATCTCATTTAAGCAATAATTTTTCCATATGCAATCCTCAAAAAAATATATGCTCTTGCTTCTACTTCCTTACAGTATATGACTGCATCATTAACAACGATTTACTAGAGGTCTATTGAGATGAAAAAATAGTGTTGATTATTCTTTTGGGGTTTTTTATAATTATTTTTACGGTTTATATTATCTCTTAAAGAGAGTGTTCACATTAAAAATTTGCATTACACACCTTGCACAGGAAGCTGGGGTAGAGTACTTTTGTTTTAAACTTGTGGCATCATTTCACAGAACTAAAAGGATATCTTTCATTATTATAATATGATGAAAACTGTAATAAATTTTGTTCATGAGTGAAAACACATAGTGGGCCAGTTGGGGAAAGGGAATCTTCTTGTGGAAGACTCCAGGGAGTTGCTGTGCGATGGTGAATTTTGGTTTGGTTTTTTTTCTTGAAATGTATAAATGGAAAGCTCTGAAAAATATTGTCAGGCAAATACATTATTTTTTGACATAGGTTTAATGCACAATTGATTAACAGGAAAGCACATACCCAAATTTTGATTACTAGAGAAAAATACAAAAAGAAGTACTGCAAAATTAGAGAACTATTCTCCATCCTTGTGGAAAGATAAAGGACACCTCAGGAAGATTAAAAAGAAGAACATTAACATCATAACTAATAACAAGAAAGTACTTTTTTATCTGTTAGATTAAAAGAAGAACAATTTTAATATTCATAAGTTAGAAGATGCAATTTTTCATGCATTACTTCTAAATAGAAAAAGGCAATTTCAGTATCTTTCAGTCTTTTACTAGTAATTGAATTTGTCATAGTTTGTGAAAGATAGCTCACCAAAGACAGTTTAAAATCATTTTTAAAGTAGTGGCACACCTAACAGGGCATTTAACCCATTAAGAGGTGACAGATAGGAGACATTCAAGTGAAATATATATTTTTATCTCCTAGTTATAAATTTTCATAAAACTGATGTCAATAGATTTTTGTTCTGAACACATAGTCCTGTTAGTACTGTCTCTGACGGCTTCTTTCCATGTTACTGTCTAAAAATAAAAAAAAAACAACAGGAAAATCCTCAAGCAATCTGGAAGTTGATTTCAATTATCTGTGTCAAGGAATGCAAACATCTCTGCCTTGCAGGTATAAAACACCAGTTTAACTCTTAGATTACAGACCCATCATAATCTCTTCCTTCCCTTATATGAGAATGAAATAGCTCACCATGTTGTCTTTGTTGCCTTTACCATGTTCTGCATGATGTGATGCTCACTGACTATGAAAGAACTCCTAATACTAGTATAACTATGATTTTGACTACTTCTTCCAAATTTCATTATTTGTGATCCCGTAAAGTACTATAAGTACTGAAAATTATTTTTCATTCTAATATTATACCAAATGGAGTGGTAGTGGGTGAATGTCAGACTAGCTTCTGTCAGATATTCCACATAAAGAGGGTTTTGAGTTTAATATCAAATTTATTCATTTGATATAATTGTCATTGAATGGGCTTTTGATTTAATAGAGCGATCCAGTAGTATACTGAAATAACAAAACAAGTACAATATAGCTATTGCAGTATGCAGTTGAATCACCATGAAAACATGATTCCCATTACCAGTCTCTACATGCTCACCATCACAATGCTGGGTGTGCCCAGTCACTGGGAAGGAATATGAGGGTTGAAGCTAGGTCAATCCCGTTGCTCTCTTTGAAGTTCATTTTATTAGCTGGTGAGTTTTTAAACTTAATATTAGGTTGAGCTGCATATACACTTTCTCCCCCCGTGCTGCTCTGGCTTGCTCAGAAAGACATTACTCTCCACTAATTATCTCAGGGAAAGCTGTTTATACAACCTAATGACTCACTGGTATAGCCATATATCTAAAATAAAGTTTACTCTACAGGTCCCTAAAAAGTGCAGCTTTTGTTACAATAATTGGTGGTCTTTCTTTACATTCTTACCTGAGGTCATTATTTTTGCCCTTCTCCTCTGAGTTTTCCTCCATTGTGTGGGGGTCAGTCACAGAGAAACATCATCAAAGTGGTACAAATGCAAAGGTTCTTGACTGCTGGACTCCATCTCACATCTATCTAATTGGTAAATATTCACGTTTGGAATGGTTTTTTCCTCTCTCTCACCTAGTGTGTTCTGTCTTGTCTTTTTCTAAATTTGGCTGAAATAGGGATTTTTAGGATGCAGACTCAAGCCTATGCTTTTCTCCATCTTGACATCTGTATTCACAGAAAATTTAATTCATACTTATGGCTCATTACAGCTGAATAATATTTAAATAATAATATAATAA
>Ga0181612_139798_pt1 | contig 12197 bp, 9 predicted proteins | sample HoacroProtozoa21_FD_119630 | JGI IMG/M metagenome (GOLD analysis project Ga0181612, IMG submission 119630) | Hoatzin crop microbial communities from Cojedes, Venezuel. Combined Assembly of Gp0051906, Gp0051904, Gp0051908
AGGGGCGGCCACGTGGCACTTTTGTTGCCGGCGGCAGCTGCAACCAAAAAACTAAATATCTTTAGCTTACCTGAAAGGCCATTTTCTCATACAGTATAAAGACTGCAAGTAGAAGTCCAGCAATATTGCAGAAAAAATCCTGAGCTCATTTTCATGACAAAAAATACCTCAAGTTTTAAACACAATCTTAATATCATTTTGGTCTTTCCTAACAAAGCACATCCTAATATAAATTTGCCACAAAATTATTACATTTCTCAGCAGAGAGACCTGTACTTCTATTCACTGTATTCCTTCAAAGTTTAAATTACAAATTTTTTCTACTTGATTAATGTTTCAAACAAACAAACAATCCTCAAAGTAACTACAAGCCTTCTTTATGATTTTCAGTAGTCTCTTTTAATAGAAGAGTTTGATTTCATAAAGCATTATTTTTGTTTTGCAGGCACACTGTTGTGCTGGTTTGTTTACTGATTTCTGTGTGCAAATGCCTCTGAAGAATAGGGCACTTCGCAATGTTTTATACGAAAGTGCAAGTCTTTTGTGCGATTCTTTTCCTGTGTTCTCCAAAAGAACATTTCCTGACAATCCATATTGAAATGAAATTGTTTCCCACAAATTTAATTGTGTTGAAAGCATTTGACCACGGTACTTTTCTACCTATTAAAATGAAAATCCTAGAAGACCACATCACATATATGTGATCCAAACCATTGAGCTATATTTATTTATGTAATCTAAACTGCTTTGTTCTATTTTGAATGCTTGTGTCCATTTTCAACAGGTTTACATTAGTCCTTTGCTTTTCCTTTGGAAAGTAACAGGGTTCTGAAATCCTAATTTTCATTCAACTGGGTATGTTAGGAAAAATAGTGAAATGTAAAGCATCAAATCACTGGGATCTTACCGCTTGTTGCAAAGCAACCACAGAGTTTGGCGAATGTCCAGCCTTAAAATTAAGGAGTGAGGGTGATCCACAGAGAAATGACTTTAACCACAATTTGGCTAGAGCTTAAAGTCTCTGTTGTTATTGGTTTTGGCATCTGGAACTATATTGCTAATAGATTCACTTCCCTTGAGCTAGGTAGTGAAAGAAAGGTGTGTAGTCCTGAACTTGAACCTTTTGTGGTTTCTTGGCTTTCTGTTCTGAGACTTAAATAGCATTAATTACATTGTAACCAGAAAAGTCAATTGTCTTACAGTCTGACAGCATTTGATTTTGTTCCCAAGATGTGAGTCCTTGTGTTAAGCAGAAGTTACATTCAACTCGGACTCGTTCCAACACTGACAGCAGCCTTGGGAACAATGCTATAATGGCTTTTGTCTTTCACTTCCCTTGAACGTGGCTTGTGTAAGATCAGAGAACCTGTTGAACACAAGACAACCAGTACTTTAAACAGCCATTGAAATGAATCACACGTGCATGAAGAAGTCAGAGTAGTGTACGATAACTGATCTGGTCAGGTCTTAACTTTCTGTGCCTGAAGGATGGCATTGCTGAGAAGGTGATTGCTGCAGGTAACCATGCTTAGTTCTTGCTGTCATGAAAACACTGGGGAGACCACTGTGGCCAGCATCTTACCCATGAGAAATGGACTGCAACCACTGAACTAACGCACAGGGAGTTAAGTGGACCACACCTGGCACTGGATGGATAAAGGTTTTTTTTCTCTACAGCCAACAGAGCCATGACAAAGCACAAGGCTGGGTGTTAATGGGACACTTTGCCCAGGCATCCACCACAGAAGGGCTGCAGCAGACAGCAGAAGGTGGGACCTGGGACACCTGCAGCCGGAAGTCTATATATGAAATAGCAACCCAAGGCTCTCCTTGTGCTCAGTGGTAAGAAGTGGGTACTTTTAGGGCAGCGTTCATTGATTGAGATACCAATTTAGGATGAGATGAATGACACTCAAAAAAAGATACTACATACTACTACTGTTTACTACAAATTACTATTTAATGTTGTCCATAAAGAAAATCAGACAGCAATCTCAGGCCTGTGCTTACATCCATTTACTCACGTACATCTCTGTTGGGTTTGAAGAATCTCACCCAGACTTTCCAGCAGGTGGTGTGGTTAAATGTTAGAAAATGCATCTGGAAGACAGGCTTTTCCAGATCTGCTTTTCATCAGCAGGGATATCAAGGAAGTGTGAGGCAGCAGTTTAGAGTGACTAGGGAGGGTTAGGAGGTCTTTTTGTAACAAAGAAGAATTAAAGAATAAAAGACTTCAAGAAAGCTAAGCAGCATAAATTCAGGGAGCTGGCAGAAAACATGCTGTAGAAATATATGTAGAGGAAAAGGATCAGGCAAACTGGCAATTCTGTTTAAAAATAAAGAAAATTAGAAACATTGGAATAAAGTATCCTGAAGCAAAGAAAAAAGCAGAAAAAGCAGAGGAAACAAAAAAGACACCCAGCTGAATCAGAAGTCTTCAATAACCTGAAATATAGAAGAACCAGACAGCAAAGCATAGCTCAAACAGCTAAGCACAAGAATTAAAGCAAAGCAGAAGCATGCAACGACATGAAAATCAGCACAGATGCAATTAGAAAGTAATGTAAGAAGTAACAAGAAAACATTTACTATATCTACTAGATAGTCAGAGGAAGGTCATGGAAATGGCCTTGCCACTCTCAGTAAAAAGGGAAAGCCAGGAACAGAAGATGTCAACAAACCTTTAATATCTAAATGGCTTGAGTAGAGCAGCTGGCTGTCACCAGACAGCAAACCCATAGTCAACCACTGCAACTCATCTGGTGACGGATAAAGGAAAGAGCAAATCAGAGATTACTTAGATAATCAGAGATTATTTAGATAAATTAGGTCCAGATAAGTTATGAGTTATTAGGGAGGAGCACACATCTGCTTCATCTGTGCTTTGAGCTGGCCATTACGTGGCATCTGCAGTCTCAGAAGCTCTGGGGATTGATTAGCTTGGTGCGAGCCCAAAACTTAGAGACCTAAGTTTGAAAAACATACCAGCCCTCCTGTTTCTTCTTATCAAATCCCCAAGAGGAAAAGTGTAAAATACATCTGTTCTGGTTAGTTTTAAGTATCTTCACGGGAAGAAAAAATTTTACTTTTAGATTTTTCCAAGTATTATATAGAATAAAGCAATCATTACAGAACATGAAAACAAAATGGAATCAGTATCATTCTTTAGTATCTGTGGTGTTAGGGCACATTGGCATTTTATGCAAAAGGGAAGAAGACATATCTGACTCTATTTGATTTTTTCCCCTCTCCTAATAGAGATAAAGGTTCATGGTAGTACTTACAGTACTAAAGGTTCATACCAGTACTTGTGAAGTCCCCAACATTACTCAAAAATAATGAAAACATCTTCATTTTTACAACTTGGAAAGGAGATCAAAGTAAACATTCAAAACTTCAATCCATGAAGCTCAAGGAATTCAGAACAGCATTTTACAGTCTTCCCTGGTCTTCAAGGCAGGCTGCATTTTCTTCATGCGATGTTTTCCTGAGAGTAAAGTGGCAAATAACATATGTTGAAATGAAAAACTCCTCTACATATACTGTTGCCTTCGTTTAGCAGGAGAGAATATTAAATAAAGTCATTGTGCATCATGTCTCTGTTCCTAGCCATCCATGCTAGGATCACTCTTGCTACTTCATGTCTTTTCTGCCATTCACATAGTTTGTTTTTTTGTCAGTATGCTGCCAATCTTCACACCTTGCCAGGATAAGGAGAAATGCAAGTCGTTCTGTGCCCATAAGAGAAATGGGAAAGGGTTTGGGATATGGGAGTATTGCCACAGAATAGGATGAGGACCCAAGAGAAAATTCATGTTACTTAAACTATTTAAATGCAATAGTTCTCTGAATTGAGGTGTGCTATTTCTGCAAGAACCATGCTGCAGATAAAACCGCTTTATTTTTCCAGCCTCATCACATAGAACTGCTGGTGAGGTATGCCACAGCAGTCTGTACTAACTGTTTGCAAAATACAGAGATTTACATTACATTATCACACATCAACGATAATTTACAAGGACCTTCGAAATCTTTGGAGAGCTAGAGATTAGATCTTTAGGAGAGAAACTGATGAGCTGCATCATGGAGCAGGGAGGTGGTGGTGCTTTAGAGCTGCTTTCCTTTCTCCTTCACCCATCTTCAGCACAGATAGTTTAAGTGCAATCTTTACATCTAGAAGCAGTTTCTTTGATGTTGTAAAGGTTGTCTGCTGGTGTCCCAGAGTCCATCATTGTTTGCACTGGGGCAGACTGATGGGCTAACAAATAGGCACAGGAAGCTTCCAGCAGCATTTTTTGGCAATTGCAACTCCATCTTACTCCCAGAGGACATTTTCAAAAATTTCAAAGGTGCACTTATAAAGATCTGTCTTTTGTAAAGGCTCTTTTAAAAGTGTTCCAGCTCCCTGCTTTCTCTGGTCTCAGTAATCTGTGAGTAGCAGAAATCCAAAATATCTTTAAATATCTTTAATTTCTAGAAAGTTAATAAACTATTTAATCCATCATACACGTTCTAGAAAAGCTGTCTTCAAGACATTTGCATTAGCCATGAATTTGTATATTGTTTATTGTTTAGAAATGCTTGGTCTTTGATGATGTTCTCCTTAAATAGGAAACATTTGTTCACCTGTCCTCAGTTTCAGATTTGAAGAAAACCCAACATGTCACTCATGTTAATTTAATATAGTTTTTTTTAAAACCAAATTAATTTTTTTTTCAGAACACAATTTCTAAGTCCAGGCTAGCCTTGTATCACATGTCGTAGCTAGAGGAGGTCAGAAAAGTTTTGCTGAAATTCATTGAAAAAGCTGGAGTTTGAACGGGAATCCTTTGAAACACCTCAAGTTTCTTGAGCTCTTGATAGACCACAGGCATCTCTCCCACAGAAACTTCCTTGGCTTCAGAGAGTAATGACAAGGACTTAACGCTTCTAGAAGAAGCTGGAGAAACCCAGGCACCTTGGTCTTCCCAGCCCTGCCCTTTCAGAGCCAAGCCCTAGGCCTGTTTGTCCTTGAGGACCTCAGGGTTCTCAGGGCTGTGGCTTCACAAGGGCAGTTGGAATCCCTTGCACACATGGAATCCCTTGCAACGCACTGAGTGGTGCCTCTTGGATGAGAAGGGTGACATCGCGATGAAGATGACTGCCTGAGAGCCATGGGGTCCTGGCTTCAGGTGTCCAGGTTCCCAGATTCCGATTGCAGAAACAGGGTGCTGAAGCTGGAAGTAGCTGCACAAGCTCTCCTGGTTCATTCCCAGAAAGAAAATAAATTCCTTGATATATAAAACTTTGCAGCCCACCACACCAGCCTTCAAATCACGAGATGACAGCTCTTGAGCCTGGAAATGTTGTACCCAGCCCAGGGAACGTGATGGACAGTTAGCCTGGAGACCTCTGGAGCTTGTGCATTCAACAAACTCCTCTCTTGGCAGTGCTGAAAGAAACAGTAATGTCATTTTCTTTCACACCATGGGGCCTCTGTGCACAATTTTTGTTTTCAAAGTTCCAGTTCATTAGATATTTTTGAGCAATAATTATCTTTGTCTGCCAACTTGAAATTCTGTGTTTCAGCCAACTCTGAATAAACCTGAACTGATTTGCAACCTGAGGACTATGGACGTATCACAGAATCACAGAATCACAGTTAGGGGTTGGAAGGGACCTCTGTGGGTCATCTAGTCCAACCCCCCTGCCGAAGCAGGGTCACCTGCAGCAGGCTGAAAAAATATGTTGAGAGTAACAATGTTAGATTCATTCTGAAGTCAATGGACTGTGTGTATGGTGAGAATCATGTCTGTTAATTTTCTTAAAGTTATGGATAGCTGTTAGCAATAAATTGGGGTCTCCAATGTGCGCTGAAAAGGACCTTTCAGTCCACATTTTTTAGAGACCTTTCTTTCCACTCCCCTTTTCACTTTTACAATCTATTGGCAATAGGAAGTGTTTAAATGGATGCAGAAACCAAATCACATGCCAGAGTTCATATACAGCACAAGCAGCAGACAATTTAGATTGCCAGTTTGGTTATCACTAACAGTGCAAAATTGCTGTGAATGAGGCAAAGTAAAAATACTCTCACAGACTTCTCCATTTCATTCCATTTCCTACATTAATTTTGGAGGTGGACTCTGCTGTGTTTATAGCTGAAGGTTATGGATAATTATATACTGTCAGTGTTCACTTTCATTATTTAGGCATGAATCCTTGTAGCACTTATATATATAAGCATAATTTTATTCATTTTGCAAGTTCAATGGGACAGCCCGTTGTACATGAAAGCAAGCATACGAATAAATCTTCATAGGATCAGAGCCTTAATTTGTACAAGAAGAATTAGATGTTAGAGTAATCTGTTGCTGCTTTAGTGAATGTTAAGTTCTTCCCGAAACACCAGATGTGGGGAAGAATGCCCAAAGAACAAAGTAGACATGACATCACCTAATTGTCATTGTAGAAATAACAGCACACATGTAGCATAATCCAACATGTGGCAGATACCGATAACTTGATTTAATCTTTTTGTGAGACCAAAGTAACATTAATGTAAAGTGTAGGTAAATAGCCAACTCATCAGCCAGTGCATCAAGTCCATTCCTAAACAACAGCACAGATCAAAATTGCTTCTCTTAAAAGTGAGTTTCAGTTTTCAGATAAAAAATGTTCGGTCCAAACGAGGATGTTGATTTTGCCCGGAACGGGTCATGCAAGTGTTAGTTGATCTAGCAACCTGATTGCCACCAGGCAGCACCGCCTCCGCCTCCTGACTAGGAGCAAAGGAAATGCTCCTGTTTAGCAGAAGTCACAGGGCCACCGTGAACCCCCTCTACTACCAACCTCAAGCTGCTCTTTATATTTTACCCCCACCGTGTAATCACTAGACACATCCACTTTTTCTGAAGAGAAGGCTGAGCCCCGCACAGGTACTGCTGAGCCCCAGATGCCTGAGAGTTAGCCACCCTGCAACTGTACCTGTCTGAACGACTAGTGTTGGAAAATGCTACATCTGTTGCTAAATCCTAACTGGAACTAAAAGAATTTTCTTTGACATTAGCCTTATCTTAGCATTTCAGAGTAGCCTGAGCAGGTTTCATCCTATTTGTGCTGAACGAATGGCAAAGTTGGCCTAAGTAGTCTCTGTGCTGTAAATTACAAAAGAATGATGCAGCTATTACCTTCTATTTCTCTTCAAATGTGTTTTTTTCTTCTTTTAATTAATGAGTTGGCCAAGCTCTCTGCTGTGCTTTACTTACAAATGTTATAGCTGTAGAGAATGAATTGTTATTGCTATGCCTAAAACTCCTGAGGACCGCAGCATGGGTCTCTCAGCAGGTACTGATTTCATCTCCACATTGAGCATTAGCATGTAGACTGGCTCCAGCCCTGAGTTGTCTTGGAAAAGGCGTAGCCAATTTCTGTGCTCCTGAGTCCAAGCTGACCGCACAAAGAAAAAAGTGTTTGCGTGTTTCTGCACCTACGGCATGGTTCATCCACAATCCAGGTGAGATTCCAGGCATCGCTGCTGGCATGATTGTTTTAAAAATCCGTTAGTCATTTGACTATACACCCAAAAAGGTGAAAACTTACTGATTTCTCCCAGTATTATTCAGCTTAACTTTTTTTTTCAATTTTACTTGATTTGACAATATTTAATAGTATTTTGGAAGTGAGAAATAAAAAGAATGTATTTTAATGTTAAGGAAAAGATCTGTTGAAGTCTTACAAGCATCCAAAGCTGTTTGTAGCTCTTTTAAGTTTTAGAAAACATGCAGCAGTTAAAGTAAATATATAAATATAATTATTCATTGGGGTTTTAATAGCAGTCAGAATGAATTCCTGTGAGCAATACAAAAGTATTTTAAAGCCTCTTTTTTCAAAGAAGGCTATATTTATACCTGTAATTTGAACTTTATTATCATCTCCTATTTTTTTCAGTTTGGCAAAATATTTATTTACTGCCATAAACAGGAAGAGGCTGGTATGTATATGTATGTTATTACATCAAGGGCAAAGGAAGGACAGCTGGAGTCAGAATTACAGTTCCAGGCTGTAGCCTGCTGGGCAGATCTGCTGAGTGAATTTCCACCTTTTTTTCATATTCTTCCCATAGTAACAGTGGAAGCCTCTCATAACTCTGGCTAGGGGGGGTGCACCAGGGTGCAGAGAGATATTTCTTCCCAGAGAAGTACTTAACAAGTGCTGTTATAAGCTTATCCACAAGCGCATCACTGCAGCAGCAATTAATCTTATCTGGTCTTAGATCTGTAACGAGTCTGCAAACACACACTTCACCCCTTTCTTAATTGGCCCATAAGGTTGCCTGGGTGGATTGCTACAGGCAACCCAAGGACACCGTCCCAAAATCTGCCCCCAGCCTGCACCCTGCTTGGGCTGCTGCCCCGCTTTCGGGGGCCACCTGGTTGTCCGAGCTGTCAGTCCTGATGGCCACCTTTTCCGCAAAAAGCCCATCTGAATGCCAGGCAAACTTCTCAAAGGGAAAGCCAAATTTTGTCCAATTTTCTCATTTCTTTAACTTCATGCCACCCCAGATGAAGATTTTGCTGTCCAGCAGTGCCTCCCTGCTCCAAGCACACAGCTGGCTGAAGGCAAGGGGTTGCAGTGGAGCACATGAGCGCATCTGCACACACCAGAAAGCATCTGGCCCTCACAAAAAATTATTACGATTAGTGGTTTTCACAGAGTCCCTGTGCAGTATGTCCTGGTCAAGGCTTGCCTAAAATTGCAGCCTCCCATTCTCAACATCATCTCCATCTCTTTTTGGCTAGTTTTTTAATTTCCAAAAGCTTGCAGAGATGATCCTTTGCTTTGGAGAGAAGGTCTATGCACATACAACTTCTGTGAACCCATTACACCTGGAAAGGACCTGCTACTTCTGTTTAATTGAGCAATTTGATGAAGCGACTCTTTCAGGGCTTCTCTGAAGTTAATGGGAGATTTATTAGTTACTTCAGCAGTAGCAGGATCAAGCCCTTTGATTTCATCAGGCATGTCATCCATCTTTACATGAACAGGCTGACAGGACAGGGATTGAAATTTCACAGCCTGTGATATATTTAGAGATTGTTTAGATTGGATTAGGCTATGGAAAATACTGTGCTGACCAAGATAATCATCCTTCAGATATTGATCTAACCCCTGTCTGTTCAAATTTGTTCTTCCAAATCACATTGCCTGCAGCTACCTATCAGTATCTTACAGTAATATTGGAGTGGCAGCTGCTGGGATCCCTGATTTTTCCCCATTGGAGATCAATGGTGAATCCCCAACTGACTTCAATAGTGCAGGATAGTGCCCTGTGGGCACTGTTTTCAGCACCACATTTCGCACTAAAATGGGTGCATGTTTTGAGCCACAGTGCTGAAAATCAGGCAGTAATATCCCAACTCAGCCCAATAATATAGGGTTTAGCTCTGGGGCATAGGGAGGGGAACACATCCACAGAAATGATACCTACAATGCTATGCAGTGCTACGTAGACTAGCTCTGAACAAATCAGTGGGAGTGCGCAGGGAGTGTGCCATTTCCGAAAACACTGTACCAAGGCCAGCACGCGTGGCCCCAACAGAGCTGAAATGTCCCCAGGAGGCCATTGTACCACCATGGCTGTACTGCTTCCAGCATAGCATTAGCTTGTTCCAACACAGCTAAGGTATCTCTGGATGGAACTACCTTGTCATATTTTTATTTAGACACATCTTTAGACCTTTGCTGAACGGGGTCTAAACATGTATTTGTGGAACAGCTCCATAACCTGGTTCTCCATTACAACCACGGATTTGCAATGTAACTCTAAACACTTGGCATGGCTGAAAAGGGCACACAAAAGGAATGACTCCCTGCAGCCTGGAAAACTGGGGACTTCGCCAGCAAGGTGGAAGGTGGAATAGTAATAACTCTTAAAGCTGTACCACTGCCTGTTAGATAGAAGGCACGCACAGCAAAGCACTGTTGCAAAAAGAAATAACAAAATGTTACCTCAGCTCTGTAAGTACAATTCCTGCACTGGTTTGTAGATTTCAGATAGCATTTTAGTCAAAGTACACTATGGAAACCAAATGGAGTTTAATTTTCGATGCATCCTTTCTCCTGGAGGGAGAGAAGTGAATTAAGGTGAATTTAGTTTCTTTTAATACCTTACACACTGCACAAAATAAATGTGAAGCTCTACCAAAGCTATACAGATTTGGGATTTTGCAGTATTGTAAATGATTGCCCCCGAGGCAGAACAACAGGCTGCCTGATCTTCTTCCGAAGATTTGCTGCTAATATGAATAACAGTAGTCTCCTGAGTTATGCTGGTTTTCCTAGAATCCAAGATCTCACATTTAGCAGATCACATAAGAAACTAAACATGCATTATTTTATTTAGTTTGTGGTAATCCCACGAACAAAACAATTCAGAGATGCAGCCAGATGCGCAACAGGTTTTGGTGTAATATTGCTAGGTATTTACTGAGGTCCTCAGCTATCTGCAGATCTTGTGATCTGTATTTCTGTGTTGCTGGAGGTGATGCAGGCTTTGCTCTGTCTTTTGGCCTCTTCTTGCAGTTTGTGAGGGTCAGGGTCCATGTCAGCAGCACACACAGTACAGTTCAGTGCTTTGGGTTCAATATGTTTTAACAGCTCATCAATAGCTTTTGTTCCAAAACCAGCAACATTTCCCTCAGAACCCTGAGCGTACTCCTACTCCGAATTACTTACTCTGAAATCTAAAACCTGACGCTCACTGTTTCTGCTTTCATGGATTCCATGACACAGGTGAGACATCCTGCCAAAACACAAGTTTGGCTCCTAAAAGCCTTGTACATCCATACAAAAAACACCAAATAAGAATAGATAAATAACCTCCTCTCTTAAAGCATTCCTCTTCAGCTCATCAATGGCTTGTTGGTTTTTGTCAGCTCTTTCAAGACGCATCTCTTTACCTTCTACGTCCTCCCAAAACAGTGACAAGGAAGGATTGTTGGGGGGAATCCTTTAACTAGAAAAAGCAGCAAACTCTCCATGTCAGGATCAAATAGATTTTAGAACCCATTAACAACATTTTAAATAAACCAATAGAAGATGTAGCTACAATTTTGGCCCACACTCATTTAGGAGTTTGACTGTTACTTCATGAAAAATTAGTGCCAAGTAATTATTCTGATATCAGAAGAAACTGAAAATGGAACTCCAGAAAATAGTCTTAGAAAGACAGGAGATCATATTGGGTCAATTATTCTGAAATCTGGTTTTAAGTATATGGTATACTTTCCAAGTATGCCCACAGTATCTCACTTCTGATATTTTTGATTCTTAGAATTTGCAGTAATGTAAATATTTCCAAGAATTTCCTTCATTGGTTTATATGTTAGTAAGTTCAGTATTTGAGATAACTGTAGTATAAAGTTTTAACTGTACATAGTAAAGAAAGAGTGTGATTGGGTTGCAATTTAGGAGATTATTTGCTACAGCTAAACAGATGGGATGCCTCAGGACGTGATGCTGTCACAGCAGAGTCAGATATGGACTGAGATCAGAATAGGAGGTGAAAATACTCAAACACTTATTGACATAGTAATAAAAATTATATCATAATGACAATAATCTTTCTCCTGACTTGAGCTTTAGAGGGGTTGTTTGTCGTTGGTTTGCTCTGTTCTTGCGACATCTATCAGAGCACAGAGTAGCAAACAGGCATCATCCTCCCTCAGACAAGAGGGATATCAGAAACGGATCTTGGTCTCATGGGAAAAAGTCCAGAGCTTCTGGATGTGACTAAGAGAGACAGAGTTCGATACTCAAATACTCTTGGAATGCTCAGCATGAAAAGTTTTGTGCTGGGGAGCTATGTAAGGCTTGGGTCTAAGATTTCTGAACTGCTGTCATGCCTTGCCTGTCACCTCCTCACCAGCCACCTTAGGGTGGTTCAGTACGAAAGATCCAAAACACCCAGCTCCTGCAATTGCCTGCCTGGAGTGAAACCAGACAGCTCCTCTCACTAACTGCATAGGCATACTCAGGAGCTAAAACCTGACATCTCCTGTCCACAGAGCTGACATAACACAGGTGCCTGTCCTAATTCTGCCTGCCTGTGGGCCCCAGCTCCGGCATCCTTCACAGCTTGCAGCCAGCTCACAGCTCCTTTAAACACACAGATAACATTCCTGGCCAAGATGAGGCCTCCAGCTCCTTGAAGCAGG
>Ga0181612_142375_pt1 | contig 12197 bp, 6 predicted proteins | sample HoacroProtozoa21_FD_119630 | JGI IMG/M metagenome (GOLD analysis project Ga0181612, IMG submission 119630) | Hoatzin crop microbial communities from Cojedes, Venezuel. Combined Assembly of Gp0051906, Gp0051904, Gp0051908
AAACTTCACAAAAATTTGCAAAGTTCATTTCACAAACCGTCCTGAAGAATTAAAATGTCAGAATGAATTACTTCCTTAATGAAATTATTTCCTTGTACTTTCTAAATTACCCTCATTAAAAATATACAATGTTACCCTACAGAAGTAGATCAAAGCACTGTAATATTCACTATTGAAAGGTGTAGAGTTTTGTACTGTGACTACAGTACTTCCTTTTAGAGGGGCTGTCTTAAAGATGAAAAACAAATGCACAAATGTTTTTATACAAAGAAAACTTTTAGAAAATACTTTTTTTCTAAGAGGCTGTTTCTAAACTCTAAATTTCTAAAGAAGTCTGTCTGCTTACCTCTGTTAAAACATGAAAAGTATAGGCATAAAATGGTCTGGAGTAAACAAAAACAGGCAAAACGTAGTCTTTTCTAGCAATCGAGGCAACACGTATTGCCTCCTTAACCCGATAGTGAACAAACTTTAGTGCATTTGGGCTTGACTTCAGTATGTAATCCAGGTATATAGAAGGGTAGAGAGCAGTGCTTTCCTTCCACAGCCAAAGCAGGAGGTCATTGCGGGAAGACTCAATGGCTGGGCATTTCCCCGTATATGTTTGGGGGTGTTCTTTGTAATCGTAATTGTAGCAGTCTGGGTAAAGATAGTAACCCCACAAACCATTTGGTCTCATATGCTCAGCCAGAAGGATAGTGTTGTTCATAAAACTCTTGCCAGCATTTTCAAATTCCTCTTTAGCCACTTTCCTAATTCTGTCCTCTGACCACTGAGGATGTCGTCTCCTAACCATCTCAAGAGATTTATTTCTATAAATGCTTTTATTGCCCCAGTTCCTGTCCCACTGGGGTCTCCAGTTTTCCCAGTCAATGACTGCAAGTCCCTGAAATCTCTTCATGGGTATGCAATAATCAATGTCAGACTTTGCTTTATTAAGGTGTTTGATAAGACTTTCGTTCTGGGGCACCCCTCCATTGACAGGATCTCCATTGTCTGAGTAGTAGGGATAATATCCCAAATGAGTGTGATAGAAGATTGTCACATTGGACCCACTCAGAGTCTCATTAGTGTTGGATGCAATGTCAAAAACGCTAAGATCCAGGTCCACCTTGTACCGTAGCCTGCACTGCTCAGTCGGTGCGTTCCAAACAACCATGAAAGGCTTGTGCAGAGCCAGAGGGGCCCGTGCCGGCTTCGGCAGCTGAGCATCAACCATAGTAAGCAGTGCTGTCACTGCTAACCGTTTGACCCAAACATCCATGGTATGTTTTTTTCTGGGAAATTGTTATGATGTGTCCTTGAAAACAAAAACGAGAGAAGACATGTTAGAAGGGCAATAGCCACCCTGGAGGCAGATAGGATGAAAAAGGAGTGTCTTTTGGTTTGATATGCTTTTGTTAACATTATACCCAGTGCAAACAGAGAAAAGTGAGAAACTGTGATCTTGTAAAAATTAGGTCTAATTTCAAATGCTTTGAAAGACTTTTTGATAGACTTCACTGTCCAGAAGTATGTTCTGATGCTCAGCTTTTTTTTTGGTTTCCTTCTCACCCAGACACCTCCCACAGTTGATCCAGACCTTTCCTTAACAATTATTTGCTCCCTGATGTCTAAAAACATGAGTTGATAAAAGAATAACTTAAAACAACAGTATAAAAAATAATGTGCTGCTCATTTAAAATTTCAGCTTCCAAGCATCTTCTGCTACGGTCAGTCTGACTTGCCTAGAACATCATCACAGTGGGGCTAAGGCCTTCTTTACTTTCTGTATATGTTAATGGTCACAAGACAAAAGGTAATTTAAACAAAAGGCAGAGGCTTCTACCTCACACAGATTAATCAACGTAACTCGGAAATGCTGCAATTTTCAGCATATATATAAAAAAGTGCAGTTATCTACCCCTGAATTTAATTTTATTTTTCTAAATGAATAAATGCAGGAGGGATAATGAATGTGCAGGCTAGAAGGGTGATACTATTAATGGCTTAATGGTTTAAGCTACTTATTATACTGAAAGCAAATTAGATATCAATATGTAAAAGAAAATAAAATAAATTATGTTAAGTGGATCTGAACTAGCTGGAAAAACGTGTTGTATCTTTGAAAAAGGGACCTAATCTGTAGAAGTAGAGGATAAGTAGCATTAATTTTTCCTTTCAGGGTCTGCTGTTTTCCCTGACAGTCACAGTGGCTTGGGGACTACTAATACTCTGGGAGCTGGCAGAGCTGGAGGGCTGCTGGCACCCTGGGCACCCAACACCCCCACTTTGCACTCCGCAGGGCAGCTGTTCGCCCACTGCCCACAGTCGGCTGCTCCAGAACCTGCCTCTGCTCCTATCCCTGCTCCATGGAGCACAGCTCAATTCTGTCCTGGGTTTGTCACTCAGGTCTCTTTGCTAGGGAATATGGTACCTATTATTGGTGCTGATGAGCAAACACTTCATGGTGGGGTCCAGCTGATATATCAGCTTGAATCTAGAGATCATAAAAATTGTTTGCTCTTATGAACATTACCACATCTGTAGTATGACATGGTTTATACTCTCAGTTGCTATAATCTGTCATTCATATGTCAAGTTCTTCCATTTTAGTCACATGTGAAATCACTGCAATCACTGTCTGCATTGCAGGTTCACTTCATGCACTAGCCATGTGAATTTTAAATGTCCTGAAACTGGATATTTCCCTATTTTTGCATCCATTTTCAGTGATATCCTTCTTTGCTTGTAAAGTCAGACCCAAGTTATCCTACCATAATTAGCCTAGCTTCACTTGTCCCTGGTATTTTCTCACTCAGTCAACATCAGTTAATCGCTTAACTCCTTTCCTAGACAAGGAGAGGTCTTCACATGTACCCACCCATTAGCACACAGCTGAGATCATCAGGTTTCTTGCTTTCCAAACCAGTATAGACAACACACTATGTACTAGATTTTGTAGTTCTCCTTGGGTATTGCCTTTTAACATGTAATGGAATGCCAAATCTACTGGAAGGCTGCAGATACCTATGCAACTCTGGCAGCAGAACTTCTCCATTGTTTGAAAAATGATGAAATGTTGAAAAAGATCATACATTATATAATCCAGGATTTCTCCCCCTGTCACATGTCCTTCCTTGTCATTTTTCTGTCCTCTGGGTTTGATGTTTCTTTTCCTGTGTGCTGCTGGTCTCCTGATCTTCTGCCTTTCCCTTAAGTCTCTACTTTGTCTTTTTATCTCCTACAGAACAGCCTTTCTCTCCTCTATCTCCAGTCTTGTGTTTTTCCACCCTCAGCCCCAGAAAAGCATTGAGTCCCCCCCGACCAGTGGTCTGGTACAAGAGCATCTTCACAAGAGGTGGAGGAAGGCAATTTGCATTAAGCAATGGCTCGGGGCAGTGAGTGAAGAGCAGGACTGCAAGAAGCCACAGCACAGGACTAGAACTTTATGCTCCTATTATTTCCTTACCCGCTCTCTGGCTGCTTGCTTTGCATGCCTAAATACAGATTTAGCACCCAAGTTTTAAAACCTAACTCACGATCCTTTAGATCCTATTAAGGACAACATCCTTGGGTGAAATGGGCCATTGCTACAGGCCACCGAGCTGGTACTACATACACGTGTGCCTGTTGGAAAAGGGTGCCAGGTTATTTTCACTCCACTGATCTGCTGGATGGAAGTCTTATGCTTGCAACTAGTATATTTTTCTCTCTTTTCCTGCAGAGTCTTGCATAGTCAACGAAGTAACGTCATAGGCTAGGGGTAAAAAAAAAGCCACAAAGAATGCCTTTCCCTTCCTGTTTTATACAAACTGATAAATGCATCATAGTACTTTGCACTCCTTCTTCGATGCAGCAGACTGAGTTTAGTACATGTTTAAGTGCTTTTTCAATATTTGGACTTGATTGCTTTGCAGTACGTGAGAACAAGCCCATAATATAAACAAAGATTTTCTCAAAAAGTGAAAGCTCAGATGAAATGGGAAGAGCACCAGGACAGAAAGAAAAGCTCTTCAGTGAATTTCTGTGTGAGAAAAGATCTGGGAAAAGATCCCAGCTGCCTATTCCCACAATCCAAATGCTGATATTGTTCAGCCTTGTGTTATTATGTACATGTAATTAGATCATTTTGTCAGGTATTAATGACTAATACAGTACAGTTCTTGTCTAGATCTGACAGCCTGAGGCATTACAAGATTGCAGATAATAAATCATAACAGGTGGAGTCCAGGAAATAATAGAGCAGGATAATTTTAAGTTATATTTTTAGTTCCTGGCCAATTCTTGTCGCTGTCTCTGACAAGGCTTTAAATCACAGAATGGTTGAGGCTGGCAGGGACCTCTGGAGGTCGTCTGGTCCAATGTCCTGCTCAAGCAGGATCACATAGAGCAGGTCACTCAGGATCATGTACAAAATACCACAAGTGACAGAATGAAAGTGTTTATCTCAGGACACATTGCATAATTCTCAAGGGTCTCTTGACTGGATTGACCAAATCTTCACTGAGGTTGTGAAGAAGCCTGGACACCTTGCTAAACTGAAAACATGCAGATATCTGCATCTGCAAGCTGAATCACACAGAATCACAGAATCACCGAATGTTAGGGCTTGGAAGGGACCTCTGTGGGTCATCTAGTCCAACCCCACAAAAAAGGGCAGGAATGTGTCTAATCCTGTTGAAGCTGTTGTCCTTGAAAAAGTTCCAATCCAGTTGCATTAATCTGAAATTAATGCTGATGTTATTTGCAGATGGGAATTTAATTACAGATGCATGCTTTTTCTTTAAAAAGCCATCCAAAGCCACGTGAAACAAGTTTTCAAAGAAACAGGTAATCTTAGAGTTCTGAAAGAGAGGAATATAAGCTATCTGTTGGTTCACAAATTCATGAAAGAACCTTTAAACAAGAACAAAACATCTTTTATTACAATTTCCACTACTGTATCTTTGGACTATGGCCTTTTTGGACTCATGCATGGCCACTAATTGGACTGTTTTTATCCTTGTTTTTTAATGAGCACAGACACTAACGAGTCCTCCTTGAAGCTCATTATCAACTTGATTCAAATTCTCTTGTTTTTCTGAATCAATGACATATTATCATGGTTAATTTAACTTCCCAAAGATGCACATAGCTTTTGGAGGCACAACAGTGTTCTCAGAGCAGAATCTGTTCTTAGTGTTTCTGCTCTATATTCTAAGAACAAAAATTAATTCTTCATAAGTGGAAGAAGTGGGGCCTGATCACAAATCCATTGAGGTTGATGATATTTTTTTATTGTGTTCAGGAAACTTTGGATCGTGTTTTCACTGGACAAAATAACGTAGTTTTCTATTTGCATCAGTTTCTGCTATGCAGTTTAGGATGAAGTGGGTTATGGCTGGATTTCCATATATCCTTTAATAAGTGTGGAGAAATTCCCCATTTTTTGAACAGAAAATGCAAGTTCATTTCTGCGTATTCCTTTCATCATTTTTCTAAAAAGAAACAAGAAAACATTTGCTTTTCCGAAGCAAAAGCTGTTAACAGTCCAACCTTTATTTCAACTGTGTTTATTGGTCAGAATTCCACGGTATTTCCATTTCCAAATAGTTGATGACAGCTGAATTAGACATCTTAATTGTGTACTTTGATTGCACAATAAACCGCTTAAAATTTGTAAAAATACAAACTCTCACCCTAAAGAAACCTAACTGCATACCATGTGTTCCAATGCAGCCCAATGGTGTTCTCCAGACAGCCAGTTCTGCTTGTCTGCTGTTTTTTATTAATTATCCCGGCATTCTTTGCACTGTAACACATGATGTTACAGTGCAACACAGTGTAACACATGATGTTACAGTTGTTACAGTGTAACACATGATGATACACTTGGGACTTTTGATTATGATTCATATGTTGGTCACATAGCCACGCAACGCAACATCGTAATAGCCAGCAAATGCATCCTCTCATTTTATGCTCATCCATATGCTGACTTTTAAAAGAAGTATAATCCATACGTTTAGCTATAATACCATTCTGCAGTTTCATTTTCTGCAGAGTTTAATTGTTCTTGATGCCCAAGGTTGATAATCTCTTCTGGATGAGCAGCTCATTTGTATGGACACATTTGCTATTCAGATTTATCTTGCATAAATGTGGGACATTTTAAGTGTCTTGACTGCCTATGCAGTTTAATGTCAATGTGCAACAAAGTAAGAAGAATCTTCTACCAAATTAGCATTTCTTAAAACTTAATAATCTTTCACTGTATACTTTAGTTAAAAGTTGATTTTCTGGAGATTTCATTTCGTTATTGTTCTTTACCTGTCAGGTGAGAAACTCACAGGATATCTAAGTAATTTTTGTACTCATTCTGAAGAAATTGGTGTAATTTCTCCAGAGCTATAATGACAAAGTATAACAGAAGGGGAAAGAGATTTTAAGCAGAAGTTGCAGTGAAGCAGAGAAAGTATCTAGATTTAAACCTAATTTCAAGTAGGATTTAAAAAGGTGGTTTAGTTGACATTTCAATCTTTCTGAAATATCATAAAGATGGTCTTAAAAACTAAATCACATAATGATTGTAACACCTGGAGGCCTGTATCCTGTGACTAAGTTGGGCTTATCTCACTCCTGCAGTTCAGGCAGAGAAGGGAAAACTATACTCTTAATATCAAGACTATTGAAATGTATGCAATGTCAATGTAAGGAAGTGAGAACTCACAGAGATGTGGTTTCACCTGAAAATTATGAGTGAGGCTGCACATCTTTCATTGAACTCCATCATTATTTCAGAATTCACAAATATGTTTTTGAAAAAAAAAAAGAGGAAAAGAGTCTAGAGTTCCTACACAAACAGCCAGATCAGATTCCCTCCTTAACCAGCATCTGGCTAGCACAATTTAAAATCCAGAATAGGAAAGAGGTAACGAATAAGTTAGGATTTTTTCCTAACTTATTTAGCAGAAAAAAGTCATGCTTTTGGCCTAAACTAGGTTTGCAACATTTTACCAAGCTTGCTTTCAGCCTCTCACGTGCACTATTGACTCCTGTCCTGCAACTGCTGTGTGTAGTGCTGCACTTTCTTTCATTGTAGACACACACACATTTTAATTAATATTTCTCATATATGTAGGGAAGCATTTTGCTTGGAAAAGAAATTAAATATGATGGCACTTACAGAGGAAATTAATGTAACTGGATTGTTCTCATTCTACTGAGGAATATGCTAAAACAAATGTCCTTTCTTGAACATAGACTGACCACGTTTGGGGTAGAAATTATTATTGTGGCTAAGAAATATGGACATTTCAACTGTATTTAAACATTTTTTTTCTCCATAGAATCACATTTTAAAGTAGCTTGTAAATGACTTGAAAAATCCTGTGCGTTGATAGTTCATTCTTTGTGAGATATGATTTATACACACACAATATGTATTTACATGATATCATGCATCTATCTACATGTGCATGTATATTTCTCTGTGTGCTTAGAAAATAAAAAAAGCCCAAGTCTGTCCATCCTGTCTCTGTCTTGTCCCCTCTCAACTGCTTTTTTTCTGTTCCAAAATTATGTCAAAAGTCTTGCTTTTCCTGGTTTTGTTGAAAAATGGCTTGCATTAGATAAGGTAGTAGGGTGCACACAGACTGCGTATTTGTTGTAAATCCTTCTATGGTCCAAAAGTGTAAAACTGCATTAGAGAGAGATTAAGTATCTCTTTAAGTCTCTTGACTCATGTCATCCTAATTCTCCAGCTATATTTCTCAGACCAGATTCCAAGTTAGAAGGTGAACAGAAGAAGAACACTAAATTTTTTGTAGTCTTCCTTACAGATCAGTAAAAATACAAATGGACCTACAATTGACTTTTCCCTTTGCAATTCGTATTACAGTTCACTTTCAATAGTTGAATAGAGATACAGAGGTTGCAAGGCATAAATTAGCATCCCTTTATTTTTGTGCAAGATACATGAAAATAAATTCAAAGAGCAAGAAGATGGAGATTCAGGCCTGTGCTATCACTGCTGACATTTTTGTAAACTGTGGATTATTCATTTTAAAGCAAACAGAAAACACCAGAGGACATTCTTGGGTGCACATCCCAGTTTTACAGTAAGTCGTATTTGGGCCACAGATCTTCTTAGGCACTTCCTGTTTAGTTTTGTTGTTTCTGCTCTGTGCAGCTCGTGTCGTGCCTTAAATTCAGAGAGAAGACTGCAAGGAAGCATGAGAATGAAGGAGAAAATAATTGGTATTGAAGACAGTCTTCCCATGGAACCCATAATTCTTCTTTTCTATTAAAAATAACCATTTTAGTACTTCATGTGTCCTCATCTATCCTAGTCTACCCGTAACATATTTGTCAGATAGTCGTTAGAGACCAAACTCTTGCGTCTTTACACACAATGTTTCTTATACCATATCATCGCATTGGTACTAACAAGACTGACGGCTACTCAGCACGATAAACGGCGATGGTGTTTCACCCCACCCTTGGCCACAGGACTGGTTTCACAGAAGTACAAATCACTACTTAAACTACTTCCATCCCGGTATAAACCTCAGTAAAATAAGGAGACTCATAACTTTTCATTCCCAGAATGACAGAGCTTTCAGCTGTGTTTAAAAGCAAGAAACAATGGCGCAGGTTGGAGAAGGGCAGAAAGGTCGGGCTACGCCAGCTCCCTGGTGCCGGCACCAAACTAGCTGCATTCTTTCCGCTCATCTTCGCCGTCGAAAGTGCTCTTTAGTCCATGCAGTCAAAGGTTGGGCTCTGGTCACTTCCAGATCTTATAGACACAGATAAAGACACCTCCATTTCTGTGTTGTCACCAAAGCACCACTGGTAAAATATTTGACCTTTCCCCTTCCACGTCTGCAGTGTATGCACCCTAAACATCTACTGGCCCAGCGCTCCAGCACTGGAACAACTCTGTAAATTGTCCCAAATGCCTTCATGTCCCATTTTTGGAGCCTGCACCCTCTTTTTTGTTGGCATCTGGCTGTTCAAGGCTGGGTACAGTCTGCTCACAAATGGGTGCGCTGGGGTCCGCTTGTCCTTGGCGCGTGCTGGCACACAAGCAGTGGAGACTGCCGGGGCCAGGGATTTCCTTCCCTCCTGGCTCTCCCTCCTCACTGCCTCGCTGCCGCTTTAACACAGAGACCTCAGACTGTCGTTCAAGTGTTAATTCTTAACTTCCTACTGGAGAGAAAAACACTCCCTGTTGGGATACTGAAACTTCTGAGTGGTTTACTACCAAATCAGTGACAGAGGGAAAATTAAGATATAGGTCATGGGTCCCAGTACTGTTTAAGATAAAAGACTGTCCTGTCATTTTAAATCATTGCTGATTATTGATGACACTTTGAATACCAGGGAAAGATAAAATAATATAGTTTAAATCTTTCTGTGCAGTAGAGGGAGATTAAATATATATGTGCCACAAACAATTTTTCAGTTGTTGAAGGACTGAGTAAAAGAAGTATTTTTTGAGTGGATGAAACTGTGTAATATCTAGAGTATTACAGCATTGTACCTATCTAATACTTGAATTTAGATCGCATCTAATATATGAAGCACTGATCTAATTTTTTTAGGAAAAAGCTTGATGTATTGTTATTTTCAGTTCCATTCCCTCTGTTTTATTGCATTATAAACTGGAGACAAACATGTTTTTGAAAAAAAATATTCTCAGTATATAAAGTTGTAAAATTTATATTAAATGTATAACCTTTTATAAGCAATTTTAGTATTTATTTCTCTCCCATTTACAAAGAATAAAGGGGAAAAAATAAATTGTTTTTTTTTGCCCTCTCAAGGAGCCATATTGATTGTCAGAGCTGTTAAAGCCTTAATTCCCTGAATAATTAAGACTAATGTCCTCAGCAGTGTTCAGTATGCTGTTCTGGCCCTTGATGGGTGAAAATAAAAGTGCCTACCAACAGTACTCTGAAAAGAAGTTCTTACTGTTTTATAGATTTTCCTTTTATTTTTTTACTAAATACTTTTAACTGAAGATCGTGAATATTAATTGACACTAACAGAATACATCCTATCTTCTGTCACGTAATTTTAATAGCTCATAAGAATGTATGAATGGGTAATACTGTACAATAAATAATACATGAGTTTACATTGTTGCAAAGCATTTAAAATAGTTTTGTTTCTTTCACACCATCTGCTTAATTCACACATTCATTTTTTGAAAAGTTTATTGTTATTAGAAGCACTTATAAAAGAGAAAATTATGTTGAATTGATAACAAAGAGAATTCCTACAATCAGGCCTTGGCTTATTTCTGAGAAAATGTTGTAAGCTAAATTAACTTTAGCTCTCTCAAAGATAAATTCCACTTTCAGATGGTGCAATTCAACAAAATTCAATTGAAATTAATTGAGGGGTGTAAATCTGGAACTATTCCAGTCAAATTAATGGAGTTATTCAGAATTTATAATCTTGTGACAGGAAAAATGTGTCCTTTAGTCAGCTAAGAAAACCTATTAAGTTGGCAAATGCTTAAAACAGTTGTGTATTTCCACTGTAAATCTTTGCTTGCAGTAAATAATTCCTATTATTTGGATAACAAAAAAGGAAATATTGCACTTTGCCGAACAGAACTCAGGACAATTTGGAAAATATGCATACAGCATTTGAGGTGAAATTAACATCAGACTTTATTTGCATGCCAATACACAGCTTGCCTGGCGTCTACATTGTCTCAAATAAATGAATTAAAAATATCTCTAGCTCTACAAATACCCAGCACAATATATTAACACAAATCATTAATAAACAAAACTCACCATCAAACAAACTGACTGCATCCTCTTTTGGGGTCCTTTTGAGATTACTTTCAAATACACTGTTTGTAGCTGATGGACAGCCTTACTGTGAGTCATTTTGAAAACATTACCAAGAGTGTTTTGCTTTAATGAAAGAAGTATTTTTTTTTTATTTTTCATATGGGATTAAACACATGACCAACATCTGATTAGCTGCTTTCTAGGTGTGCAGTGTTGCATTCACAGCGGAGTGCACTTAAGTATTAAAATGATTAATCAGATTCTTAAATACCTTTAAAGCAAAAATATCACTCTTGCTTTTCAAACTTGAATTTTATTCACAGACAGCATTTCAAGATCAGTTTTCTAATTTATAATTGCTGTTAAACGTTGAAGCGTAAAGCACCAGATAGCTATCTGACAGAAAAAAAAGAAATAGAATATAGTCCAGAACTGACAAGCTACAGAAAATCACACAGGAAGTTTTCCTAACTGGTAGGCTATAAGAATAAGTGAAAACTTTGTCTTTACTGATTATTAATTGAGTAAACAACATGGCACTTACCTCTATAAAATCAGTGAACAGCAGAAAACATTGGTGGAACAATTTACATGTGTTTGTCGTGGGAACGCGCTCTTCCTAATGAGTGGGCTTTTAACTAATGAGAAACTGAAACCGAGAGCATCTGAAGGGCAGAATTTTACCTAAGCACTCATCATGTCATTGGAAAAAAAGAAAATAAATTCATTAAAAAGTTAGCCGTCTAACTTGTAAGCAGCCTGGCTTTTGTTATAACAATTTTATATCACCTACTTTACGGCCTGCTAAGAGAACGATCGGACCAGTGTTTGAGAAGAGTTAAGTTGTGTTTTGAGAGTTACGTGGTCTGGACTAGGCAGTGACAGGCATTGACAGCAGGGACAGCTCTGTCACTGCGGTGCAGGGTGAAGCAGGGATGCTTGCAAAACTGAGTAAACAAAATAGTTCAGGGAGAGCATGTTAAAGAACTGGCTGGATGGCCAGGCTGAAAGAGTTGCAGTGAACGGAGTTAAATCCAGTTGGCGGTCGGTCATGAGTGGTGTGTTCCCCAGGGCTCAGTTTTGGGGCCGGTCTTGTTTAATATCTTTATCGATGATCTGGGTGATGGGAACGAGTGCACCCTCACTAAGTTTGAACACAACACCAAGTTGTGTGGGAGTGTTGATCTGCTGGATGCTAGGAAGGCTCTGCAGAGGGATCTGGATAGGCTGGATCAATGGGCTGAGGCCAACTGTATGAGGTTCAACAGGGCCAAGTGCTGGGTCCTGCACTTCAGTCACAACAACCCCATGCATCACTAAAGGCTTGGGGAGGAGTGGCTGGGAAGCTGCCTGGGGGAAAAAACTTTGGAGTGTTGGTGGACAACCGGCTGACCCTGAGGCAGCCGTGTGCCCAGGCGGGCGGGA
>Ga0181612_143666_pt1 | contig 12197 bp, 4 predicted proteins | sample HoacroProtozoa21_FD_119630 | JGI IMG/M metagenome (GOLD analysis project Ga0181612, IMG submission 119630) | Hoatzin crop microbial communities from Cojedes, Venezuel. Combined Assembly of Gp0051906, Gp0051904, Gp0051908
ATCTAAAAACCACTGGTAGTGGTGGTAAACCTACTCTTACATTCCTTAAGCTTTTCATTAGGATTTATAATTGCATTGTACCATTTATGAAGGATACTTAGATGAATGAATGAAGAAATCTACTTCTTATTATCTTTCTTAAAACAATCTGATTTTGGAAATCTTCAGTTAAATGAGTTGTACTGACATGTCTCTCTGTTTTTGAAACAGGAAGACTTTGTTGATAGATTTCCACTTGAAACACTGTTGGGTTTTTGTTTGTTTTATTTTGTCTTTTTTTCTAGCAGAACGTTGGCTCAAGAAAATATCAAAACTTTATAGAGGAAAATTGTGGTGTCAAAAAACAAGAAAACATCTTTGGGTAAGAAAGAATATTTCATGCTGGGTCAGTTAAACCTATATAAAACTTATCTGAGTGGGATTTTTTGTTGTATTGTCTCCAAAATATTTTACCTGTATGTCCTAACTGAAGTATTGCCTTGTAGTTTGGTTTAGTCACGTAGTACAAAGTCGCTATTCTTTCTGCTTACCTGATTGCTCACAACAGCAATGCAGACACAGTGGCACAGATATCTGTGGGGGGTGGCAGTCCTCAGAGGCATCCATCACACCCGACAGAATGCCTATTCTGCAGTCGTGTTCTTGGTTGCTTTGCGTGACCCTGCTGGGGTACGGCTGAGGATGTCATTTCACCCCAGGGGAAGCTGGTGAGAGGTACCTGCAGGGACTTCTGCAGTTCTTGGTTCACTCTCTTTTGCTTCTGTAGGGGAAGAACCTTCACCTTTGGTTTAGGCTTTGGTATACATTGTTCTGTTCAATAACCAGAAAGAAGAAAGAAATCAGCATTTTCACCCTTTTTGCTATTTTCCTTCCTGATAATGCTTGAAATTTATTTAACTCCTCATCTAAAAACAATTCACCTTATCTCCTTTTTAACCAGTTAGCAGGTAATAAATGTTTATTCTCTGTGATAAGTGGCAGTCCTGTGGTGATCAGCATACTGTAAAACTCAAGGTAGAAAAGAATGCATGTAGGGATTTAAAATTTTCCCTTTTCAGTTTCAAGAAAATCTTGTAATCTGCCTGGGCCATCCTTTTAGGTCAATTTCATGCAGACTATTTTCTCTTTTTCTATATCAATCCTAAATTAATACAGTAGGTGCTCTGCAGCCAGCATGGTTTTGCATTGATCTTGGCCAGCTTGTTTACAGTGTTTTGGCAAGTTGCTGATGTACTTCTCCCTGGGGATAGAGCAGGGGTTAATTGCTGTTAAACTCTCAGTGCCAAGTAATGGTTCAGACTCTGTGCTACATTAAAGATGACACTAATAAGGAAAGAGTGCACTGGATTGCTCTGTGTTGAAAATTGGACTTGCGGTGACAGAAACTTGGAGCAGAGCTGATGTAATAGGGAGGCCATAATGTAATTATAACTGCTGAACATGTGTCATACCAAGTTAAATGATACATTAATGAATCAAAACAGGTGATAGAGTGTTGCTCTTTCAGCAGATAGAGGTGTTTTCAAGGTCAGATTGTCATTAATTTAATAATCCGTAAACTGGATATTCTTCAAATTATAAGCAAAATCAACTTCAATGCTGGGGTTTTTTTTAGTGTATTTCTTGCCCTGTACCAAATGGGTGAAAAACCAGAAGATGTTATTCTCAGTATAATTTTGTTTATCCCTCTTTTATTATATCTCTGTTATATCTAATACAATATATGTGTACCTAACATTTTTCAGCCAGGTGTGAGCTCTGTTTCTCTGTGATCTGAGCAGGCTGAATACAAGCCAAGAGATGTGTAGACATATTAGTATAGCATCGAGCTGACTTAATAAGCTTTTCTGAGAGACAAAACTCATGACACTAAATACAGTCAGTAAAGGGCTGCAAGTCAGCTTGAACCATGGACAAAACAAGAACACGCCCACTCAGAGGAGAAGTGTGTAGTATATTGTGAATTATACTATATGTAAATATTCTTTGCCTGTTACAGTTCTGCAGTGAATGAAAAACTATCTCTTGCCTCAGCTGGTTCTTTTTTTCAGTGTCATGGGTGAAGTTCCTACTTTTTACTTCTGGTAGGCTTCTGTGTTCAGGACTTAAATAAAGGCTTCTCTTCCACATCAGGTGACAGTCCAAGACACCACTATATGAATGATACTTGACTACCTCAATGTGACAGTATCTATCTCTCTTTCCAGCAAGTTCTGAGTACTTAAAGAAACCTTTCACCATTTTTTTAATGAAACCTACAGTATTTTTACAAGTAGTCTTGGTTGAGAAGTTAAAACAGGGCCCCATGGAACAAAGAATATAGTCAATTTTGAGAAAAAAAAAAATCTTTGCTTGAATGTTTCAATCCTCTGATTCCTGCCATGTCTAACAAATTCTGTTTAGTCCACATTTGTTTTATATTCTGCTAGTTTCTCATTTGTCCTCATGCTGTTAAGAAATGAAGCAAAGATTTTTTTAAAAGGGTCTAGCTGAGTCCAGTTCGAAGTTTCTATTTAGAGAATGGGAATTTAGTGCCTAAGTCAAATTGTGTCTTTTGAAAATATCACAGTAAGGTCACACTTTGACTTCATTTTTTAATTCTTTATCTTTTTCTTTTCTTCTAGTATGGCAAATAAATATTTAAAAAAAAAAAAAAAGGAATTTTGCAACATATTCCTTGCTAAATGATACTTCTGTGTTGTTTTTATCTTTTCCTTTCTTTTTTGTAAAAGATTTTGGGGTTGAACACCTTGTGTTTGGAATTTGCCTCATTTTTCTTCTGATGTCATACTGTTTTAGGGAGGCAGGTTTTTTCTCTTGGGAAACTAAAACAACAGTAAAACTTCAAGCCTGTATAGGTCTAAGGAGATCTGCTAGAAGCCACGTCCATGCCAGCTCTGTTCATCAACGTCTTGTCTCCCAACATTGTTCTTGGCAGACCATCTCCTGGAGGCTGGGCAACTCCCAGGCAAGAGTTTGTGAGGAACACCTGAGATAGAAGGCACTCTTCACATATTCTTCTCGATCTTCCCTGTTCCCCATCCCGTTGTCTGCTTTTCTTCCTCTCTGTATTTTGATGAAAGAGATGATAAGGTGTGCAGCTCAGTGACTTCCTTTTATGGCCACCCTGCAAGGATGAATGGAAAGGCAGTAGCACTTGTCTTCAGCAGACTAATTCTGATTTGTTAGGTTGCTTCCAAGTAAATTTTCAAGAGGAATTTCCATTCTTTCCACAAAGTTCAAATTTGGCCTAAGAGTCGTTTACATTTAGGGGTTACTGAAATAAAGGGCTTCCCTTTAAGGAGGTGTCAGGGAAGAGAAACTTTCCTGAAGGGAAATGTGCACCAAGCAGATATCACCACTGGGGACAAGAACAGAATTCTGTGTATCATTTGACATCCTTGGCCCTTGAGAAGCAGGCCCTTCACTTCTGGTGGGGAGAAGTAGAAGGAAATATTGCACTCATGTTATGTACTGTAAATCACGGTCAGACCGACCATTTTGTAGATGGAATCCCAGAATGTTTTTTTCCCCACTGAAGATTTTATTTCAAGCCACATCCATCTTAGTGAATAGTGAACACTGTTCATCCTGTTGGGACCGTGCGCTTAAAAAGCTGTAGCGTATGGTCTCCCAGCACTATATCTACTCTAGTCATCCTTACTATAGAGGCTTGACACCCCAGCACTTTCCTGTTTGGCTGGTCATCTAACCAGATCTAAGAATCATGGATATTTATTATGGTTGCCAATCTAAGACTGAATTTCACCTTTGAGAGTCATAGGAAATTTCATTGCCCATTTTATTTATCACACTGTAATATTGGAAAAGAATGGCTAAGCACTATAATGCTCAAGATGACACCCTCAAGGAAAATTTGTTACCTTGCAAGGGATAAATTATCTAGAACATTTTATTGAGAAAGCTTTTTGTAATAGTCAGGAGTTGTACATGTTTGGGGGAACTCATTGACTCTCCAAGGTGTAAAGAGCTGCTTTATTAGTGGAGCAGAATAGAACAATCCTTTACCATGAAACCGCTATGATCAGAAATGTTATGTTGTCAACATTGGAAAGTTCTGGGGGAATATAGCAAATTTGTAGAGATGTTTCACAGAAAAAAGCATTTTAGTTCTGGAATGGACCATTGAAATTTTGGATTTGAAGCAATGTTTTGTGTCAAGAGATATTGGATTTTGGATTGTTACCCATGATCTATGATTTAAAAAGTCAAGATTAGACTAAAGGATTTCAATTTTATAGAAGCAGAGCATAACCCTAACATAAAATTAATTTCCCTCATAAATTTTTTACTTAAGTGGAATAAAATAAATGAAGAAATGCTCTTGTTCTGACTGTATAAGAGGCATAATATGAAAAGGAATGGGAACATGATCTGGGTCCCACACAGCAGAAGCTGAAAGCTTATGTTCAGAGATCTCCCGTTCCTGGTGCTCCCCGAGACAAATTTGTTGATATCCTTGCTGAAAGTTAGTTGTTGTATGAGATTCATAAGTCTCTGGCTCACCAGTATGTTGTTATTGAATCAGAAAGAAAACAGATCTGAAAAATTGAGTTATATGCTGCCAAATGGAAATTGCAGGCTTTAAACCAAACTTTAAATAATTTCCTGATTCTGCTTTTCTCCACATCTTTTTCCTGTATTCAGCTACCCATCCAAGGCAGTAGCCCACATTTTGGTAGATGTTAATAACAAAATTTCTTTCTGAGTCTTTATAGTAATGAAGAATTGCTGGTGTCTGCGGAGGTGTTCCCATAGTACCATTACTCTGTTACTTGTATGACATCACAGGTATAAAATTTACATTTGGGATTAAAATTACAGTGTCATCAAGTGCAGCAGGGCTTCTTCCACTGACAGCAGCGGCAGGCTTTCTGTCCACTACTTACATAATATAATAGGGTGATTTGCATCATTGCTATCTGCATGTGGAACCTATACTGGTTATCAAACATGGCTTCACATGTTACAGGCTGCTTGTTCTATAAAGTCTCTTATCTACAAGTGACCTTTAATGAATCACTGTAAAATCTATCTGATTCTTGAAAATAAACAAAGCTCCGGGGAAAATGTTGATGTCTTGATATTTCTCTACTACCTTTTTAAAACTCATATATAGATGTTGACTTACAGTCGTGGTAGAAGGATTCCTTTTGAAATATATTGAACTGTGTAATGTAATTCACAAGAAATTGCAAATGAGTTATCACCTGTTACTGATCACCACAAAAAATGCTCAAATCAGCCATCTGAGGTTAATGTGCCTGAAATACTATTCAAAATTCTCTGGTTGGGTGGTAGAGTGATTAAGTTCTCATGATTTGGTCAAACGGATTTTTAAATTCCGCTCTCCAGTAATCTGTTTACTGTGGTCTGAATCCTGCACTTTTTGCTCTGGGACACTGAGAAACAAAAATATGTCATGCTGACTATAGATAAAGTTAAGTCTTTGGGGCGGTGTGAAGGTGGACTTAGGTAATAGGTCTACTTGGCCCAGAATAATCTACTCCTTGGAGGAGGAACTAACTAGTTTCTTAACATTGCCCTACTAATTGCAATGCTGCTTTGTACTGAATGTCAGATCTTGAAGACGTAGATGTCTGTTCTCAGGAAAAGGAAAGGTGCATTTCAGAAACACTAGCACGTTTCCAAAGTCAAAGCTATTTGTTCTTCCAGCCTGAACATATTTCCACTGCAAGCACAAATTCTTTTCTGGTACAGACGCTAGAGTTGTGTGTGTTATCAACAATCTCTGCCATCATAGTCTCTGTATGATGTAGTCACAATCTGTGGTTTTGCTTTGCTGATTTCTGTACAAGCAAAAAAATAGTTCCTACCCTAGGGATTTTACAATCCAAACATTTAAAAAAATAGACAATGATTGAATTCAAGAACAAGAGACAAAGAAACGAGGAGACAGTAGCAGTCAGCACAGCTGGGACCTAGCATTTATCCAGTTGCATTGACATCACAGGGCTGAGTTTTAAGACTATGAAAATGAATAAGAAGGTAGCTTTACAGATGATAATAAGGTACTCCTTTGAGGCCTATCTTCATCGTTTCTATGTTTGGAAATGCACATCTTCCTCCTTTCTTGTATATCCTTTGTAGCCTGAGCATGGAAGAAAGAGGAAGAAGTGCACTTCAAGGTCTGTAAGAAGAAGGAGACTTGTCTCAGGCATTGATTAGACGTCAATGTTACCTTTCACTGCTCTTATGTTTACATATGAGATTACCCTGGGATGAAATGTAGAGAAAAGTGCAGCGAGGGCAAAGGCCCTCCAGCAGGACACTGGAAGAGGATAAGGGGGGTTTACCAAGGAGTACCCTGTAGGAACGATTAGAAAAGTAGGAAGAAAAGTAAGAAGAAAAGAGGGGCACTTAGACCAAAAGAGAACAGTTTCAAGAAGAGTGCGGTTCACTGCTTCAAAAACAGGTAACAAGTCAGAGAGGATGAGAAGAAAGGCATTGTCCTAGCTATCCTGAGGTAAGAAAACAGTCATTTCAAACGGGGAAGAGTAATTTCATTGCACTGGAAGGAACATGATGGTATTTTTGATGGGTTTGTAAAAGATATAATTAGCGAGTTCACAGATAAAAAGAGACTGCAGTTAACAACTTCAGCCAAAATATTGCCAACTGTGGGATAACAAGAATATTTAGTTAACAGCAACTGTTTATGTTGATTTATGAATTAAATGAAGCTTTCTTTCATCCACAAAGTTCTTTTTCTTGTATTTTCCTGAATTTGCCATGAGTTGCAGGCACCTTTTTTTTACATTTCTTTGCAAGGATTTCGGGTTTTTTTGTTTGTTTCTTTATCTCACAAATATAGAAAATGTAGATTGATTATAAGCTATTGCTGCATTTACATGAGATACATGTTTACCCTAACCTTAGTTTGATATTAAGGTTTCTTCAAATGTTTGAAAAACCAATATCAAAATTAGTCTTGCAAATTACCTATTGAACTTCCACTCTGATGCAATCTCCTTCTAGTCTTTTCTGTACTCCAATCCTTCTTTAAAAATGGTCTTATCAGCCTTTCTGTAGATTTTCCTGAACCTACCATTGTTAAGCATATACTTATTCCATCCCTTTTTCCCTTGTTTATTTATTATCTTTCTGCTATTCTGTTAGACATATACTTTACTCTCATAGGACATAAACTTTGGGATATTTTAGCTGGATTTTTAGTGTGATGCCTTGTGTTGCATGCCTTTGTAAAATCTATTTTATAGTTTGACTGTGTCATATGCTTCTGAGTTGGGACTGTAGACCTAAATATTCAAAAGACTTCTAAAATGTTGCCATTCCTACAGGTTTTGATTCATACCGTGGGAATTGCACCACACAGAAAATAAAACCCTGTATTTATTTATGTATTTCAGTTTTTCTAGAGCTTCCTCTTGGCTCAAGGTACAATTGTTAAGAGCAACTGTTTCCCACAAATGCAGTTAACTGTGTACAGCTGCTTAAAGAGGTAAGCAAACCAGCGTTCCATAACCTAACTGTTGCACATGTTACATCTCTTACACCCCCAATCCGTTAGCATTCCCCTCAGAATCCCTGGTCATAGCACCCTTAGAGTCTTCTAGCCTACAGAATTGCACCTTAAAATATAGTATACTTACAATATTTACAGTTTATATATTTTAAACTGGACAAGTATCTCGTTCCAAGAAAAAACAGGAAAAACATTCCCCTTCTGAGTGACTACTGTTTCATTGCAGCAGGGACTCAGCTAATAAAGTTTTTTTTCTATTAAGGGAGTTATAATTTGCTAGCAGGATCTTGACAGTTGTCTTTAGAATAAGACAATATGCCTTTCCTCTCCCTACTGGGCCTAATTCCCTGGTAACCTTATTGAAAATGTGCATGGGCTACAAAACTAAAGATTAACTGTCCAGGGACCTGCTTCCTGGAGCTTATTTGAAGATTAAATCAAATGGCAGGCAATATATATTTGGTAATTCAGCTTTGTTTCAGACTTTTCCAATCTAGTGGCAAGTATAATAGAAGAATCTGACACTCAAAAGCACTAAATGGGTTTTTCTTTTTTTCCCCTTTTTTTAGTTTGAAAATGCCTGGTATTTCTGTCCATAGCAAGATTAGAATTAATGATTTATTTCCTAATGTCTGAAGATCCTGTTCCTTTATTTTTGAACATGAAGCAAAGTAATTTTAATTACGGATGATGTGAACAATTTTTCTCTTTTGATGAGATATTATTCTTCCTTTTTATTTTACCTAACAAATACCAGTGGAAGAGTTTAAAAAGAAGAAATAAAATATCTACTATAGTGTTACAGCTCTCATTTAAACAGAAAGGGTAAGATACATATAACATACATATTGTTTTTTAATTCAGTGTTTAGACTATGTATTAGTTTAACAGATTTCTATTCAGCAAATTAGATTGAGATGGATGGAGATGTTATGCTGTTATAAAAAACTGTATTTAGAAGGCACATTCAAAGACACTGAAGTGTGATTTGTCCTAGTAGCAGACATCTGAAGAACAAGTGACATTCTTACACAAAATCTATATTGGTGATGTATTTAATTACAGAGTTGATTGAAATTGACAGCTTCAGTGACCTATGAGTGCACTGTTACTGACTGATGGATGCTTCAAATCTGGTTACTTTTAAACCAATTCACATACTGTTCAATAATATCCTGTCATATTGCAAACTACATTTCTGCATGTATATGGACTAGGCAGAGAACTTTCTAATTAAAGTAAGGTAAAGATGAATGATGTTTTAAAAGTGATGTATTTCTTAAGAATATCGTCATTATGATTTGAATAGGAGACAAAAAACTCTCAGTATTATTCAGAGTAGCTGTAGTCCTTAAGAAACATATATTTTGCTTTCATACTCACTGACATCAGCACAAAACCTTTCAACACAGATTAACTCTCCAAGCTCTTCTGCACATACACAGACAGGTCCCATTAACAGCTAGACAGAGTCACTGAGAAAATGGTACCTGAGCTTCCTAAAAGCCTATGAAATTTGGTAAGGGAGATTTTGGAAGCTTTGCAGCCAACTTCAGTGCAGAAGCCAAATAGCCTAGCAGCAAAAGATGACTCCAAAGGTCATTCTCCTCAGCCTTTCTGGAGCATTAATCATAGTCTCAACCACAACATGTTTGTCATGTTTCTGCAAAAGCACATGCAGTGTAGAGTGCAAATGCAAGTCAGGGATTAGCAGTGGGCAGCTCTTCTTCTTTACACCTCTGCCTCCTTTACTTCCACTTTTCTGTAATTCTGTGGGGGTAGAGCATGCTTTTCTCAAGCTGTTGAACTTGGGACTGTGGACAGGTAGCTATTTATTTGTAAAGTCTAAAAGCATGGCTTGTGTTCTGGAGCAGTAGCCAACAAGGTATGAAATTCTGCCTGAAGAGCTCATGTTCCCATATGAAGCCACGTAAATGGCTTAAAGGATGAACAGGTACCCGAGACGTCAAAATGTCAAGTAGCCTCATAATTGCATTCAGTTGGTTTGTATCTATATTCTGGTATTAATGGTAGCAATAAGAAAATAAGCAAATTTTCTCTCTTCCCGGATTGGTCACAGTGATCAATGTCTTCCTTACTGCCAAATTATATTGCGGTAACTAATTATGTATACAATTTAAAGCAGAAGCAACGTATCCAGTGGGATCACATCTCCATTCAGCATATTGGGAACTACCTGAACAATGTATTTCTATCGATGGTATTTGCATTCTCTGAAAGAACAGCAAAGGTTACAAAGCCTCTGTGAAACAAATATGATCCAGGTACAAAGCCTCAGGCTGAAAAAAAAAATTCAGTAAAATCTAAGCTCCTTAAAATAAACTATAGGTTTTCTGCCTTTGAAAATGCTTTCTCAGTGTAGATAAAACTGCTAGATTTGTACATAAGTGATGGAAAATTCAGACTCCCTATAGTGAAGATCTACATTTAGAGGAAGAGTGAAATGCTTCTAATTTACAAAAACAGGGATTGATCTAACCTAATGAAATTTGAAAGAAAAAATGTGGTAATTTTTGCATAGAAAAAAATTAAAATATTATTTTTTTTACTTTTGCTTCTATTTCCCTAACACTGTTTTGCATTCTGCTTCTTTAAGGAGAACTAATAGATTTCACATTTCACTCTGGAAATCATCTTTCCACACTCAGAGGTAGGGTAAGTAACAGAATACAAAAATATTAAAAGTCTTAAAGTTCTCCAGAACAGTATCAATGGAAACAAACCCACTCTGTCACCAATTAGAATTGTGAAAAAATCATTTGAGCAAAAAATAACAGCAAAGAATAAGAATATTCACCATTAGAAGAAGTTCAGGGAGTGACAAAGGATATTACCATACTTTCACAGCTGGTATCAGGCTCATAGTTAATAGTGAATTCATGGAAGCATAGAGCTAGCTATGGACTAACCAAAAGACTTACCCAGTTTCTCTGTGGCCTGCACGAGCTCTGAATTGTCAACAAGGGTAATTTAAATTAGCAGTTAGTCTTTACATGGTGTCATTTTGTTCAGGTGCACCTAAGTAAAAACTCTGCAGTAGGTGCAGACATAGCTTAAAACAGGGATAAAAAGGAAGGTATATGTACCAGGTATCTCTTGTTTGCAAGTTCAGAACAAGGTATTCCTGACTAGAAAGAAAAATCTCTCCAGAAGCAATTGAAGCTAAGATAACCTGGTTATTCATTGGTGCTCCAGCCCCTCTCTCTTTCCTAGGCATAAGGATTCACAATACTAAGGAGCAGTCCAGGATGTGGAACTAATCCAGGGTAAAACTAAGCTTTCCCACAACCTGGGTCACCGAGTGGCTTCACTGACATGCAGTGGGATGAGAGAGGAGACAAGAATAAACAGAGGACTGCTACGGATTACAGCAGATTACTACTGTGTAAATTAAGCAGACTTTAGATCTTCCCTCTCCTTTCTCCTGCCAGCTCTGTTCTGCTCCCTTGTCCCTGAAGGCAGTTTCCCAGGGGTCCTCTTGACTAACTGCTTAAAGAGCTGGATGTTTGCTTTTCTGAAATTCAAGGTCCTGACTCTTCTTTACCTCACTTTTATCCCTCAGGACTGCAAATTCCACCAGTGTATGATCACTGCAGGCCAGGCTTCCTCCAATCTTGATGTCACCAATTACCTCATCTGCATTGATGACCAACAGGTCCAATATCACGTCTCGTCTGGTAGGACTATCTATTACCTGGCTTAGGAAGTTATCCTCCCTACAATGCTGGAGTCTCCTGGATGGCCTACAGCTTGCCATGCTACTTTTCCATTGGATTCCTGCAAGGTTCATCAAAATCAGTAGCTAGATTGAGGCAAGAGACTGTTCCGGTGTTTTCCCCAAGGACACAAGTCTAGCATGAACTGAACACTTAAAATGGTCACATAAAGTTTTTCAGGATGTGCCTTCACATCGCACATCCATAAGAAACTGACCACGGCAACATTTCACATTTTGGATCCCGTACAGTAGATTGCACTATCTCAACAGGGAACCAAACCTGCAAAATATGGGCAGAAACCCCATGTGGGTGGGAAATCACGAGCCCTGGGAATCCCTAAGGGGGCAGTTTTCCTTCCCAGTATACCAAAGAGCATAGGGACCAGGGAGGGGATCTGACATAAAAATTCAGTGAGCAGAGCCCTGAAATATCTTCCCACTTCTGACACACACTTGGTGTGTGTCATGCACTACTCATTTCAAGCCCACACCTTATGTACCAAGCCCATAGCTTGTCTGTGTGACAGGTTAATTTTGGGGGTATCAAATCCTTCCCCATTAAAGCTCCAAAACAATGAATAAATTATGTAAAGATAAAATAATACTTTAATAGCTGCCCTGGTTTTGGCTAGGATAGAGTTAATTTTCTTCATAGTAGCTAGTAGGAGACCATGTTTTGGATTTGTGCTGAAAAAAGTGTTGATAACACAGGGATGTTTTAGTTGTTGTTGAGCAGTGGTCACACAGAGCCAAGGTCTCTTCTACTTCTCACATCCCTCACCAGCAAGCAGGCTGGGGGTGCAAAAGCAGTTTGGAGAGGACACAGCCAGGACAGCTGACCCCAACTCAGGAAAGGGATATTCCATGCCTTATGACATCATGATCCGCATATAAAGCCTGGGAAGAAGAAGGAAGGAGAGGATGTTCAGA
>Ga0181612_180506_pt1 | contig 12197 bp, 6 predicted proteins | sample HoacroProtozoa21_FD_119630 | JGI IMG/M metagenome (GOLD analysis project Ga0181612, IMG submission 119630) | Hoatzin crop microbial communities from Cojedes, Venezuel. Combined Assembly of Gp0051906, Gp0051904, Gp0051908
AAACTTTTCAGTGATCACCTTTCTTCTCAGTGATCTTGATATTACCAGTCTTCTTACTCATACAGTCTTACTTCATCTTTCACTTCTAGACTTTGTTCAATCAGATCTGCTTTTAGAAATTATACAAATATATCAAATGTGCTCACCTACTTTTCTTTAATAAATTAATCTGGAAAAAAATTATACTCATAAATGAAGTACATGGTTGGCCCATTGATGTATTAATATATTTTAAATAAAGAGCTGTCATATAGAAGTGTGCGTATGCAAAAAGTAAAATCAGTTTCTCATGTTCTAACGTTGTGAATAAAAGAACAAAGAAGAAAATTAAACAGCAAAAATTGTTGTGTGTCATTCCCTTATCACTTTCCTAATATTTAGTAAAAGACATAATTCAATATTTTAAATATTATATTTTCTGTGTTTGAAGAGTATAAGTGTCTACAATGATTTTTTTTCTTCCTGAAAACACATCCAACAGCAAAACACAGACATCATAGTATTTTGCATTGTCTTTCAAAATTATCTTTAAAATAATATTTTGTCACTACTTCATATTCTTTCCTGGACTGAACCGGAGTCATTCCTGAGAGTGAAACTACTATCTACAATCACGGATGAACAAAGATGTGTCCAAATATATTAAGAGCAGAAGCAGAAATATCCCAATGCTCAGATAATGAATGCTAGTGTCTCTAGACTAAAAGCTCCCAATCTGGTTCTCCCTCTGGCAGCGTTCCAAGTCTGAGGAGAGAAAGAAGCTCCATATGTGTACTGAAAATTATCTAGTGAAGATTGAACTCAAATAGGACAGAAAGCAGTTGTTTTAATAATATGAGGTGAAGCTTGTGGACTTTTGCAAGTTTTTTAGAAATGAAAAGTAAAAAAGAAATTGAACTATTTTTAGGACTGAAAAATTTTGCAGGATATTTTTAAAGTTAGGAAATATTTAACAAAATATTGCTAAATTCTTAAGCAATTTAGTACTCTTTATCTATTTTGAGACAAAGTAGTTAAAAACTTTGTTTATAAGTTCACAATCTTGTTTCAAGCGAAACAAAACCTAGTTGAGAATATTATTTCCTAGATAAAGCAAAACTGAATTATATTTCTTGATGTTTGGTTTTGGGTCTTTTTTCTTTTTTGTTTTTTAGCAGATGCTCTTAATACCTTTGTAGGACACTTCTACTACCCAAAAAATGAGATCTGGTATAGCTCTGTGATCCATGTATCACAAGACAGAACCGTGTTTTTATAGATTAGCTCATATAAAAGGCTTTCTCTGACATTAAGAAGTTTGTGAGTGGTATAAAGTATACTGTATTATACCTTGTCAACACTTCCTACTCACTGTTTGATAGTTTCCATAGTGAGAGTGATTTGCTCAAAAATTATGGTATGCTAAATAGGATTGCTGCTTCAATTTCTAAACTGATAGCTATATAACGCATTTAAGAACACTGGCACATGATTCACAGTTTCTGGTACTATTACTGTTTTCTTCTACTTTTTTTTTCTTTCTGAGTCAGTAGAACGTTACAAGTGGAATGTTCATGTAAGAACTCAGCTAGATTCTCTTTCTTCATATTTATTATAAGAGCACCCATAAGGTGCTATATGTGTTCCAATCACATTAAATCAAAATTCTTTCTCTGCAGAATACATATTCTAAGAAAAATAATACAGTTTTGATACTGTATTTTATTTATCTATGTATCCATTGAATCTAGTGAGAAGCAATTTTTTTTCTTCATTGTAGTGGTTACCATTAAAAATTTTTCAGTGGCCCTTGCAAGTAAATCACGTTACATTACCACATTACCACTATATTTACAGTACTTCCTTACTATTTCTTTGGTAGTGTATCTGCAATAATGGGACTACCATATAAATGATAATTAAGCGCATCTCTCAAAAGTGAAACTAGAGAGTTAACGGCAACCAACTCTGTTGTGGAAGTAATTTTCCAATTACTTTCGTAGTTTTCAGTGCCCTTTACATATAGGATGACTTTTTTAATATGTTGTCCTTGTTACATTTTTTCAGGTCAAAGTCACTTTAATAAATATGCCCAGTGTACAAAATAAAATATTGTACCAAATTTATATGCTGCCAATTTCCTGATCCAGATTTGTGACAGTAGACAAATCAAGTTTTATAGGGAGCTGGTATGGAGATATACTACAATATGATTTCAATTACCTTGTATACAGCAACTTCACAGTAGCCATTTTATTCTGCTGCTTCACTACAGGAAAGTGGGAATGGAGTCAAACTTTTATTCCTTTCATTCGTCTTCTTCTGGAGTTGCTGCTAGTTGATTGGCCAATGAGGACCTTGAAGTCAATTAAAGACACTGAAAGAAAGGATAACTGCCCCATGCTCACCCATCCAGATACACCTATGACTTCTTCCTTAATCTGCTCAGCAGAAGGAAGCTCTTTTGCCCCGTGAAAAATCAGGGTAAAATCCTACTCTTGCACCATATTGGGCTTTAATGGCAACAACAGAGTTTGAGGTGCAGGTTGGTGTAAGGGCTGATTTTCCTCCTATTTGTCATACTGACACCAATTTCTTCTTGACCCTGAAAAAGAATTTTTCCCTTGTTTTGTGCTAGTTTCTTGCTCATTTATTTACTTGCTCGGGTTTTTTCCTTACAGGTCTGCATCTTTCACAAAGTTGTTCCAACTAGCGTGATTGCTCAGGGTATTGTTAAGATTCAGTCAGCTATGACTGGTTTACAGGAAGCTGTTAACAAAAGCTACTGGAGCCAGATTAATTCTCAAAATGAAATCTAGTTCAGAAGATGTTGAAGACATCTTTATATCTAGCGTAAATGTGGAAGCACATCAAATGCACTTTATATATGTAAGTATACATATGTATGCATGTAGGTTTTTCTTTTGCTGGGGGGGTGGGGTGTGGGGAGTTTAGGAATTTCAGTTATAACCTTTATTTCAGTACATCCAGCCATTACTGCTTGCTGTCCATGCCTGCTATGACCACCACTCTAATATCCATAGTGGCCTTTTATGACTGCTGGATAATAGCTAATGAAACCTCTACTTTAATAACTAAATAATGAAAAATTACAGCAAGTTTTTTTCTATAAACACTGTGCAGAGATCTTTTTTACTTACTTATGCCAAGAAACAGACCAAGAAAACTAGCTTCAAGTATATTAAAAATCTCTAAATAAGTTTGTAATACCAAATATTGCATTAGTAACCTTCAAGAAGAGACTTTAAAAGATGTTAAATAGCTGAAACTGTTAATGCGGTGCTACTTAACTCTAAATGCACTGAAGATAGCAAAGTATTTTAAAAAACCTGAAGGGTAACTATCTACTGCCTATGGTTTCTCGCTTAAACTTAAATTCATAACCTCACCTAGACAGAAATGAAAAGACAGAGAAAAGATTGCACTTTAAAAGACTTTTTTTCTTTTTTTCTGTATTAGAAACTGGAGTAGATATCATGGGAAAGAAAATCAAGAAACAGCAGATGTCATGTGTCACTTTTACAGTTATTGATACTAAGCAAGTAGCAGTTTGAATCCATTGAGATTCAGTATTGTATGTTTATGGGTTTATTTAAATTGTTAAAATGGAATACTTTTATGCCTTTAAATATTTTATGATTCATGGCATTTATGTTTTAGAATCTTATCCATATGCCTTGTGTAATGGAAGATTGTTTCAGCCACTTTTATTTGTTTTAAGATAGAAGCAAATTACGCCTTTAAACCATAGGTGACAGAAGGAAAATATAATGGGAAGACAGAAGAGTAAATGTACTCGTGAATTGACTAAATGTTGCATGTATGAAGCAAAAACACATCCTGAGTGTTCAAGTATTCCCAGTTAAGTAGAATAAAGTGAATTAGGACAATTTTACTTTTACCTGTTACTGTAGCATAAACTAATCCAAGTGAAGTATAGAAAGCTTTGTGGTCTTTAATATTTTTATATACCATTACATCTTTTTTCCCTGTAACTTTTAATAAGGTAGAGGAGACATTTTAGTTAGCCTATAGCATTTTTGTAATTTAAAAATACAGTTTTGAAGATGTGCCTGAGTTAATCGAGCTTTGACATGTCACTGAAATCCACATTTTTAATGGCACTAAGACTTTGTTCTAAATTTCCTTGAGAAAGTAGAAAGTAGAACAATTGTCCATTCTGTTATGCACCTGAGCGCCAGTCCTAGAAAAATAAATCTCATAGTCTTCAGAAAAAAAGTGTTGTAACTTCAGGTACTTTTATTACATTGCCGTCCATCCCTGGCAATTTCCCATGGAGCAATCTGAGAATGTGCTATGCTATAATAAAAATGTGCTCTCTTTTCTTTTGTTTTACCCTTTCTGATAATAATTATTCCTTTATGGGAGTGATTGGGAAAGACCACAGACTCTGGCAGAATGGGGAAGATGATTCTTCCTTTGAGGAAAATTAGCATGCCCTGAAAGTAGGGCCAGAAAGTTCACAGCACCACAGTTCCTGATGGGCACCATATTCATTGCATAAAGCTGTGAATTTGCAGGTCAGGCAGGGATCGAAAATGCTTCGAGGAGCAGAGGCAGACAGTCAATCCTCAGAGGAGAGAGAAGGAATCTGCCTAGGGAAAGACCAAAGGGATTTTGGTGGAGTTTGCTGCAAATTGGAATGACGTTCACTGACTAAGCCTAGAAATGAAGCCTGGAAAGAAGCCTTTCCTGCAAAGGCTTCATGATCAAGAAAAGCTGATTATAAATGTTTCTTATTTTTGCTTTGTCTTTCCTTATTCTTTTGGTTCCCTGTTGTTGAAGAAAAGAAATTACTATTACTTCATTTCGGATTCTAATAATAATAATGGGCTTTTTCAGGTGAAAAGCCCTTCAGTTTCTTTGGAGCGCCTCCTGCATTGGTACACGTGGTTGAAACGGGTCCCACCAGACTTTAAGTAAGTTAGGATGGCTAAATGTGTTTTAATATGAGTGCCCATCATATGGACCTAAACATCTAAGGCTGTAACGGCAGCCTACATCAGTGTCAATACTGGCTGCTGCAGTCCCAGCCTTTCCTGTGTCCCTGCGCACGTTTCCACCCTTCTCCTATACTCAGTTTGGATTGTGTCAAACTCTGTGCCCAACTGCTTCAGCACGTTAATCTAGCAGAAAATTATTTTGTTATGTTGCCTCAAATGTGTTGGCTTAAATAGTTTCTAACAGAGTCAGATGAGGGGCAGAAAGAAGTCAAGAGAGGATGTGTTAAGGCAGCAGTGGCAGTTAGTGTTCAGGTTAGTCTTAGGCTCCTGTGGAAATTTGCTAACCGTGTAAACACGGGATCTACATTGCCTATGTTTTTTTATGTATATACTTTGATAAATCCACTATATGTTTCTTGACAATCCATCCTGCAATAGATTCTCTGAGGAGCCATCATTTTGCATATACAGGTAGCACAATGTCCCCTTATTGATTTTTCACTCAGATGACATTTGTGTGTATGAACAATTTTGACAGTTTAACTACATATGCTTCATAACTTTTGTGTTTAACCATATATGTAATGCCACATGCTTATACTGGAGAATAGCAATTGGTGATCTCAATGGCATATTTCTTCTTTCATAGATTAACATACAGTAATCCAGATCATCAGTGAAAGCGATACAGATTTGAAAAAATTGAAATGTACAGTAGTTTCCCCCAAACATGTCTCTTGTCTGAAAGATGTCACTAAAAAAGCCTAAAACAAAAACCAGCATTTTGGTCACTTTATTTCTTATTTGAATTTCAAAACCTTTTCAACATTTACTACATTGTATGGCCTCCACTTCAACTATGCTTAATCCCTCCATATGTTACATATGTACGTATTTCTGTAAAAAGAAATCAAGAGGATGTAAAATATTTTCACTGATAAAGTGATGCTTAAAACTAGGAGTTCAACGCAGCCTGTGTTGGAGCTGCCACCTAGGGAAATAACCAAAATGGCCCAAAATTCAGATACAAAGTTACCTGTAAATAGGAAAGTGCCCAGCTAGCATGCTAGCTCACATGGTCATCAGATCTATTCCAGGCAAACTGGTGCTAAACTGAATTTAGCAAGCCTAACACACACAGCAGCCTCAAGTCCCATGTAAAACACATTATTACAGTGCATGGACTGTATTTCTAGTGGTACCTAATGGAAGTGGGAGAGGTGGATGGGTGCCAGATCTCCTCCATGCCAGACCTGCCAAACTACTCCCAACACCAAGTCTTGGGGCAGTTTGGATAGGCAGACCTGCCACCTCTTCTCCTGAGGCCAACTCACTGTGCTGCCAGAAAACCAAGACTTCTGAGATCAAGAAGGAAGTAAGCCAAAAGGAAGCAGGGAGACTTCAAGTCTAATCCCTGCTCCCAGAACAATTTTTGTCTTTTTTTTTTTTTTCTTCCCAATGACTATGTAATATAAACATGCAGATAGTTCAGGAAACGGGAACCAAAAGTTTCTAAAAACTAGTTTTTCTGTTCATCCGCTTATTCACTGTGATGTGCATCCATAGCATTTCTTTTCTGCACCCACAGCACGATTTTTCTGTAGTATTCTCTTAGGGAAGTAGGTGAGTCTACTGATACATTATGGATTTGTTAAAACATGAATTAGAAATTGTGCTTCTTTTAGTGACCTCAAAGGAAAACCTGGATTTTATTAAAGACATGCAGCTAAACTGTTACTAGCTTTTCATCTTTATTCCCCAAAGCATAGCAGCAAAGAAAAACTTCACTGTTTAAGGGGAAATCACATAATATGGGTTTGCGCAAGCAACATAATAGTCCCTTTTCCAAACTTCTCAGAGCCCATTGTGTCAGCCCTTCCCCACAAAAAGTCTTTGGTCTTCCTCCACATGATTTGCATCTCCTTTATATTTCTGCAGGAAACTTTTTTTTCCTCCTTTTTTTCTTCTTTTTAATAAACACTGAAATTAGCTTAACCAGGAGTTCAAAGTAAAGGCTCTCATCCTTGTTTCCCCCTGCTTTTTTGCCCACAGGCTTCGTCCTTCAAGAAAAATTGCTTTATTAGGACAGATATTTCCAGGAATTAAGTTGAAAATATCTAGATGTTGCTGAGTCTTAATAGTAGAAAACTTTTATTTCAGGCTATTACTAAAAAATCACCTTTTTTTATACAAGATGCAGTGGATCCATATTTAACATTTGGTTTCAAAATCAGATAATTATCCAACATATTACACTACATTGTCTTAAAGAAGTGTTTAACATGCAAAACACTAAGTCCTCTTGATTACTCTCTGGTTTCAAGAATATACTTCAACATACTGTCTGTCACTTTTCTTTATCGTGTGTCAGAAAATAAAAAGAGTAAGAAAAGTTTCTGAAGTACTAATAGGGCATTGCATACCATTTAATACATTCTTTGCTAGAGTAGTCAGATTCTTGTGTTTATTGCTTTCAAAACACAAGAGAGTTTTTGAGAAGGATGTTGCAATTTTCAGTTGTGTCAGCTGTGCCACAAACTGTTTTCTTCCCCTTATCTTCTAGTAAAGAAAGGGAGGGGAAAGCTTATTGTGCATTTAAGGAGTGCATCTACATGCTAGTTTCCCTTGCACTAATTAAGGGAACCGATGGGTTGCTCAGTTTAATTTAATCTATTGCAGAGGAGGCTGACCACACTGTGAGCTGGCACTGATGCTACATAAGAAGGCAGATAGCAATTTAGGAGTCGTGTCATCTTCTCTCTGTTTTTACTGACTTAAGCACCTGAGTTTAACAAATATTCTTTTAATCAACTGAAACTAAGTCACCATTAAATGATTCTCTGATAGGAATTTAGGTATCTGTGCCTACTCATACAGTCAGTTAAGAGAAAAAATTATCAATACAGAGCAGTTCAAAGATCAAGAAACAGTGTTGCTATTTGTCTCCAATGAACAGGGAGGGAGATTACAGAGTCCCCAGACGTAAACTTCACCAAAATTAGATGACAAAGCAACATAACGTTGTTGGTCTAAGGAGATAAAACAGTGCAAAAAAATTATTAAGGATAACATATTTCATTAGATAAGCAGTCAGAATCAGATAGGATGAATCCAGATATCTTGGGGCACTCAGCCAGGTTCCTGCAGAATGTAATCTAGAAGAGCCTGTCTCACCCCACGATCCAGTAGAGGCTGTAATCTAGCCGTCACATTAAAGATTCCAGCGCTCCTGACCCTGGACTGCACCAAACAGTGACAAACTTCTAGAAAAACTCAGATTGAAATGAAGTTGCTTTCTCAGTGGCCTCCCATCAGTGGTATGAGACCGAACTTCAGCGGCTGGAAGAATTAGTCAGTTGGGTTGCCAGGTCAGACAGGTGCCCCACCATACTACTGCCTCTGCTGAAGCTGTAACCTCCAGACAAAGAGTGAAACAGTGGGTCAATATTAAATAACATAGTGAATTTAAGACAGATTGTTTGCAGAGCTGCAGAAGGCAATGTTATTGCTGTAGGTTTTTCACATGATCCCAAGGACAGTATGTGAACACATGCAGTTTCTTTTAAGGAATATTTAAAGGAATTAAAGCCAACAACTCCATTCCTGTCTGTTCTATTACACTCATTTTACAAAAGATAAATTTGAGTTAGGGCGTTTTCATTTTTTTGAAAAAATATCACTTCAGTAAGTAATGAATTGCTAATTCCACAATTACTTTAAGTAGCGTGAGTAATGCATTGCTTCTGATTTAAAGTAATTATATGAGTCAAAATTCCTAATTAAATGATGCAATTCTTTACAAGCCATTTTTCAAACAGAAGTAATTTGGGGGGATTTTTTTCATTTCTTATAAAGTAATTCTGGAATTGATTACAAATTTGTTCATCTTATAAGAAACATCTTTAACAACAAGTATTTCTAAAAAGTGCTTTCAGGCCACATTTTTCAGAATTGATTTGTAATTTTGGATTCTTAACTTGACAAACCAAAAGAACACCTGAATTTTAAACAGTAGGAATATGGGAAGATTTAATAGCAGATAAAAATGAATACCCACAAAATTATAGATTGTCTTTCAGAAATGTTTTTTTTTAAAAAACACTCTGAGAAGGTAAAAAATAGCTGTAGAGCTAGAATACCTTGTGCATCCCTCTAACATGGCTGGGATAGACAAATAGGCAAAAGGGGGAGTCAGTATCCATTCTTCATTAATCCCCTTCTCCTTTCATGCCACATAATTCCTCAGTTTTAAAGCCTCTGAAAGTCTTGTCTCCTGTGCAGTGATTATCTAAAGAAAAATGCTGGAAAAATGTGAAGTTACCAGTCCATTTGGTACACAGCTTTCTAAGAATTTAATAGAGAGATACTAACGGTATGTATCTAAGGGGATTTGCAGGACTGTTCTTTCTGTTTTTCTGCCTATTTGCCTAGCATATTGTCTAATATGCTGTCTTAAAAATTCCACTATCTTCCTAACTTAGAAGATGAAATGCTCCATATTTATAGTAAAGTGATACAGGAAGACTTTTTCACAAATTTGAGTGGCTTTGAAGGACACGGTTCCTAGTACAGCGATTGCTGATGACATCTCCTGTTTTGTGAATAACAAAGATTAATATTTTCCCCTCAACAATAAGAGAAAACAGTAATGACTAGAACACTCCATAACTATCTCTGCAAAATCTAAAACACAAGAATGAAACAAAAATAAACTTAGACCAGAGTGCTGTAACTTTTATTTCCAAGGTGTCATAGGACCAGGATTAAGACCTTTCTTACTCAGTCTAGTGATGACGTAACTATGTCAAATTTATTTCAAAAATAATAATAAGTGTCTAGACAAAGCAGAGGAAAATATGAAGCTGAGATTTTCTGTGTAGAAAACATGCATAAGTATAGGTTAAAAAAAAATGTAAATCAAAATATAAACATATTTGTCTAACCCCTGGTATGCATATTCTTTCTGGGTTTTTTCCGTTAATACTGTGTCTTTCTGCAGTAGATTTAAAGTATAACTGCAAAGAAGATATTATTTCTTGAAATGAGGGAAAACATGAGGAGTTGTACTGGGGTAACAGATATGTCACTCAATATATCACTCTAATGATACGAATATTGCACCAGAAAAAGTGTTGGTTTTGTTTGTTTGTGTATTTGTTTTTCAGGAATTAAAATCTTATGTCCAATCAAAGCAGTAACATTTGCCTGAGTCTACAGACAGTCTGAGATGATAGATCTCCCCTGTGCTAAATTAAAAAAAATCTGCTGAGGCCTATGTAGCATTTCTTCAGACACCCTTTTTTTTAAGAATACAAGATATGTGCTGCAAATCATTGCTAAAATATTAATTTCTTTGATTTTCCATTTTTAAAACTAAATTCCTGAATTTCAATTAAATTAAGAGATTTATGCTTCCTTGCTGGAAAGATTGGCAACTGACTGGCATGTCATGGCAAAGTTTACCATGAGAAAATAACAGCTTGAAATAACAATATGTAAGCTAATTACCTTGGCTGCAGTCAAAGTTTTATGCCTGGGTCATTCTTTTTCCTAAATGTACCAATTTTGTCCACAGAAGCATTGCAGAACCCAGGTATCTCTTCTCCATTAAACTACTATGTCTTCAGTTCAGAAAAGTCATGATCTTCTACAATCAATTCTCAGTCACAATTTATTATGGACAGAACTGTTACCTCATCATTTTGGCTAAAGTTGAGAATATACTTCAGGAAAGGATTTGGAAAAGAATAAAAGATTTGGGGGATGGGGGGAAGGAAAACTGCAGCTTCTGGCATTAATACGTACGGTAAATTGTTTCTGCAGTCATATCATGACCTCTTTCTAGTCATTTTCCAGAGAAAAGGTAAGGGTAAGATTAGGACACAAAAATAATTTGTAAGAGGTATGTTGAATAAGTGGGCTATGCTCCCATTATCTCCCTGCACTCACCTATCAGATGACACTGTTGTCATCTCTAGAGAGGGATTTGGCCAAAGACCACCTTCCTTAAACACTCTTGCCTACAGAGCAACCAGTCAAAGCCCGCATATTCATTTTTCAAGAATCTTGTTTAGACAACCGAAATCAAATTATATAAATACAGGGGGTAATGCCAGCTACAGAAAACAATTTCCAGAATCACAACATTGAACATTACAGAGAGTTATGAATTTTCAGGTTTAGAACAGTAGAAAATCAGACCTACTCAGAACGAAACTACTATTTTAAATACAGAACAAAGATGGTATTTTTATTAGAGATAATAGGTGCAGGTCATACACTGTAGGTAATTAATAAAACATACTGTGTTCTCTACCACTTTCTAATGCAGAATATCAGTGTTAACTTATGATTTTATTATTCTTCCCTTCATTTACCTCTTAAGGCAAAATACATTGACTTGTCACAAACTCAGAATTTCACGTGTGCACTGAAGTTACACTTTATTACTAACTGTACATATTTTCAGCACACTTATATTGACTGTGTAATTTATCATCAGTAATTTAACATTATGAAATGTGGCCCTGTTTTACGTATACCGGGTTACTTCAGTTCCCAAGAAAATTTTTAGTAATGAAATTTCCTAAAAATTCTTGGGAGACAAGATTGAATGTTGATGTGGATATGTCATACTAGGCAGATCCGTTCACACCACCCAGTGACTACCCACTCTAGGATAGAGTCCTTGCCTTAGGACAAAAAAATACCTTAAAATGTGGTAAAATTCAACATGGACAATGCTACATACTTCCTGGTTGCAAAAGCACGCCTCTAGAACAGCAATTTATCCATGTGAAACTGCTGACATTTGAGATATGTTATGAATCACATGCTGCAGACTGGATGTCTTTGATCCAGTAAAAGCAGCTTGCTACTAAAACTGGGCTTTGCATTTGCTTGTCTTTCTAATTTGACTCATGGCAGGTAAAAGACCTCAAGACACTGGGTTAGCAAAGAAACTGCTTACACGGAACTGGATTCAAAGTTTCTTAGCACACAAGCTGGAATAACTTTGATGATTTATAGAATCATAGAATCATAGAGAGTTTTGGGTTGGAAGGGACCCCTAGAGGTCATCTAGTCCAACCCCCTGGCAGCGAGCAGGGACACCACTAACTAGATCAGGTTGCTCAGAGCCCTGTCCAACCTGGTCTTGAATGTTTACAGGAATGGGACCTCCACTACCTCTCTGGGCAACCCATTCCAGTGTTTCACAACCCTCATTGTAAA
>Ga0181612_133225_pt1 | contig 12195 bp, 6 predicted proteins | sample HoacroProtozoa21_FD_119630 | JGI IMG/M metagenome (GOLD analysis project Ga0181612, IMG submission 119630) | Hoatzin crop microbial communities from Cojedes, Venezuel. Combined Assembly of Gp0051906, Gp0051904, Gp0051908
CTGGGAGGGTGGCTGAGCAGGCACTGACCAGCAGACCCACTTGCCCTGAGGGATTCTCATCCAGGGTTGACAGCATCTTACGGACTGTCATGAATATGAACTCCATTTTAGCAGAAAGGAAAACCTGTTCATTTATTTGCGATCTAGAAATTAAAACTCTTTTCTTTGTGCAGGAGGAGGCTTAAAGGACTTGCAACAAGGTTGAGACTGTTTTCTGCCTGGGGCAGTTGTTGGTGGAGGGTTCTGCCATCTCACTGACGTCCAGGGAGAGTGTGAATCGTTCTTGCCCATCAGCCAGTCAAGTCCACCCATCTCTCGTGAGATAGGGGACAGCAAATTCCCTTTCCACTACCGGCGGGAAGCACCTCAGCATGATAACAGCGTAATTTTGCAGTTCTACCAAAACTGCTCTAAAGTTTTGGTTGTGGCGTTTAGTTACATTTGCTAATGTTTTACTTCAGTGTAAAAATTATGCAAAAGGTGCTTCAGGTGTGACATTCTTGTTATTTAAACAGGGCACATGCAGGCTCACGATACAGCTAATGGAGTATGACGCCTTTCAGATACTACCTACTTGGATAAAAGCTGGCTGAAGTCCTTAATGTCTTGAAATTGCATTGCTGTTTGTAAAGAGCTTATGTTAGCACAACATAAAGACAGAGTATTACCATCACAAAGTGTTATCTTAGTTTCTATAATTAACAGTGTTCTTTAGACATCTCCAGACGAGAAGCCCCCAGATCTTCAGTTCTCTTCTTTCGGTGTGCAGTGAAAAGCATTTCACTTCAGAGTAAGTAAAGGAGGTAACAGGGAGGCCAGTATTTTGGGCCAGCAGCAATAAAATTACTCCTGATTGTGAAGATTGCTGCTGGAGCATCCCATGTGGTGGGTGTGCTGCAACACCTCTTTACTCCATACAACTCTTTTTGTTTGTTTTTTTCCCCTTCTTTTTTTTTGACCGATTAGGAAAAGAAGAAATTCCAAATGGTTTTGAAATCTGAATTGTTTTAATATTGTAAGCATCTGAGATTTTGGGGATAATTCTTTAGTTAGTCTCTACTTACTCAGAAAGTCTTTATTTCTTTGCAGTTTATACCTGCCTTAAGACCTGCACTGCGAAACAACCAATAATACTCCATGTCTCCAAATGAACAACAGATACAGGGGAGTAAAGTAGACCTTCATTAAGATGCAGATACCCACAGCGCAGCCCACGTCCCACCACCTGAGTGAGTGCCAAGAGCAGGCAATAGTTACTGGCGGTGGGAAATGACTGTGTCGGCAGGAACCAGATTGAGGCTTTTCCTCCAGGGTGACCTTTGAAATCAATCAGATTGTGAAAACGCCAAGCCTCGCAGAGCCGGCGCTTTGCGTGCTGCGTGCTGGGCTGGTAGTGTTCCCTCAGGGCTGCGGTTTGCTCGGGCTCCCTGGGTGCACAAGGAGCGGGGAAGACGTCTAGATTATGGGAGGGTCGGTCCGCCTGTTCTTGCGGGAAGGCATGTGCATGCAGTGTCTTCATCGTCCTCTGTCAGACTGGTTTTATTTTTATATATATATATAACTTACATAATATATAAGGAAGTACTCTTACTTATATCTTACTGTCTCCTTTGCTATGAAGTCACTAGTTGAAATCCCCAGCTGACTACTGTGTATTTGTGGTACAGAGGAGAACGCTGGCAGCAGTATAGGTTGTACCTTATGGTAGAATGCGTCTTTGGTAGATTCCAGAGATTTTCTGCTGTTGGTACCATGTTCTGAATAAGGTGTCATCCCAGTGTATCTTTATTTAACAATATTCCCCAGAACTGTGATCAGGCCTCTGGATTCCCTTTCTGCTAACACTCATGTAGAAGCCATGCATATGTGGGCCCAAGACACCCGGGGCTTTGGAGATGAATAGAAATGACAGTCTTTACTCCCTTTTTTCTTGAAATACTGACGTGGAGGATTTTTTAGCTCTTTGCATTTGAGTGTAAGCCATAACTTGGGAAAGAGAAGGAAGTGGTGAGAGCACTGCACTCTGGAGGAATAGAGTTCTGGTACAGAAATTGGTTTAGTACAGGAGTGTTGGTATTAAAGAACAGTTTCTTTCACCAGAAGAGCCATCATTGGGGCTGTTGTGATAACGCATTTCTTAAGGTGTCTGCAGTTCCACAAAGAGGCCTGAGAGTGCTGGTGTGTTGCCTTCCAGCTCTGTGGGTTGTGAAGCTCTGAGCTACTCACTGGAGGATGGACCTCAGGAGGTACTAGAGCTCTCCTCCATCTCGTGAGGGTGTTTGCGGTGCCACCAATGCTTGAGACTATACTGAGTTTTGCAGTGTTTGATGGTGCCCATTAAAACTCCTGTACTGGTTTTGTCTGGGATAGAGTTCATTTTCTTCATAGCAGCTCTACAGCTTCTGTATCCTGTGAATACACAAGAATCTTAGCTGCTACATAAAGAAGCAGTAAACTTCAAAGCGTGACGTGTGTGTGCTGCAAACCTCCAGATCCAAGAGGAGAATAACTTTCCAGTCTTTGCCATGTGCACAGAAAATTATCATTCAAATTAAAAACAAAAAAATAGTTCTTTCTGTCTTGCTGTCTTTCAGTCTTTCGTTCGCAAAGTGACTAACGTGAAGATAAAAATGCGAACGGGATCCAGAAAGGATCTGTTGGCTTTGTAATGAAATAGGTTCAGTTCTAGCAAGTTGTGGGCTAAGAAAACAAATCTGGGTTCATCTCAGCATAATGTGGGCTCTTCAGTGGTACGAGGGAAAGCTGTTTTTTCTGAGTCTGGTAGCAGTTCCTGCTTGCTCTGAGTCATCTCCTCTAGTGGTGAACTACTGTCTTTTTTTTTTTCTCCTTTGTTTTCTGTTGATAGGAAATGTAGCATAGTTCAGTAACCAGCAAAGCTTTATTTAGACTTGTCAGAAATGCAGAATTGTTTTGCTCTTCCTTGGAAGAAAAGAGGGAGATGAGGAACCTGAGAATCAGGTTATCGACTGAAGCCAGTGTCAGTGAAGGAAAAATTTGTATTGAATGTAATTCAATGCATCTGAATTTACACTGCTGCCCAAATTAGGGACTAGGATTATTAAAATGTATTTTGAAAAGAAATTCCAACCTTAAAGATACTATTCTCTGTCTCTCTCTCTGGTAGATCAATTTCTAAGGGAAGGGCAGGGTTTGTTCCTTTGTCTTTCACCCGTTTATGAGCCGTGAGGGAGACCTGAGCCTAAAGATCAACAAACCCTCAGTCTTTGGTCTATTGCATATTCTTAAATATATGTCTGCATGCACATTTACGTGTGGATGATTTTGCTTACATACAATCTTTTAATGTAAAAATGCTAGAATACAAGCCTTACCTCCTTTAACTGCTTCATGGTGGGTCTGGTTCTGAACTGAGTGTCATTAAAGATACTGGGATCAAGCCTGTGGGCATTGTTTGGTCTTATGTGGATCTGAATTTGCTCTGACAATAATGCAGCTACAGAGAGCAAAGGAGTTCCGAGTCAAATTGCGGAGGTAACATCAACCATATATTCCCATACTGCATTCACGTTGAGGTAGTGGAAGCAGTCATTGTTTGGGGTTTTCAACAAAGTCCTCAACCCCCTTCTTTCCTCAGCAATTCATGCTTTTCTGTCCTGCTAGTTAGATGCTGTCCTACTAGTTCTTCGGTTGTTGGTGATTTTTTTTCATGGAAGTCAAGAACTGAATGTCTGGTGGGAGGAAAGAAAAGACAGAAGGCAAGCCAAAAGTAGTAATTTAGTGAAAAAAACATTCTGCTAGTCTTTATACAGTGTAAGGAAAACCCCAAAAGACACAAATCTTAAACTAAAGAGATTAAGCTGTTAAACTATATAGGCCAAAATATGAATCTACATTCAGTTGAGGGGTTGGTTTGTGCAGCGCAGCATGCTGTGTGTCCTTATTTTTCTTTGGACTAGAGACCCATGAATTTTCAAATCTGCTTGTAGTTGACTCAACACAAAGATAGTTGGCTACTGTATGTCTGCAGTCTGAGCCAGACTTTGTGCTCTCTGTAGCTGTGTTACTGTGAGTAGGCAGGATATTCAGATTCATACAAGGCCAAACAATGTCCGTAGGCTTAATTCTAAGCCTATTAGCCTCTACAATGTCCTATTAGCAATGCTCTTTTATAACCTTTAAAATGTGTTTTATGTATTCAGTTGCAATGCCGTGGTATTGTGCTTTTTTGCTGCTCAGTGGGCAGTCTTTCCATGTGAAGCCTATAGGGGAGCATTGAAAGTGGGCGAATTGAAGGAGTTCGAGGCACTGGCATGTTTTTAAAAGCTGATACAGGTTTTTCCCCGAAGAAGGAAGACATCGTTTGCCTCTGCCTCTCTTCTCCATTTGAAAACATCGCGATATAAAGTCCAGGAAAAGCTTCTGGAGGCTGTGAGCCAGAGGCTGTCCGTTCAGACGTGGTGTTCTCCTTGCTGGAGGTGGTGTGAGGCAGACTGTGTCGGTGGCATCGGGCCGGCAGGAAGCTGACAAAGGAGGTTGGAAAGCAAATGTTCGTGTAAAGTTCTGGTCCTTTTACTCATGTGCAGCCCCTTGTAGGTCATGAGGTGGCAATACAGTCACCAAGTCCAGAATGTGGGGTGAGATGATCCAGGCATTGCTGTGGCTGTTGAAGAAATGTGCAGTGGAGAGATGGGCCACCTGTTGAGTACACTGGCATTCATGTTTCTGAGCAACTAAAGCCCCAATTCTCAGCCTGTAGCGCTGGGCTGGAAGCGTGTTACAGGTCCCCACTAGTGCTTATGTGCCTGTGTTGGCTCTCTGGGAGGCACTAAATTATAGACAGGCGCCGTGGTCCTGGTGCCAGGTTGAGGGATGGCAGAGAAGCAGCTGGTGTTTTGCCAGGGAGCCTGGGGCTCGGAGAGCCAGCTGCTGTCCAAAGCAAAAGGAGCAGCAGTGGGTTTAAGATGGCAGAGCAAACCTGCAGGCATGGGAGCAGCTAAGGAGGCTGTTTGATGGGGGACAGGCTGCGTCGTGACACTCCTGGTCTGGGTTTCAAAGATGTCCAGCGGCTGTTGCTCCCTGTGAGGAGGCACGGCCTTTGCTGAGCCACCTCGGGCCTTCCCAGGACTGAGCTGGGAAGGGTCTTACCGTAAGAGTAGAGGTTGCCCGAGAGACAGTAATTTCATGCAGAAAGGAGGAGAGTGCCATGCTTTGGGCGTTGTGTGGGGTGATGTTAGTGAAGGAGCGGGTGCTGTCGCCCTGCGAGCGCTGGGGCTGCTCGGTGACGTGGCTGAGGAGAGTCGCCCCGGCGTGACGGTGCCGAGAGGCGAGGGCGGCCTGGAGGAGGGTGAGGCCGAGCTCCGGGGCTGTGCGGGCGGCTGCCCAGAGCTGCTTCGTGTCCTGCGCAGAGCAGCCTTTCTGTCATGGGCTTTCATGGCTAAAGACTTCATTTTCACGTGATGGAAATGGTGCTTATAGGGGTGGTTCTCTTTCTCAGAGAAAAGAGAAAAAGAGGGCTTCTCTCTAGTCATGTGTTACTTCTTGCTGTGCAAGGTAAGTGCAGACTTACCCAAAATGCCGAAAGGGAGGTGTTATGCTAAATGTTGTTTCCCTCAATGGAGGTAATAGTTTTAAAAGTAATATAGAAAGATACAAAAAATACTCTTTTTTTGCAATATTTTGTACCTCCTTTGTGTCGTCACCCATCTATTTGTTTGTGATATTCATGTTGTATCATGTAACAGTTTTAAAAATAATCCCCTGAAGTAAATAACATCAACCTCTTTTTTTTTTTTTTTTCTGTTTCCTTACCAATTATTGGCTATTTTTTCAAACAGAATAGGGGTTGGAAAATTAAATAAAGACTTCCAAAATAACAAGCTTCAGAAAATTTTATTTAATTTGTGGGTTTATTTTGTTCTCTCTCCCCCTTCCTCTTTTTTTTTTTTTTTAAGAAGATCTTTATTAATTTAGTCTAGTAACTTAGTGCCTATATTAAATTAATCCAATATAAGTCAGGGTCCTCATATAACATTTCCCAAATGTGAAGCAGCATCTATTACATGAGGCACAATCTTTTTACAGTAAAATGTAAACCCGATATGTAGAATTACAAGGCATCAAACTGTTTGGTGTGTGTTACTTAAGTCAGATACTTGGGTACAGTCGTGCTGGAGGAGAGGAATGGGCAACACTAGCATTAAAAAAGTTAAAAACTCAAACCAAGCTTCGTATATCAAAGCGGTTTTCATCTGTGAAAGTACTCTATAAAGTTCAGTAATTAAACCTTGTAACTCTAACAGTGTTTCTATTGACAGTTACATCCTTGTTTCTGTAAACATTTTTGTATATAATCATATAAATATCTATAGTCATGTAACTGCATAGTCTGTATTAAGTCTGTGTATTGCTACAGATGTGCAAGCCAGCAAGGCTGGGTAGGAGTGTTCCAGCTGGCCAGCTCATAGTTGCATCGCTGCAGCACGACGTTCCGCCCTGTCAGCCCCTGTGGGTACGTGTGGTTTGCGGCCGCGTTCTGCGCCAGCGAAAGGGGCTCTGCGCTTCCAGGGGCGCGGGACACCCCGCTGCGCAGCGCCCTGCAGCAGCACCTGTCCCGGGAGCTGTGCTGGGGCCCTTGTCGTGCCGGGAGCGTGGGTGTTCCTGCTGCTTTGCGGATGTGTACATCACAGTGTAATCGCATGGTTTATTCCTGTTCTCTCACTGAATTATTTATCATGGTCTGAAATGAGGAAGGAGGGGGATTCTTTTGTATCGGCATAAACATAGGATTGTGTTCATTGTGTGCTTTCAGTCGCTAAATCACCGATGTGTCAATTGGCGTAACACGGTCTGCCTCACAGGGATGTTACGAAGTTTAATTAATTAATGTTTTTAAAGTGCTTTGGGATCCTCCAATGAAAGGTGTTTTAGAAGTGCAGGCGAGGATTATACTGATTATTTTTTCCCGTCTATTACCGCAATATGTCCCTAATTGAAATTCAATAGAATAATATGGGCACCCTTATAATGATGGGCAAAGGCACTATAATATTTTTGTAAATTGCTATAAGAGCTAGAAGAGGCAGCGCAATAATATAATACAAAATTAATATAATCAGGGTTTTTTTTTAATTGCTCACATTGCTATTTTCCTCCTTTCTGCTTGAGAAGTCATTCCCTTTGCTGGATTAGCAATAATAACTACAAATTATGCCTTTATGTTGTTACAGTTTGATGATATATTGCAGCCAGGGTACAGGTTAGAAACACAGGCTGAGTTATTATGTACTGCAGGGTGGTGATTTCCTACAAACTGATTTATGGATTAATGGTTCTGTGTACTTATTACATGGGACAGGCAGGTTTTAATTTCTGTAAGAAAGCACAGCTGAACAAAGGAAAATTCACATTCTATAGCATAGGGACAAGACGCCTCTGAGGAGGATAAGCAGATGCGCTCAATGTCACAAGAGCCTACCCGCCTTGTAGGGGGGCCCTGTCAGTAGTGCCTGGCAGATAAATGGCTTGGTGGTCCTGGAAGCAGGGGCGTTACGGAGTGTTTCGTTGAGGTCTTTCATTTGGAGCTGTAGAAGGAATCAAAATGTTTGGGCGCTAGCGCTAATCCGCAGGTTCTCCTGCGTTCCTGTTGTGTTGATGAGGGCTGCTGTTAAGAAGTAGATGTTTAAACATGACTCAGTGATTGAGCTCGCAGCGCAGCAGCAAACGGCAGTGCGTTCTCCACCTGGCCGTGTGTTTGCAGTGGGACACTCCCAGGCTGTGGTGCTGTGCTGTGGGGAAGCAAACACGAGGACATCTCGTAGAGCCCTGGCATGGCCACAGCCCCCGGGGGCACGGCTCTGCTCTGGCGTAACTGCTGAGTCAGAGCTGCTTGGAACACCTTGGAGGGGTAAATAGAGCAATGGAGATCTTAACGCTGCACTGGGCACTGCCTGTTTCCTCAGCCCTTCTGAAGCTCACATAACCACCGTGTTGTTTTGTTTGCCGTGTCTGACTGCGGGCGCGTGCTCTTGCCAGAGCTGCATCTCACTTGTTCTGCCTCAGCCTCCAGCAGTGCTGACCCGGCGCTAGTGAACTCAGGGCTGTAGTGTAGGAAATGAGCTGTGCACTTCTGCAGCTTCCAGCCTGACAGGTATTAGTCATGATTCATTTTATAGCTGTCTCCAGAAAACTGTTGAGGTGGGGGTGATGATGCTAACAGGGACTTCCAAAATGTCCTTCCTTTGGTCCCATGACTTAATTTTAACCCTAGCAGATTAGCATTTCAAATAAATTGCATTAATCCTGTGTGACCTACCTACAGGTATCCATTTAAGAAGTAACTCAAGTATGTTCGTAATTTATGAAAGGTGAAATCGGGAGTCTAACCATGGTGGGAGCAGGGGAAGGGAGCCAGTGACAGTGTGAGGTGTGTGCTGGTCCTGTTTGCTCTGTTTAGCTGCAAAAAGGAATTTGGAAAATGCCCCATTTTAAGAGTTTGATTTTACAGTAGTGATGTATTGAAGTGTCCATGAGATGCCCTAGGAATTCCCGTGGGACTATCCAGGTAAAAAGTTAACTGTGCAGGTGACTGGGAGGTGGAGGACCCGGACCTCGTTCTGTTTGTTAAGACCAAGAAGTGTCATAGCTAGGCTATGAGAGAGATACACATACTCCAAACCCCAGATGTGGCATTCTTGGAATGAGCATACTGTGTGGCTTTCTTTCCATTTGCAAAGACAGATGAGGCTTCTAGCCCATACAGATAAATAATCTTCTGCGACAGTGTAAGCTACATAATAACGAAAAGGGTTTTCCACCTTAGCTGTATTTTTCTAGGAAAGCAGCTTTTTGCCTTTTGCTGTTGTTATGCTCCTGATTAACGTAGTTACTCTGGAAGTCTGCTTTAGCCCCAACCTTGCATCCATTCAGTTCACATCTCACTAGGATGAAGTCCCAAGAATAACCCCAGGGCTTTCAATGCATCACTCTTTCAGGTGATGCTATAAAATAAAGGTCGTGAAGATCTGTGACAAGTTCTGCTAGATACAGAGGTCAGCCATGATGTAGCTGGTCAAGCCTTCTGTTCCGTGTGTGGTTCTGCTGTAACTTGCATAGTTACCACATTCTTCTCCAAAGGAGCTACATTTTAAATGAAACTAAATGGAAAGCACTCTGGCACGGTGGCACATTGTTGGCCTAAGTGGAATGACAGCAGTGAATTGCAGTGGTTGTTATGTATGGACCTGACACTCAAGCTCACAAAGTTAGCCATTAGCATGTTCTGGCATTCTTGTGGGTAAAGGGACTCAAGCAGATTTAAAACTAGGTTACTCTGTCTTTTTTCCCCTACTTGCATTTTGATAAAGCCGAAGCTTAAACTTAATAAAAGACCTGCCTGTACAGGGCATACATTCAAGAACCAACAGCCAGCATGGATAGAAAATTTCTTCTAAAATGCATTTTGAAAAAAAAAAAAAAAGAAAAAAATCTTTTGAGAAAGGTGTTTTGTCTGTTTTATTATCTTAAATTGACTAACTGGCCTGGGCTGCATACAGCCATTTCTAGATGAGTTCTCGAGAGCTGTTCTAATGTATGGCTGTTTCTTGAGTGTGTGCAAGCTTTGAAATCTGTTGAAGTTTCCGGTCAAAAAAACTCTTACAGCAAAAGAGTCCCAAAGGATCATTGATACAGGGAAGAGAACCAGACTCATTAACAGAAGAGTTTTGTGAACTCATGAAAGATGTTCTTTCGGATGTCCTGCACAGTCTGATTGGGTGCGCATTATCCACACATAATTTTGAGAAGGTCTGGAGCTGACAGGGGAGTGATATTCCTGGAGCAGTAGTATGTTCATTAATAATACAGTGACCTTTGCTCACTCCTGTCCCCACTCCCAAGTCTCAGTTGTGGTGGGATAAAAGCTCGGTCAAGCCAGTTAAAGTGATTTCTTCAAAGGCCTGAGCTGTATCATTTGGAGTCGATGAGAGGAACAATAAAAAATGTGTATGTGGAAGGGACTCCTTGCTACCAGGCTGTTCTTATCTTGGCGTTGCTGTTACAGTAGAAGCGCCCAGTCCTGGATGAGAAGGGACCTTTATAGAGGGAAAGTTTTGGTCCACTCAGATTTCACTGAGGAGTCACTCAGAGATGTCTTCTAGCGTGCAGAGAATACGTTTGCTCAACAAGCTGGCATCATCTTCCCAAATGCAGCCCAAGAGGTGCCTGAAGTACAGTGTCGGTGCCATGAAATAAACCACCTGTGAAGTCTGCTGAGGAGCTGGATGCAAACCATGGCTTCTGGCTATCGTTTGGACCAGCTTAATGTGCTCTGGAAAAAAAAATTTCACACATCATATCACACCGGCTGAAAAAATAGTGCACATCAGCAGTGCTGTAACACAGAGTAAAGGACTCGCAGCAGGTGTTAACGTGCAGAGGCACCGAGCATTGTGGTAACACCTGTGTTTGTCTACAGCCAGCCAAAACAATTTCCTCTCCAGTTGTAGAGGAGGATTAAAAGAAAATACCTACCTAACTTCCAGCAGTAGCAGACAGTTCCTGTAAAGCAATTTGTGTAGTATTTCCCGCGGTGTACAGTGGCTGCACTGTGGTTTTTCTCTTCTAAACTTCTTTAGTTTGGGGACACCTTTGGTAACTTCAGTGACCCCCGACTGTGTCTCTGTCTCTCGCCAGCATTACCAGGCCCGAGCAGTTGCAGATGGTGTGCTCTCTGAGTACTTCCCATAATTGAATGAAAAATAAAGCCTCTTGTAAAATATTACCAATTTAGATGTGACTTATGGGGCACATATGATGCTTATTTTTTCAATTACATGAAAACTTGGTGTGGTTAAACATAGGAAGCCAAGTGTTCTGTGAGACTGGTATAGATTTCTGGATTTTTAGGTGATTTTGCTTTGAATTACTACATAGCAGAAGGGGGTGAAGGAAGTCAGCAGCTAAACTGTGTTTTCCCAGCATGTATTTCACTCAGTGGACCCTTGATGCTCATTTCATGACTAATATATGCTGTACTATATGCATTACTTGTTGTCACCAGAGATAACATTAAGTAAACTATCCCCTTAAGAAAAACAGCTTTTCTTGGCAAGTGGAATATGACTCAAGGAGCCAGCACTGGAGACATACGGTGCTGTGAATGAGTGCTTGTGTTACTCTACTGGATCTGAGTCCAGGCACTATTTATACTGCAGCATATTCAGCACCAGATTGTTAAATCTTAATACTGAAACAGTACATCATTTAAATGTTTTTGTTCTGTTTACGTCCCATTTTCCAGCCTTGGATATCAAGCAACACTTACTAACTTTTTGTTTCATTTGGACAAGATCTCCCCTTGCCAACAGCCTTCTAATCTGCTCTTGAAATATTAGCCTGTCTGTACCGGCATGTTACAGAGAGATTTTGTGCCACTGAGGATGAACTGGGTCGCTTTGTGCTTGTTTCAGTATGTGGTGGTAGAATACCTTTCAAAGCAATATGTCAGTGGTAAATGCAAACATTTAAGTGCCACAGAAAAGGAGTTGTACTAGAATTATTTCCTCCTCAACCTGTGTAGGAATGGGGAAAAAAAATACTCCATCGCAGATATTTCATGGGCTCGTTAAGCATTGCATTCTGTCATTGTTGCTGTGCAAGCAGCTTTGTTTCACTGTTTCAGAGGTGGTGTTTATTTGATGATCATGTTTGGGAGATCAGGATAAAAGGCCTTTGCCATTTATTTCAGTTCGATTAGTTCCAGAGCTGGTGAAGAACTAGGAGTAGAAAATGAGGAGGAGAGAGTTGAAGTTTCTTGGCATCACAGCATCCTTCCAGATACCCGACGAGGGTTCTTGGAGCTCCTGTTAAGGAAGCAGTTTTCTCATCTATTAGTGTATTTCTGGCAGTAGCGTTTACAGATGGTCTTTTGAAAGATCAAGAAGTGTATAAGCAGACCTTGAAAGGCATCGGTTTAAATGGGAGAAAAGGTGATTGATGTCTTGTAGGACTGGGCTGAGTAAAGTTATGTGAGCAGAACAGTGGGACGGAGGGAATAAAAGCAGTAGCTGCAATGGTGCAAAACAAGGCTGAACTGCTTTGCTCTCGTGTAAGATGGCACTGTGGCTTTCTTTGTTTGGCGTCTTCCTGGAAGTCATTCCGGGGTATTAGTCATTGTTTTTGGTGTGGGTGGGCCCTCTGCAATTGTCTAAACAGAAA
>Ga0181612_177442_pt1 | contig 12195 bp, 12 predicted proteins | sample HoacroProtozoa21_FD_119630 | JGI IMG/M metagenome (GOLD analysis project Ga0181612, IMG submission 119630) | Hoatzin crop microbial communities from Cojedes, Venezuel. Combined Assembly of Gp0051906, Gp0051904, Gp0051908
GAGGCCCAGGTCGCCAATTCCGCCGCCCTCATCGAATCGCTGCAGGGCGACATCGACGAGGTGAGCGTGGACTACAACGCCTACGCGGATAAGATCAACGACGTCAACGCCGACATCAGTTCCCTGGAAGCCCAGAAGATCGCCGCCGCCCAGGCCGCCAAGGCCGCAGCCGCCTCCGTGTCTTCCGGCTCCTCTTCCAGCAGCAGTGCTTCCGTTGCCAAGTCCTCGGCCGCGGGACAGTTCATCTGGCCCACCACCACCAGGACCATCACCAGCTACTACGGCTACCGGTATCACCCGATCACCGGTACCTACAAGTTCCACTCCGGCATCGACATCGGCGCCGGATACGGCGAACCGGTCTACGCCGCCGCCTCGGGAACCTGCAGCGTGGCCTACGACGCCAGCGGTTTCGGCAACTATGTCACCATCAACCACGGAAACGGCTACTCCACGCTGTACGGTCACCTGAGCAGCGTCGCCGTCTCCTCCGGACAGTCGGTCTCCCAGGGACAGGTCATCGGCTACGTCGGCTCCACCGGCGCATCCACCGGACCGCATCTGCACTACAACGTGTACTACAACGGAGCCCTGACCAATCCGCTGTCCTACTATTGATCCCCGGGTTTTCCAGGGACCGCTGATCTGCAAAGATTCCGATCAGCCGGAGAATAACGATCCTCCGGCTGATCTTTTTGACCTTTTCGCAGGGTCTGTGTCTATGGTATAATAGGTAAAAATCAACTCAATTGGGGAACACTATGCTTAGACAGTACATCCACATCTTTTTAATATCGATGGTGCCCCTCATCGAGCTGCGGGGCGCCGTGGTGGTGTCCCAGGCCTATCAGCTGCCGGTGGTGCCCTCCCTGATCGTCTGCGTGCTGGGCAACATCCTGCCGGTGCCGATCATCTACCTGTTCGCCCGGAGGGTCCTGCTGTGGGGCGCGGACAAGCCCCTCACCGGCAAGTTCTTCCGCTTCTGCCTGGAAAAGGGCCAGAAGGGCGGCGAGAAGCTGACGGAGAAGGCCGGACGGCGGGGAGCCTTTATGGCCCTTCTTCTCTTCGTGGGCATCCCCATCCCCGGCACGGGCGCCTGGACCGGTACCCTGGCCGCCAGCTTTCTGGACATGGGATTCAAGACCACGGTGGTGGCCGTCACCCTGGGTGTGGTGCTGGCGGGCATCATCATGATGGTGGTCAGTCTCCTGGGGTTTTCCATATTTTTCTAATTTTGAACCGAACCGATCCGGCTTCCTCACGGGAAGCCGGATTTTTTTGAAAAAAAAGCCCGAACGGGCACCAAATCCTCTTGAAGAACCGGAATTCGCCTTATATAATGTTATGTAAACAGCGAAACAACGGTTCCCCTCTGTCTTGGGGAACGCAGCGGTAACTTCGGAGCGGGAGAAATCAGTGGATCGAATCGAGAAAGTGGAAAACGCCGTCTGGACCAGCGACGACTATAAAGGACAGGAATCCAAGTACAGGCTTCTGGATCTCTTTCTGTACGAAAAGGAAAAGGCGGTCTATGCCGTGTATCTTGTACAGGAACGGGGTCTGTTTGACCGCGTCCTGGGATACAAGTACGCCGTGTGCACCGTGTGGCCCGTCAAGGAGCTGCCGGAGGATTCGGATAAATACAATCACATCGTCTCTTCCCTGCCCCCGCTGGTGAACGTGGCGGCGGATCCCGTGCCCGCGCCCTTTTTCGAGACAAGGCGTCAGCTTCTGAAGCTCGACTCCATTCTGGGCGACGTGCTGGACAAGGGAAAGCTGGGAGAGCGCTATCTCGACTACATCGATTTTCTCCGGGAGATGCGTCCCATGGTCTCCGGTTCCGTCGGAAAGCTCTATACCTTCTTTATCCGGTGGACGGTGAACCTGTACGAACCCGATTAACTTACAGAACACGAGAACGGCCGCAGTTGCAAAATGCGCCGTTCTCTTTTATTATTTATTTGAAAAAAACCTAAGAAAGGAGTCGGTATCTCTGGAACGCACCAAGGAAGAACAGTTCAATCATCTGGCGGCCGCGCTGATCCGGCAGGAGCCGCTTCTGGATAAAGAGGCCTACCTCATCCAGCTGGAGACCCTGTACGGTCCTCTGTACCGGCACGTCTACGTCAACGACCTGATGCAGACGGAGATGCTGATGCTGGAAAATCTCCGGTACCTCACCCTGGGTCCCCGCATCGCCTTTGCCGTAGAAGACCCCCGAAGCCATCTGTTCGGCTATTCACAGCTGTCGCTGATGTGCGTTCACCTGACCTGTCTTACCGGCGAGATGATCCATCTGGCCATGCCCCTTCGCAAGGTGATGAGCGATCAGTACCGGTTCCTGACAAAGGACGACCGGGAAGCGCTGGAGTCGCTGTTTATCGACGCAAAGCTGGAGCTTACCTACGCCTCCGGCAATCACGCCGTCAACAGCCTGCGGGGCGCGGATCTCGTTCACACCCTTCTGGAAGGCCCGGAGGAGGACGGATCCGAAAGCGACGAACCCTGACTGATTTGCTTTTTATATATGACGAAGAGACCGTGCATCGGTGCACGGTCTCTCCTTTTATGGAACTTTATGGCTTTTGCTCTTCCTTACTTGTTGAAGGTCTTGCAGAAGTTTGTCAGCATCTGAGCGGCTTCTGCACGGGTGGCGGTACCCTGCGGTGCCAGCGTCTTGTTCTCGCGGCCCGCGATGAGTCCTGCGCCCACGGCCCACTTCATGCCGTCCACGGCCCAGCTCTCCACGGAGTCTGCATCGGAGAATCCGGACAGATCCGCCGGGGTCACGTCTTTGGCGTTGATGGATTTGGCGTAGCCCTGCAGGATGACGGCCAGTTCTTCTCTGGTGACATCCTGATCGGGTTTGAAGGTTCCGTCCTCATAGCCCGCGACGATGCTGTTCTGGGAGGCCCAGCGTACGGCATCGTAATACCATTCGCCGGCCGCGACATCGCTGAAGCTCTTGCCGCCCAGCAGCGTCGTGGGTCTTCCCTCCAGTGCGTAGAGCATCTGTACGATCATCGCACGGCTCAGGTTGGAGTTCGGCTCGAAGGTATTGGCGGAGGTGCCGGCCATGATGCTGCGGCTCACCACATAGTCTACCGGAGCATGGTACCAGGCGGAATGATCGACGTCCGTCATATTGGCGGTGGGGCATCCGTCCTCCACGTCGCTTCCGGTCTTGGCAGTCTTGGCGATCATGTTCATGATATCGTCATACAGGGCATGGACTTCGTCCGGATCCTCGCGGCCTTTTACAAGTCCGCCGACAAATCCGACATGGTCGAAGTCGTACGGTCCCTGGCAGTACCACTTGCCGGTCTCCAGGGTCATGCCGGAAACGTAGTCCACGTTGGGATCGTAGACGCGGTTGCCGTTTGCGTCCAGGGAATACGGGCAGCGGCCGGAGATGATAGGCACCATGCCGTCGCAGGGCTGCCATTCCTCATCCAGGACCTGGGAGATGACCGGAACTTTCACGTAGTAGTCGCCGTAATAGTCTTCGTAGTAATCCTGGCTCATGCCGGTGTACACGCAGCTCTTCTTGGCTTCGGGCACCAGCAGGATGTTCATGCGGTTGGTGGGCACGCGTACGCCCTCTTCGTTGATCTCGGTGCGGTCGCCGTAGTAGGAGAAGTAATAGACGTCATCCTGGACCTGCAGGCCTTCGTTCATGGCGCAGGCTTTCTGGATGGTCAGATCTTCCATGGCGCTGTCGTGATGCTCTTTGAAGTCCGAATTCATGACGGCCTCGATGGCTTCCACCAGGGTGGCGTCCTCGTCGGGATAGATGCCGAACTGGTCGAGCATCGGGTCATAGACGCCGCGCAGATTGGTGGCGCCCAGGATATCCGTCAGGTCTCTGGCCGTATCGGTGACGATGCGGGAGAAATCCGGGTTTGCGTCGATGAAGGTGGTGCCGTTGCTGGGAGCCGCGATGGCGGTCAGCGAATAGACCCAGCCCTTCTTGCCGCCGGTAAACAGCGGGGAAACGTCACTTCCGGAAGCCGCGACTTCCTCGGGACGTCCGTTGACCAGCATATCCAGCAGCATACGGGAAGTGGCGCCGCCGAAGCTGTGGCCCACCAGGTTGATGGGATGATCGGCATCCCAGGTGAAGTTCTCGATCAGGGCGTTTCCGGTAAAGTCTCTTCCGTAGCGGTCGTGACCGTACTTCTTGGAGTGTTCCTCACCGTAGTCGGTGCGGGTACCGGTAAGCTGGGCGTACAGCTCGCAGGCACGGTCCCATGCGCTGGAGAACGGGCCCACGGAGGGGGTATACACGTCGTATCCTTCGCCGTCCAGGTATTTCACCAGACTTCCGCAGGCCATGCCGAAGTACGGCAGGAGCTTGTCGACCTTGTCGTAGGAGCCGAAGCCCAGCAGGCCGTGCAGCAGGATGGTGGGAAGATGGCTCGGATCGGAGGTATCGTAGGAGTGGGTGCTGCTCTTTGCGGATACGGGAACCGCGCACAGCGACACCGCCAGTACGATACACAGGAGCAGTGCTAGCAGTCTTCTCTTTTTCATAGTTTTCTTTTTCCTCTCTTTTAGTAGAAAAATTAACTTTTCCTTCCAAAAAATATCTTACTTATTTAGACACATTCTGTCAATTGTATGAATTTTATATAAATTATTTGATGAATTGTGCACATTTCACCGTGGATTTGTTGTTTTTCGTACTTTAGGTGACATAATGCAGAAAATTCGCAAAATTGTCCGTTCGGAGTTGTTTTTTATGACTAACAGTCCTATGATAGACGCAGATGTTAGAAATAACTAACACAGAGCTGAAAAGCTCGCTACAATTGAATGCAGGCGGCAGCGCAAAAAAAGGAATCTCACCTCCCCCTTATTGAACTGTCTTTCCCGAGAGGCATCTGAACTCTTGGACAAAACCTCTTTTCTTTTTGTGTGCTTAAAAATAACTGCTTAAGATTCTTCAACCGCCGGGGTGCGACTCCCCGACAAAAACAGGTTCCTTATTAAAGACGCTGACTGCATGTACCATTTCCCGGGATCCCCCCAGATCCCGGGAGTTTTTTTGCTTTCCTTTGGCCGCCGTTTCCTATATAGTGAATGTATTAAATATTTTATTTCGATTAAGGCTATGGACTGTAAGGAGCATAAATGATGAGCGAATCGACGATCCGCAAACGGAATCTGATCTTCTTTCCCCTGGGCACCATCGGACGGGACATGCTCTACTGCCTCGTCACGAATTTTCTTCTCACCTATATCCTGTTTACCAAATCCCTCACCAACGCCCAGCTGGCGGCGGTGACGGCCATCATGGTGGGCGCCCGGATCTTCGATGCCCTGAATGACCCCATCATGGGAAACATCATCGAGCGCACCCGGTCCCGCTGGGGGCGTTTTAAACCCTGGCTCGTCATCGGGATCCTGTCCACCTCCGTGGTGGTCTATACCGTTTTCAATACGAATCTCACCGGGTGGAAATTCATCTGGCTGTTCGGCTTTTTCTATTTTTCCTACAGCATCACCTATACCATGCACGATATCTCCTACTGGGGCATGATCCCGGCGCTGACCTCGGATGCTCATGCCAGAGACCAGTACACGTCAAGGGCGGTCCTGTTTGCCGGCATCGGCAGCACCATCGCCAGTGTCCTGATCCCCATTCTCACCATGGGCTCGGGTGCCCTCGGCGGCAGCACCGCCACCGCCTTCGGCCGGGTGGCGCTGATCGCCTGTATTCTCGCTCCCCTGTTTCTGTGCTTTACCATCTTCGGAGTGCATGAGGAACGGCAGACGGAGCGGAAGGAGCCCGCGGAGCGCATCGGCATCGCCAATATCTTTAAGACCCTGACGCGAAACGACCAGCTGATGTGGGTGGCGCTGATCTTCCTGATCCAGCAGGTGGGCGGCAGTTTAGTTGTCAGCGGCATGGCCTCCACCTATATCTATCTGGTTCACGGCTACAGCGGCGGACTCTACTCCACCTTCACCACCGTAGGCACCGTGCCCACCGTGGTGCTGATGCTCTTCTATCCCGCCATCAGCAAGAAGATCGGGCGCAAGAGACTGATGAAGTACATGGCCTGTCTTGCCGTCACGGGCTACGCCGTGATGCTGGTGTCGGGGCTTCTGATGCCCCACGGCATGGTAAAGTTCTGGTTTCTCGTCATCGGCTATGCCTTCTCCGAGTTCGGCCAGACCTGCTACTGTCTCATCCTGATGGTCTCCATCCTCAACACGGTGGAGTATAACGAAATGAAATTCGGTCAGCGGGACGAAGCCATCATCACATCCCTGCGGCCCTTTATCACGAAGATGGCCTCCGCCGTGGTGGCGGTGCTTGTGTCGGCAAGCTACATGCTCTTCGGCGTCACGGGGATCACCAACCAGATCTCGGACCTGGAAACGAAGACCTCCCAGGGTCTTCTTACCGAAAGCGAGAAGCTAAACCAGATCGGGCAGATCCTGCAGAACGTCTCTCCCGGGCAGGGACACGGACTGCTGCTTTGCATCACGGTGCTCCCCTGTTTACTCATGCTCACGGCCTTTCTCCTCTACCGCCGGCACTATAAGCTGGATGAGGAGGAATACGACAGGCTCTGCCGCGAGCTGGAGGAGCGGAGAAAGCAAAAAAAAGAGTGAAAAAAATCAAGTTTTATCCCTGTTTAAACAATAGAGATCCGCCGAGCTTTTGTTTTTGCCCGGCGGATCTCTATTATTTACGCAGGTTCAACTATTTCTTCCAGATAATATTCCAGGTGAAACAGATGATCCTCATATTTTCTGCATATCCATTTTTCATCTGACGATCTGTAGTATGTAGTGGTATTCTTATCTATCAGTTCTTGCAATGTGGTATCAAATTTTCTTTCTGTGACCGTATCAAACTGTGTGTCGCTGATCTCATAAAATTTCTGCCAGTCGGTTATATCGTCAACTATCTTCTCAGCTTCCGATTCCTTATAATACTTTAGCACTCTACGCTCTTTGACACCTACAATCATAAATCGGTGACATTTCGGGCAATACCAAATTTCATAATCGCCATCACCGTCCGTCGTCAAAAAATCTAATGCTGTCATTTTGTCATCACTGCTCAGTGCATTGTTTATTATTTTTTCAGACCACACATATAGAATATTTTCGGAAGGGCTGTCCACACAACTAAGCGCATTTCCGCATTTACATCTTAATCTAGACATTTTGTTTTCCTCGTTCAAAAACCAAAAAAATTTTCCGATAATTCTCACCGCTCGTTTATTGCCTATTTTTTTTCTTGGCCCAGGATCTTCCGAACAGCTCGTCATTGTCCTCTAACTGCAGCACCCTAGTATTCTCTAGGATGGTTCTTGTCTTTCCCGAAAACGCGGATGTCTTGTCAAAGGCTATAAATATCTGTTTTTCACTTTTATTATATAGTTCCATCAAACCATCAAAAGGCTCATCTCCCATGTTTTTGAACACAGAGGAATCATGTACCAAAGCCGGCAACTGCGTGATTTTTAGAATACTCAAATCAAGGATTGCCATACTTTTGTATGCCGTACCACTTCCCTCATCTTCCGGAGTTATAAATCTGTAATTGGTTCCATTCTTAAACTCTATAATCGGAGCATTTCGCTGCTCTTTATATATTTGATTGTTATAGACAGCCATCTGTTCATTGATTCTTTCTGCAATTTTATCTAGGACCTCTGTCTCTGTTTTGAGCAAGCATTTTTTTGCGGAATGCTCTTCTTCCTTAAATTCCTTTAGTTTCTCGTATGCTTGATTTTGAGATTTTAATTCTTCAATTTCTGTTTTCAGTTTTGAATATTTTTCAAGGAACGATTTCGGTATTTGCGCAGTAACTCCAAGTTTTTGAAGGTTCTTTTCTAGGCTCTGAATTTCATACAATATATTCTGACGAAGAACTTTCAATCTTTCTGCTTCATCGGCTATCTCTTCATCCAAAATGTTTTGAAGATTTTCATGGAACTTCTCAATATCTTCTAATCTGCGAATATTGACTGACGGGAAGAAGGATGCAAGTTTTTCCATATCTTCTTTGGAAACTGAAAATTTTTCACTTCTGTTTCTAGTAACGACTCTATATCTCGACGTTAGTCTGCTGTATTGTCGTTTCTTTTCCCGCATCTGGCTTTCTATAATTGCTGCATCATCTTCGCGCTCAAGTTCCATCCTCAACATTTCTTCATCAGTATCTTCTGTGAGACTCTCTAACTCATTTTCCAGTTTTTCTATTTTCTTACAATTTTTATCAAATTGGCTTTTTGTTGTTACGTCATTTGGAATCAGCTGCAAATTCCTTGCATCTCTATAAGTTTCTTTCTTGGCCTTTGATTCATTCAGTCTTTTCTTCAGATCTTCAACGTGTTTAAATTGATCAAATAGTTTTTCTAAGGCATCAATGGCATCTCGATCCCTTGGTGAGCCATAGTTTAAAGGTTTCTCAACATTTGTGTCATTTTTCTTTCCGGCAATCCGAAAAAATCTACTTACAAGCTCACTGAAAGTAGTATTTGGCAAATTAATATGATATCCACTCATTAGGATATCTGTAAATTCTCTTAGAGTTATTGTTTTGATAGCTCTATATTCACTATCACAAACCATAACATTTTTATGATCAGAAGTTGAACGGCTAAAATAATGCATACCGTCAGAAAATTCGAAAGCAAAACATATACTATGGTCTCCAATATGTTCTCTAACACTAGTCTCCATGTAAGTGCTGCCACCAAAGCAAAAATCAATAATCAAGAGGAATGTTGATTTTCCAATGGAGTTATCCGCTGACGCTCCGCCAAGCACTGTATTAAGGCCTTTATGAAGTTTTATTGGCGGGCGCAACTGATTATGAGACTTAAATTCATCGCATCTAATTTCTTTCAACATATGTCAGTAGCTCCTCCGTGCTATCAAAATCAACACATCCCATTGCATAAAGGCAATCCAAGGCGTCCATGAATTGAGTTATGCATCCTATCTTTTTATAAACACTCATATATAATTCCAATACTTGCATCGGTTCTTTGCTTAGTTTTTCAAGAATAGTTGGCAAGCAACTAAGCACACTTTCGCTATAAGTAAACAGCTTATTTGGAAAAATCATCAAACACCTCACATTTCTGCACAAAATATGCCACCAACACCTCGCATAAAGTCGAGGCCTCATTTGTTTCGCCCACGAGCCAATCTACCAACAACTGAAATATCTCCGTCTGCGTATGCCCCTGGTTTTTAGCATCTCTATATAAATATTTAATCTGTGAACAAAACTTTTCAAAATCCAACCCATTCTCACTTTCCTCGTTCTTAAAGAGCATCTCAACATCTGGATAAAACGCAGACACATGGTTATATATTTTCACGAATAATGCTGGATCTTCTTTGTCCATTTTGTTTTCAATCTTCGTAGGATTGTAATTGAGATTCTCAATCTTATGTAGTGGAAGCTCTCCAATTTTGTGTATAAGCTGTGCAACGCCTGTAACTATCTGCTCATAAGCCAATTTATCTCTAGTTTCTGTAATTAAGGAAAAACGCAATTTTAGATCTTCTAGTCTAGCTATTTTTTCTTTTCCCGCTTGGAATTGATATTTACGAGCACATTCAGGACACATTGCAATCAAATTGTCTTCAGTATCTGCTGAATATTTTGGATTAATTTGTACAATCGTGTAATCAAATGCACTACCGCTTGGACCTTTCTGGTAAAGGGGTTTCATACATCCATCATTTGGGCAATGCTGATTTACTTCGTTGAGCAGCGTTACCCCGAATTTTCTTTTCAGCTCCCCATCATCATAAACTGGCACATTTGGTTCTGGATTTCCTCCTATTATTGCAGGGTCTATATCTTCAATTCCATCAACGGCAAAATCAAGGAACAATCGTATTGTTTTTTCACAGGTTTCCGGTGCTTTGCATTCTTCGCAAGCAATTCCTACTTTTCTAAGATCATGTGTAAGATGCTCCATTGGGCAGGATTTAATAGTTTCCAGAAATGCATCAGGGTTGTATTTGCTTATGATAATCCTTGCCTTCCTTCTTGAAAGCGCTTTAGTTGCATTGTATATACGCCCTGCATAATCCCTTTCTTTTTCAGAGGAATTGAATGGATAATATTTTTCTTCTTTATCGGCATTTCTTTCTTCTTCAGTTTCAGGTTCGCGCATTATCAAATCAACTATATAAGCCAAATAATCCTTATTATCAATTCTTCCACCCACATACTTATGGAGTATCTGCAGGAAATTTCCCAGTTTCATGTATCAGTCCACCTTTAAGAGATTTCATTTAGTCCGTTTTGGTCCGTTTTGGTCCGTTTTGGTCCGAGAATACACATTTTATCTGATACGATTTGGTCAGTGAAAAACACGTGATGCATCATTTGATATTTTCACTATAACATGGGCCAAGAGAAATGGCTATTATACAACTTAAACTAAAAGGAGGACAACCTCATGGCTAAACGCCGTAGTATATTTGATGACGGATTTCAAGAATATCTAACAAAGGATGCAATACTTGTCGGTAAACCTGGTATCCCTATGCTCATGGATCTTAACAATACTCAAATTCCGAATGGAATGATTCCCTTTGGTAAAGCTTCAAAATGTAAAAACAAGCGACAGTACGTCCATTTTTATATGTTTGATCGTGAGTTTCATCGTGTATTAACTGCAACCCAACGATATCTGGATCTTCTTCGCCAATTTGATGGCGTTGTCACGCCAGACTGTAGCATGCTAATCGGTCAGGCGACCTGCCTGCAGCAGGCAAACACATACATGAACAGAGCCGTAGGGTACTATCTTCAGCGCAACGGCATTCCCGTCATTCCAAACATTCGATGGAGTGATGAATCCAGCTTCGACTACTGCTTTCTTGGTGTTCCTAAGAATACCATTGTATGTGTAAGTACACACGGATGTATAGATACCCCGCAGCAAAAATCGATGTTTCGAATTGGACTACAAGCAATGCTCGAAACGCTAGAGCCCTCTGCCGTATTAGTACACGGTTATATGCCTGATGAAATCTTCGGGGACTTTCTTTCATCGTGTACATTTCACCGTTACCCAAGTCAGTTCGAGCTTACACATCGGAAAAAGGAAGGTTGAGACTATGGGCACTGGATATAAGGGTGGATCAAAAATTTACCGGAGCGTAGGTCAAAATGTTTTACTGGTATCTAAAAAATATGGATTTGCTGGCGGACATTTCGGAGATAAGAGCCCTCACGGCGGAAACTCAACAAGAAATATAGCTTCAACTGATAATATTAGTACTGCTCACGACTTTTATGATAAAATTGCATATGGCGGTATTGAAAAACGCGTTAACGGCAACATGCGAATCACACGTATGAACGACGGCACTGTTATCACGATGCGCGAGGTTTCCCATTCCGACGGTACACCTGTAATTGATATCAACATTAAATCCAGTAGCCATAATGGCAATGTCAAGAATCAGAAGATTCACTTTGTAAAGGAGAAATAGCATGATTCATATAGATACACGTTTTGACAATAATACAATAGAAATGATCCAGCAGCTGATTGGGCAGACAATGGTTAAGTATAGGTGCGATCCTTTTATCTTCTCAACCTCTGTATATGGCATTGCAGGTATCATTTTCAAAAATGTTGCATATGCATTTACAAACACCACTGAAGTTTCTGACTATTTTGGCAGGACTGAGGATGTTGCCATATTCCGCTTCGGATCGATACCAGAGTCAGAAATCAAGTCCAGAGTGCAGGATGAAGAAATGATTGAAGTCGCGGTGGATAACCAGATATCGGAAATCTGTGTTGTCAATGAACATCAGTCGCTCTTTGAAAACAATATTCAAACATATGATGTTATGCTCACAAGAGGCGTCATTTTCAAATTCATTGATGGTATGGAATTATCTTTTGAGAAAAATCCTTGGTTTTCCGAGGATATAACAATCGAGAGGGGGTACGACCTTATATCCCGATTTTCCTCGACAGACGACTTTGTCGAAGACTGGGAAGGCAAATATCGTGGAGAATGCACCCGTGAAAACATTATCCTGACAGCGCCACTTGATCAATAAATGTTTGCTAGCAGATTATAATCAAAGAAAAATCATCGTTCCCGGCCCCCGGGGAACGGGGCGGGGGCGCCGGTCACGGGTTTGGGGGTTTCAAAGATTTGGAACAAATAAAAGACAGA
>Ga0181612_151360_pt1 | contig 12194 bp, 5 predicted proteins | sample HoacroProtozoa21_FD_119630 | JGI IMG/M metagenome (GOLD analysis project Ga0181612, IMG submission 119630) | Hoatzin crop microbial communities from Cojedes, Venezuel. Combined Assembly of Gp0051906, Gp0051904, Gp0051908
ATGCGTCAAGCAGGCTAAAGGTGTTCGCCAGCAAGCTGTGCAGCTTAATATCTTCACTGCTGTTCTTAGTGCCTTGAAGGTAAAACTTGTGAACTTGTAATGGATGCCAAAGTTCATCAGCTTCATTCATCGATGTGTATTCGATACAAAAGGCCATTAGAAGGACGTTACTAAAGTTACCACTTAAACATTCAAAAGTTTGAAAATACCAAAATTGAAGTTTATACAGATATTAGCGTAAGCTCTTCTCTGCATGTATCAGTGCAGAGAATAGATGAGGCTCGTGTAGTCAGCATTCCATAGTGTTCAGACTTGTCTTTTTTTTTTTTGATCCTGTAGTTTTATTTGCACTGTGCTCATGGATTTAAGTACTTTATCATATGTCCTCAAGAAACCCTTCCTGTCATAGAGTATCATGCAAATGAGGCTTATGGAAATAAAAATAGATTTGTGTTTCCACTTTGAATGCCTTAATTTTTAATTCGTAAGACTCCCTAATATTGCATAGAATTCTAGATGCTTACATGACTTCAGTTACAGCTCTGTGTTCTCTGTCTACACTTGGAAATCTCACCCCGTGCTATCAAGTCAAGAAGCTAGCCAGCAAGTCACAAATAATATTCCTGAGAAATACTTGGTTTCAGTGACTTGCATTGCTTCAAGGCTTTGTGGAACAGTGTCTTAGAGTGTAGGATTTTGTTTCTACTACTCACATTTCTTAAGGCATTTCTAGCTTTTTCCTGATGCTGTTTTATATAGTTTCCAATTCGTGAGTCTGTCAGACATCTGTCATTGTCATCGCTGTTCATCTTCAAAGCAGCTAGGTGCTGTGCACGGAGGAAGCTGCCCTTGTAGAAATACCAGCCTGTAATTAAAGATTGGATGAGTTTCTTCCTGCCTGACTTTTGCCGTACAAAAAATGGCTAACTGTTACTGGGGCTCCATGTCCTTGATTGATGGGCAAAATACATTGGCAAAACAGCACCTCTCTTCCTTGCTTTGTTCTTAGAAACATCAACCATGTTGCTACAAGTTGAAAAGTAGATTCTGGGGCAGATACCTGGAATTTCCCATGCCATGCCAAATGTCCAAAGAATTGTCAAAATTGTAAGAGCTGAAATGAAGATTTCAGGAACAGAGAATATGTGGTAGAGCCATCACCTTCTTCCTCTATAATACATGCAGTGTTTGTACTTTGCATGTGTTTGTTTATTTTTCCCAAGGTAAAAGACTTCTTGAAAGTTGTAGTGAAAGGTGATGTGCTGTTAATGAAATATGGGAACCAAAGAAGCTGCAGGAGCAGTGTTTGGTGTTATTGCTCCGTAGAATGTTCATAGAACAGGCTGTATAAATGTTTGCAAAGATTTGCTTCTGAAGAAAAAAACATTTTCGTCTATCTGAAATGTCTTTGATTTAAGTGATTATTGCAAAAACATACGTGAGCTGTGGTTTTCCTGTATGACAGAAGGAGATGTTGCAGTTAGATTTTAAGGCTTCTCTTTTTTTCTGGGGTATGCTGTGCACAGCAAGCTCAGATTTGGTTGCACTAGGGTGCATGCAGCACTATAATGTATTTGATAAAAAAGACTGGTGCAACAGGTCTTCCTGTATGTGAAAGAAGTAGAGTGTTGGCAAACGTAAGACTGAGTCTGTTGCTGATTTTGAGTTTTAAATATTTTTAACAAGTATATTTTAGGATAAATGACCACAAATTTGAACAAAAGTGCATAATTTTTAATTGCAGATCTCAAATATGGTAAAATTGCTCATGTATCTTCCCTTTCTCCCCTGCTTTGGAATGGTTCTTTATTTTCACATGTTTTTCTTGTAGGGTTTAGCTGAGAATAAAAGCACGTTAGGACCAGAAGAAGTCCGCAAATCTGCTCTGACGCTGGTGATGGGTGCCCTTGATAACCCTAACCCTATTTTGAGATGTGCAGCAGGTGAAGCTCTTGGCAGAATGGCTCAAGTGGTTGGAGAAGCCTCTTTCATTGCTAGAATGGCTCAATACAGTTTTGACAAGTAAGTTGGTTTTGATTTAGAAAAGGAAAGAAGTATAATTTAACGTAGTTTGCAAGATTCCTCTCTTAAATACCATATTGATTATTCTCTTCCCTTTATGCTGTGATTATGTAGATCTAACAAACCTTCTAACAGTCTCTTTTTGATTAATTTTGTGTGATTTTTCCAGGAATAAAAGCTGAGTTGTTGAACTACATAGAATGTGAAATGATATCAATGAATAGTTTTTGATGAGTTACTTAAGATGACTAAACTGCTTCAGGGAGATAAACGCAGCTTACACTAAGTGTATCTGTAATACAAATTGTGTGATAGTGGTTCTGTTTCGTCAAAATACCCTCTTTACATACTGATTTAACTTACCTACTGGCCCATCTTTTTTTTCCATATTCTGTTGCTAATCTCAGGTCTTCAGAAAAATATTTTATATCTGGTAGATGTAACAAGACAACATGTTTCACAATTTTCGGCCTGAATTTAAGACATCAGCCTATCTGTGAATCAGAATGCACCTGCCTCAGGGGTGCAGCCCAGTTTTTTGACTGGCCAGGCTGCATGCACATAGCCTCAGTTCAGGTCTCCTACCTCTCGGTAATTCAATTTTTCCCATAATTTCCTCTTGTAATAAAGTACATCGTCTTTACTTGAATTTCTGTTAGTGGGACTGTTTCTTTATTTTAATATTTAGGATTCAAGTTGTTAATGGTTGCCAGTAATTTTTTTATGTTTGAGATTGGCATTTATTTTGTTGTTGACTGATGGGTAAGAGCATGCTTGCCTCGCCTGTATAGACCACCACAGGGGGGAAATCTCTGTTTGAATTAGGATATCCTTCTTTTTTCTCTCTTCCCCACCATCCAAAAAGGTTTTAATTAAAAAGTTATGTATGTGACATGCATTCAGAAGCAGAAGTATTGTAGAAAATACTCAGCAAGTCACTGCTTCATACAACTAGGTCATTCAGAATTCTATTAATTAATAAAACACTAAAAGAAAGCTTTATTGGAAAAGTTGTAAAACTCAGCTGTAGAAGAAAACAACTGTATTAAAAAAGTTATTCGGTTGACTTTGCAGTGGAAAGACATAGCTGTGGATTTTTTTGTCATTTCTCAATGTGTGTTGTCATTTTTCCATTCTTGATTCCTTTTCACTGCAGTGGTCTAGCAGTGACGTTTCTGATTATTAAATCAGTCTAGTGTTTATCAGTGTTTCACAGAAGATGCTTTTCCTATATTCCTTCACTTCCAAAACTCTTCTTTATCTAAGACGTCAAGTTGTGACCAGGAAGAAAGAAAACAACTATTAAGATACTTTTTTTTTTTTTTCCCTCTTGCCTTATGTGTAATCCAGTTTAATAGCAATATAGATTAAGTACATTGTTTTTGCTTTTGTTGTTAAGGCTTCTCAAGGTCTTTTAAGGTGGCCTACATTTGCACTGTTATGGTACTTGAAATGTTCTTTGTTACAAACTTGGTGAATTGCATGAGTTCCTTTTATTTAAACATTGATAGGTTAAAATCTGCTCGAGATGTTGTATCAAGAACGGGCCATTCTTTGGCTCTGGGCTGTCTCCATCGGTACGTTGGTGGAATAGGTTCTGGGCAGCATCTGAAAACCAGTGTCAGTATTCTCTTGGCTTTGGCACAAGATGGAACCTCTCCTGAAGTCCAGGTAAGAAACACCATCACCACAAAACTACTTTAAAATGTTCATGATTAAAATTAAAAATTAAATTATTGAAGAACACCTGAACTGGTAGAGATTGTCACATGTAAACCAAATCATATGAATGTAGCATGTGCTAGGGAGCGTGAAGAAAATGGAACTTTCCTTAAAAACTCTTGCAGCACAGGATCCCAAACGTCTACTGCAATTAAAATATAACCTTACTGTTATTTAGGGAGGCAGTTGCAAGCGGTCACATTAATTCAGACTGACAAATGCCTGCTTGTCAGCTGAGCCAGGGTAATTCACTGTGAGCATATTCCGAACTGACTGTGATTGTAAAGCAAAATGTGTTAGTTGTACCTTAGCTACCTGAACTAAAGTTTTTAATAACTGGCTAATGGTTAACATGTGATCAGTTACTGGAGTCTCAGGTGATGAACAGTAGTGTTCTTTGCTAATTTCTGTATCTGTGATGCTGTAAACACAGTGTAGTAGTACATCAACTTTGGGGGTTTATACTATTACAACAAGAATCTGTTGCAAGCTAAACTGTAGTTAGGGGGTAGAAGGGGAACTAGTATGACCCAAGTTCAAGACAATGCAAAGGCGAGGAGGGGTTTCTGTCCACTATCGACCATAAACGTGGAGTCTCACAAGAGGACAACTTGACCGCTAAAAGTTGCTGGTAGAGTAAAAAGGGAGCCAAACGTGCTGCTGAAAGAGCAGTGACGTTGGAGTTGCTGAATATGTTTGAACACAGCACAGCTCAGAAAGTTTCCTAAATTGAAAATACTTGAAAATTGGGAGAATATGCTGTCTTTACTCTCCAAGCAGAAATTTGAGGGGTCAGTGTCTTGGTCTGTCTTTACCCTCCCTTAAGCATCTGTTTGTGGCTGCTGCTCCAAAGAGAAGAGAGGGCTAGATGGACCAGTATGTCTGTCTTTACATGAAGAAGTTGAATATTAGAGTGAAAAGTGCTGATTTTTTTTTTCTCCAGCAATGAAATCTATCAAAGCACTAGAATAAAAGAATTACTACAGAACGAAAAAAACACAAACTAAACCCACAAACCTTTTTTGAGTAAAAGCAAGTGTCTTGTCTATAATCATTGTTCTTCAAAAATTATGGTGTAATTGCGTGATATAACAGGTAATTTCTTGTCATTCCATTCACAAGTTACTGCAAGGAAATGATTATCTGGAATAGTGACTGACCATTATGCTTTTGCAGCAGGAAGTTGTGTGCCACCCATGAGTAGGGGCACTTTATACCCACAGATTGAGAAGCTGAAGCTCTCAGTATCTATACAGAATCATACTTCCGCCTTGGTTTTAAATGGGTCTGTTGTTTGAGTTTGTATTTTTCTTCCTCAAAGTGCTTAACCATTTTTTGCTCAAATTCTTTGTCATCTTCATCTCCATTATCCCCAGAAGTGCTGACAGCCAAAGAGTATGGTAGAGATATTTAAACTCCCAGGTGATTGCTGGAGATTCTGAGACCTTTGAAACAATTCTGGAGTCAGAGTAGATAACTAGGCATGTTTAAGCAAGGACGTACAGAGATAGGCTCAGACCGCATATAAAATTGTTTAAATTTCCTAAATACATTACTGAAAAATATTCTTTTGTTTTTTTTTGATAGACCTGGTCTCTGCATTCACTTGCCTTGATAGTAGATTCTAGTGGACCAATGTACCGTGGGTATGTGGAGCCAACGCTTTCTCTAGTTCTTACTCTGCTCTTAACTGTTCCACCATCGCATACGGAAGTACATCAATGCTTAGGCCGATGTCTTGGAGCTATAATAACTACTGTTGGGCCTGAGCTGCAAGGTTAGTGGGCATTTGAAGAGAAGCATCTACCTAGTATAAAGATAACGTATTGCAATCTGAAATGGAAGAAAATAAATTCTTGTTCAGTGGAGTTGCAGGCAGGGGGGAGGGATATTAACAAATTCAGTTACAGTCCTCCAAGCAACCTCACTTCTGATCCTACTTATGACTGCTTGGGGCTTTTTTGACTGCAGTTTGAGATTTATATAAAGAAGTTGCAGTGGTGTGTGGTGTTCTGGCTAATGGCAATTTTGCATGGTAGGTAAAAGATGAAAAACACCCTTGCTGCATATTTTGCCACATCTATTTTTGTGTATAGGTGGGGCAAGAGGCAAGATTTTTCCTCTGCTTTTTCAAAACATGTTGATTTTGTTTTTAACTGAGGGCAAGAGCTGAAGTTTGACATTATTGATAATGTTGTGAACTGTAACTCATTTCCACTCATTCTTGATATTCTTAGACTGCTGTACCTTACTGTAGAGAATAAGATCTTGTCATGCCAAACCCTCTATCTGAATTTCTATGTCTCAGATGGCAAAACCACGGATACGTAACTTCATCCGACTGAGATTTTTCGGAAGATTTATGTGATGGTCTTTGTTACAGTGCCAGAGAGCCAGCCACTAGAGAAATTTTAACTCTAACTGGACTTAAATTTCCTGTTATGAAAATTTATAGATGGTTTAATTGAACTTGTGTATCTGCTTGCAGTGTGTTAACCTTTGGATTTGGAGTGTCACTAACTTTTAAAATAAACAACTTATGTAGAATGTCTTCTGCAGGTTACACTTCTCTATAATTGAAGATTTTTATTATTAACCTGATGCAGGTGAATTCTTAAAATATAGAAAGGGATTATTTCTCAAATCAAATGCTGTTCTTTTGAATTTTTGTCCTCTTGGAGCAGTGCAACACATCTAATGGAGTTAACTAAAATCACCTGCCTACATGTGTGCTAGCTTAAGCATTATCTGATATTTTAGGAAATGGTTCAGTGCATGAAAAGCTGCCCATATTTATAGAATGAAAGAGACTTTCAAAATTGAAATTCAGATAATTTCACTGGTTTCATGTCCTGGGAAGATGTTCTCAAAATATTTCTGACTGAAGATCATGACCCAGGATTTCATTTGACAGGACATTGTTTAACTGAGCTAAAAAAGAGATACTGCAACACTCTGTAGTGTTTCCTGAAGTTGTGTAGATATTAATTTGTGGTAGGAATTCAGAAAAGTTGCATGTTAATCTGTGAATTAATAATTCCTATTTCTCAAAGGTTTGAAGTCTACAGTTGTCGTACAAAAATTTTGTTGTGTTAAGGATATTGTATTACATCATTAGGTAACGGAGCTACAATTTCAACAATCCGTTCTTCCTGTTTGGTGGGGTGTGCAATCACACAAGACCATTCAGACTCGCTTGTTCAGGCAGCTGCCATATCCTGCCTTCAGCAGCTTCATATGTTTGCACCACGGCATGTCAACCTGTCCAGTCTGGTTCCCAGTCTTTGTGTGAGTACACAATACATCCCTTTTGTTCCCCAAAGTTTTATGTATGTGCTTAGCAGAGGACAGAAGAAGCACTTCACAAGGTGTCACGGATACCCGCATGTAATTTGCAAAAATACTGGAGTGCAATAAAAGGATGTTTGTCCCCAAGCCATTTTAGATCTTTTCAAAATGCTGCCCAAATTTAAGTCATAGGGTCTGATTCTCTTTCACCCTAGATAGCACAAGGTCGCAAGCATTTAAGTATAATATGACTGAGTAAAAAGATGCTGAAGTGCTCTGTTTCCTCCAATGAATTACATGTGCAGAGGGAAGTGAGTGAACTGGGGAAAGGTATAAGATTTTGGATTTATTTTACCACTGTCAGCGTAGTAGATGCTGACATTCAAATTCCTGTGCTGCTGTTGATAGCTTTGCTTCCTTTTTCCATTAGCATTCCATCAGCAAGTCCTGGCTTAAGCCTGGAAGTGAGGCAGATAATGGAACTCAAAACGTACCAAATACGATTATAAGAGGAAAGATGTTGTGTGTAGGTGTGCGTTTTGTTGTGGGGTTTTTTGTTTGTTTATTTTTTGATTACTATTCTTAAAATTATTTTTAGAGGGTTCAGCAGTCCAATACTGAGAAATTTGAAAAGATTCTCCCTAATGTCTGTTGGATGTTTTGCAAAGTTCTTTGTGTCGTTCTTTGTGGAACTGGTGGTTCTGTGTTACCTGAAGGAGTGTGATCCTACTTATGTGTCAACACTAGACCTTTTTCTTAGTCTGCCATCCAGACTTTCGTTAGGGCATCCTCTCATTGTTACGTGCTTCCCCTCCTACTCACCCTTGCCATGCACCGCAGAGCACTCCTGGGAGTGCAGCGTGTTCCCAGGATCTGTCACTTGTGCTTTCGCATAATTTTGCATGAAAGGGGTGCAACGTATTGAGGAGTAGGTAGGCCCTTTTATATGAGTACTGCAAACAGCATGACAAGCAATCGCTATAGCCATTTACTCTGTAAGTACCAGTGGGTAACATTGCAGACAATGAAGTTCATACAGCAATGACTAGTGCTGTTTTGAAAACTTTTCCTAGTGTTTTCTGCTGTCTCTTTCCTATTTCTTTATGGTCCTCTGCTGAGCAAAAGCTATTTTCCTTCTCTTTTCTCATATTCCTTACTTCGAAGTCATATTTAGTTTGGTAAATTTTCCTCTGAATTGTCTTGTGCATGTCTTTATACTGCAAATACATAGATGTGTAGGCAAGGTCTGTCTTACCTGCCCCATTAGCAAACTCTTCATTGCTTTCTAACTCACTTTTGAATGGAATTAATGCTAGGTATCAAAATTAAACCACACAGTTCCACAGTCTAGTTTCATTTCTTATTCCTGCGTTGGCTTCATAAACACTAGTTGGTTGTTTTGTAACTTTAAATGGGCAATACTCTTTCAATTAATTAACCCCCCCTCCAAATGTTCTGTGTTATAGTCGCATTAAAACAACCCGAGTGTGATATTTAGAGGTTCTTTAAAGTCTGCTTGCTTTTTTGAGGACTAAAATGTTGCATATTCATAAGTGGAATAAAGATCTACTGTTAAAAGCTTTATAAACTATACAACCCTTTCATTTAGGAAAGCAGTTTCCATCCACATAATAACCTAATACTGAGAAAGCAAATGTGTATTTGGTTTATTACAAACAAATTCCCCAGGGTAAATAAAGAATCAAGAGTTTCTTAAAGAGCACTCTTCATCTCTTCCACTGTGGAAAAACACAGTTCTTGGTGTAGCTAATTCCTCACAGGAAAATAGGGACCATGCACAATTCTGTAAGAAAAATATTTCCTTGTATGTGAGGTGATTCAAGAGGAATTAGAAGCCAGGGTTTGTTAGAAAAGAAATCTGAAGCTGTCTTATTGAGAGGCACTTATAAAAACTTATGCTGTAAATTCTGGTACAAGTTTGAAATAAAAGTTTTTATGATAGCTGTGGTGCACCTGATCATGGCTTTTTGTTTAAAAGAATGTGATCTATAGCTATAGCAAAATATGAGGTTGAGTAGTACTGAAGAGTATAACAGACTGGAAAGTATCATTAGCGTAAATCACACTGGCACTGTAGTTCCAGTATTTAAGCTTTTATCTCGTTCACCAGATAACAGCTGTCAACTCTGTATGTGTCAGCTTTATTTTCATATTTGTACATTATAAAGAGTGCTTACTTCCGAACTTTCAAGGTCTTATGAAGAGCTTGGTAGCCAGCAGCTCACATATGATTGAAAAGTAGAATGCTGTTGGTCCTTAGCAGCACTGATTTATTGATATAGGGGTGCAGCAATTCACTTGCCTGTAATGATTCTGATTTTTAGGTTCATTTGTGCAGCTCCCACTTGCTTCTTCGCCGGGCTGCTGTTGCGTGTTTACGACAGCTTGCTCAGAGGGAAGCAGCAGAAGTATGTGAATATGCCATGAGCTTAGCAAAGAATGCTGGAGACAAAGAAAGCAGTGGCATCAGTAAGTATTTCTTTTTCTTTCATGTGGCCTTTTTGAAACATATGTGTGTGTAGGTGTGGTTTGTCTTCAGACAGGGGAAAAAAAAACACAATACCTCCCCCCGCCCTGAATAACAGAACTAAAAACTAAACCTGTCCCTTTCAGCTCCAATAACTTCTGGCCACACCCCTGCTTACCTCTCGAATTTCACTTATAATTTAACTTTGTGCAGAGTTCAGACTTCAAATTCTTTGCCCCATTAAGACTGGCAATCAAATAGAGGATGCGGTGAATATACAGTGGAAACATTTTACAGTTTTTCTGGTATTTCAGGTCTTGCTCTTTTGAAAATTGACATAATTGTATGCTGTTTCATTGAAACACCTGGTTGTGTTCTATTATGTTAGCAGCATGTCTGCAAAACGTGTGGACTTTGCTGGCTGGTTCAATTCTTACATGTATCATGTTATCTGGAAAACAGGAGGCTCAACAGTGTTGATGAGCAGTCTTCATACAAACATAGAATCGTGAGCTTACTCATATTAAATCACATCAGTTAAGTCTGTCTCTGGAAAGATACTTTAGAGTCCAGTACTATTAGGGGTTTTTACAAATTTATGGGGTATGTACCTTGAAGAGAGAGTGTTTTGGTGGGATTCTGCGTTGTTTGCCTCAGAGAAAATAAATAAATGAATTGCTGCATTAAAATCTTTCTAGTGTGAATTCAGAAGAAATTCAGTAACATCTTGGTGTATCGCTGCGTGAACTATATACACATAAATACACAATGTCCAATTCTAGTGTGTTATTCCAAATTTTAAAACCGAGTTACTGATTTCAGAAAAGATTTCTCGTTATCATTTTGCAGATGCTAATCCTTTTGCACCAGGAGCTGGTTCTCGACGAGATGCTCTTTGCCGGCATCAGGGGATTAATATAACAGAGACAGGCCTCGAAGGTGTCCTTTTTGGAATGTTGGATCGGGAGACTGATCGGAAGTTGTGCTCAGATATCCACGATACGCTGGGACATATGCTTTCATCGCTGGCAGTAGAAAACCTTTCTCACTGGCTAATGCTTTGTAAGGATGTCCTTGCAGCTTCCAGTGGTAAGTGTTCTGTAGTGTTCGCATAAACGACAGTGTGTCCTTAGCATTAGCATCTTCAGGTAGTATTTGTTTGGAGCTTGTCTTGTATCCCAGTTAAGACATACCTTATTTTGGATGTAGAACTTTGAATTATAATGCATTAAAACTTCCTTAGAAAGGAGAAATCATCAATGTTATGTCAAGTTTTAGAATATTGCTTTTAAGATTAAAAAGTTAGCTGCCTTAAAGCAGGATTTCCAGTGGAGATGCAGTATGGTTATTACTCTGACATTTCAGTATCTTAGTGAAAGCAGACATATTCTTTTTAGCCTTTATACATCAGCACCATACAGAAGGAAGAGTGCTGTATACGGTCTGAGCTTTCTTTTATTAGGTTTTGTGAGTTGCTGGTGTGATGGTGGGTTACTATGGTGATGAAACTTTTGCTTGTTGTTCAGCTTTGCAGACTTGTTTGCACAAATCTTGTCCCCTGAGACCTTATTCCTGTTTTTCAGCTTGTAGGATGGTTGTGACGCAAATTCTGCTCATTTCCCTTGTATTTGTACTTGTTTATTGGCATGCTGTGAGTTCATCTTGAAGCTCTTTCTGTTGCCAGCTTTACGTTTACTGATGAGTAATGCTACCAATGATTTCTTTATGCACTGTGGTTACCACGTATCTGCTCAGTGAGAAAGACCTCGTTTCCCGAGTTTGAAGTTGACATGTCCTTTTCTTATTTCACGTGGGATGGGTTTTAAAGTTTTTAACATGGTTGTTTGTTAACATGTATTTATTAGTAGCTGAAATAATCTCTGAGAAAACCGTATTGAAGTAACTTTCAGATGTACTTCAATAAACCAGCAACTTCATTTTGAACTCCTTTGATCCAACTAACTGGCACATGAACAAAATCTGGTTTGCCTGTTAAGCAGAGATTTACAGATCAGCCACATGAGGCCCTGGATGCATTCTCAAAACACTCTTGTTGAGAATTGGCTTCACCCATGCTTGATTTGCCATAGACTGTCTCTATTGAATGTCTTGGCTCTGCAGCTGCTTAAATTTAGGCTTTCTAAGAAGCGTGCCTTAGTTGGGGTCGTTACCTGTGCAATAATTTCTTCTTGTTTTCCTCTAATTATTGTCAGAGCAATTTTTGTCAGTATCTTGGTATTTTATTAATTTAGACCTTGTCATAGAGATTTTATGTTCTCTTTTCTGAATAGCAGAAGTGCATGTGCATGTTTTGATTTCTGTCTCTGTTTGAATTTTGTTTTTTTTAATGTGATTCTTGAAGTAGTTTTATTTTCTGAAATGAAGTGTCAATAAGCAATACTTAGAGAAAATAATTTTTTGAATGTTAAACACATTTGTGGGTGCCATAAACTGCCTATCAGGCTGCATATCTGTCCCATAGTGTGGAACTTTGTAGTTTTGTTTCAGTTTAAGTTTTAAGCTTTTACTTGAAACAGGAGCTGAATAGTTCAAAGCCAAGCTGATTCTTTGATTATTAAGGGTAGGTGTCAGGAGGATGGGGCCAGACTCTTTTCAGTGGTGCCCAGTGACAGAACAAGGGGCAATGGGCACAAACTGAGGCACAGGAAGTTCC
>Ga0181612_173773_pt1 | contig 12194 bp, 6 predicted proteins | sample HoacroProtozoa21_FD_119630 | JGI IMG/M metagenome (GOLD analysis project Ga0181612, IMG submission 119630) | Hoatzin crop microbial communities from Cojedes, Venezuel. Combined Assembly of Gp0051906, Gp0051904, Gp0051908
GGCCTCAAGTTGCATTAGGGGAGGTTTAGATTGAATACTGGGAAAAATTTCTTTACTGAAAGAGTTGTGAAGCATTGGAACCGGCTGCCCAGGAAGTGGTGGAGTCGCCATACCTGGAGATGTTAAAAAAACGTAGATATGGCACTTCAGGACGTGATTTAGTAGCCACGGTGGGGATGGCTTGACAGTTGGACTTCATGATATTAGAGGTCTTTTCCAACTTCAATGATTCTGTGATTCTAAGACACAGCACTGGAGTCCACAAAATCCTTGATAGCCCACTGTTCCATTGGAGGGAAAGAGCAAACATGGAGGACTGAACAAAAAAACAACAGTATTCCATCATAAACTGTACAAAAAGCACAATATTTGCTTTAATATGAAGAAAATGACAGTTTCTCCTCAAGCATGGAAATCATAATTATCCGCTAAGCCATCCTAAAATAGCTGTCACTGGTGCAAACAAGAAGACTGCAATTCCCAGCTGGGGCGCACCACCACTGCCATGCATGAGAGGGATTGAAAGGGAAGCAAATAGTCCTCCATCTAGACTTTCAGAGGAGCATGTGACTCTTGCTATTAAATAACTGCATAGCGGGAGAGAGAATAAAACAAAAAGGGCATTATAACTGCCTGCTCAGGCACATGTACATACATGTGTATATTCACATACAACAAATATACTGCTCCATAAATATGGCTGTAACCAGCTGAATTAAAGCTGTCTAAACTTTTGCTCGCCCCATCTCTCAGTTAACCTTTGAGCATCTTCAGATATCATTTGAGCTTCACCCTTCAGGAGCTAGGCTGCTTTCAAGCTGGCTGCTATCCAAGCTGGCTTGTGTTTGACTGCAGTGTGGATACCTTTAATAAAAGCCAGAATATTGTGCACCAGGTTTTAAACTTAGTTCTGGTGAAGAGTAACACTCAGAAACATCATGTCATAGTCATGTAGGACTGTTGCAGCCATCTACTTTTCCCAGTGCGTTGCAGCTAAAAAACCTGCATCCACTGAGAAAAAAATATATGACAAAAATTAAATCCATACCGGTAGTCTGAAAAGTCAAGAATATATAAAAAACTCAATTCAGCTGCAAATTTTAACTAGATCAGAATCAAGATAAAGGAAAAAAAAAGTCACTTATTTTGTATAGTCTTTATTTTATCTTTATCATTTAAAACCCCCTCTGTTTACTAAAAATGTCTACATACAAGTCATAAAATAGGTCTCCTCCATTTTTCTGGAAGGGACAAAGTTAGGACTGCATTTTGATGTAGTCACATTTATGTCACTTCAACTCAAACTGAGCTGATTATGATACAGTGCTGATTATTATTATTTTGCAGTGAAAATCTCTAAATTCCGGTGTTTGAATTTTGAATTAAACAACCAAAGGACTGGTTTCTGTTTATCAACTCTGACTGCAGACTTCCGATGGCATATGTTGGATTTCTGAAAAAGGAGTTAACTAAAAGCATGATTTATGTAATTATACTTTCATATTCAATTTCTAAGAATTTAGGAAAGATACAGAAATACTCCTGTTAAGCTCATCAGCATTATGCATCAAATGGAAGCTTCTGTATCTTTCAATGTCTGTACCATTTTTCTCACTCAAGAGTTTGAGAGCCAAGTAATATATTTTCATACAAAACCTGAACACCGAGAAAGCACCCTTCTCATCTTACGCACCCGTACAGTCCCAGGCTGTCAGAGCTTAGACTCACCGCAAAAGGACAAACCTGCTGCCACGGACGGAACAGAAATAGATTATTTTGCACAAATCCTATGTGCTAACTGAGGATAGAATAATTTGGGCAGATAAACCTGAACACCACGTGCACGGGGGACAGGGACGGGCAGAGAGGCCAGGACATGGGCGTCATCAATCCCAGCCAGCAGGTCTCCGTGTCATTATCCTACCTTTGTGTAAGCCCTGTGTGAAACCTCATTCTCTCACCTTTTCTTGTAAGTTACTTGTTCTTGTTACTTGTTACAGCCCTTTCCAATGGCAACTCTGTCCCTTCTTCAGACCCTGATGAGTACCAAGCTCTCAGAACTGACCTTGGCTTTCTGCGTTAGCCTGAAAAAAAGGAAAAATATTCACTTTGTTCTCCTCTCCCCTGCAATTCTACACACCACTGTGCAGAGAACGGTCCATAACGTCCTGCGTGGTAAATCAGTGCTTCTGTCTTTCCTAAATCTGTCTCTTCCACTGCAGTGAAGTCAGTATCATATTCCCCTTCCTTTCTGAGGTGGCTACAGTGGTTGATCTGCACCAAACGGACCAATGCTGAATTTCTTTTATATGCTAATTTACATGATAGCTGCATGCGTTAAAATGAGATCTAGTGTTATTAAACTCCTGTAGAGTAATTGTGATTGAAATTTGTCCACAAGCTACAGACATTTGAACCTCATGAACCAGAAAAGAATTTTAAAAATACTGCTTAAGCACAGGCATGTTGTTTTTAAAATATCTGAAACTATAATTTATACAGACAGGATAAAATTGAGGATGAATACTATTTACAATCCGATTTAACACTCAATATACAGAGTAACAGTAAATATATGGAAGAGTGGGAAAAAAGAACTTTTTCAATTGAAGATGATTCATTTCTCCTAGAGCAAGATAAACTTCACTCACAGGACTTCAGTGAGTGTTGCTCCAATCCTAAAAAGACTCAGTAAGACTTTTGGAAGAAGGGGTTTTTATTTTGGATTATTACTATTCACTTAACGCTCTAATGACACAGCAAGAAGTTATTTTATTGTGTTAGAACAGAAAGATTGGTATGAAGGAATTGTACCTGTGTAAGATGGCCTCATCAAGACAAAAGCTTGACATTCATTAGCTGACAATGATCTGTCATGAAGATGGAAAAGATTTATGTGAAAGAAAACGATAATGCGACACAAAGCCAATTAAAAATCACGAGATACAGATATGTAAAACTAACTACATCCTCTATATGCCAAAAAATCCTTGCCTCCACCCAGTCGTCAGCAACATTTATTTTAATCGCTGATCAAAAGAAAATTCACAACTCATTTAGCAGAATATATTTATCTAACTTTTAAGAATCAAAGCTCTTGCTCAGAAGTACCAAAATATGTCTGAGTCATAACAATCCTTTAAGGATAACAGTGCTTTGTATAGTAAAAAAAAAAATAAAAAAAATTGACCTGTTGCTTAGTAAATGCTATTAATGATGAATAACCCATCAGCTTTCTATACTATGTTCAAAAAGCTCTTAGAATTTTATCGGTATGGTGCTCAGTTCTGATAATTCAGCTTTTAATGCAATCAAGAATATCACCAGGAGCTACTTAATTAATTCCGCAGTGCAGCATGAATTTAATTTTCAATGACTTTATTGAGAACTTTTTTTGTTATTTTTACAATGAGAAACTATAATCACTGTTACACAACTTGCAAATATTTCAAACAAGAAAGCAATCTTCTATTTTTTTGATTTTTTCTGTTCCAAATTCAGGTCCTGAGATGGATTTTCTGCCTCAGCTTCATTTTCATCTTCCTGTAAAAGAAAATGAAAACCTGAACATTAATCAACTTATTGAAGAAGTACACTTTTACGTATAGAATTCTGTAGAGACTTTTGTCACCTTTTGCCTGACCAATAAGCAGAAAAATAAGCAAGAAATGTCACTTATTCAAGCATTTGATGTTGCTCAAGAGTTGAAATAAAAATGATAAGAAATTTAAACAAGTCTAATTACCTACATTGACAGTAGAAGAATAATTTGATGAGTAAACATTTCACTGACCAATTTACTGGATGGTTACATAAAGAAATTACTAAACCAGACACGGATGACAAGATACTAAAACGTCTGCAGCACACAGTATTACACACCTTTCCTTTGTTCTTGACCAGAGGTTTCTACTAAATTACTTTCAAATACAAGAACTTTCATCACTGTTCTAAAAATTACTTTTGAAAAGCATCTGCCATTGAAAAATGTTTCATTTTTTTGAGACCAGATACGTTTACTTCACCATTTGATAAAAGACAATAAATTTAACTTCAGAGACACTTTATGTGCTGCAGCATCATATTTTTGTCCCATCTAGCATATTTTCTTGACAGGTCTGCCAATTTTCCAATTACTTGTACCACCATATGTTATCTGAAGATCAGTCAGGTCTAAAATAGGAAACATGAGCACGTCAGGCAGCAGTATGCTTACAATATTCTACAGCTTCAGCTCCAAGAGTAGGGCTCATAATTCACTACGGGTTCCTCTGGATCTCACTGAAAAAATGAAGTGACATCATAATGCCCGTTTCCATAGGAATGGATACTATTTTGTTTCCAGTACAAAATCGTGACCTCCAAAGTATAAATTATGGAAGACTGAGAAAACCATTTCACAAGGCAACTTGTAACCCATCATGAACAGTCCTTATCACACATTCAAAGTATGGCCAGTTTTCCTGCCTGCATTTTAATTCGCTATACAGGGAATCTTCCTCATTCCAAAAACACGAAGGAGAAGTAATGAATAGACATTTGGGAATGAAGAAGCGTGCTGGCTGCTGCAACAGCACTCATCACGAGTCAACACCTGAGAGAAAGGAAGTGTCAGGGACATTATGTGGGACCCAGGAACCCGAGGTGCAGTTGCTTGCTTTAAAACAGCACTTTCATTCTTCTACAAAAATAACTTTATCTTTTTGCATCCTAACCCTCCTTTCACCATTAAAGGGTGTTTTGTAAGGATAATTAAAATAAAGATTTAGAGGTACAAAACATATGGGAAGATCACACGGGCAGCACAAAATAGAAGAGCAATGGAAAATCTCATTAAAAAATATGTGGTCTTGTATCACATTACACACTAAAATAAAATCAAAAAGCTTGTTGTGCTATTAAAGAAACCTATACTACAAACCTTTTGGCTTCTAAATCCTCCCGCCTTCTGGGAATAGGCTAGGCACTGAGAGACATTTACATGACTGACCACTAAAGGCTAAATCCTTTTTTTTTTTTTCTTATCTTTCTGGACTGTCATCTCTTCAATTACCTTTAAAATATGTAGTGAGCCCTTTGGCTCTTTTAGTTCAGGTGAGCGAAGATGTCTGTGCATATGTGTGAAACCAAAGATTGATGATTCATTGAAATTACAAGTGTAGCATACATTCAGGAGAGAGAAAGGTATAGTACACACACAAAGGTCAAACTTCTAAAGAAAATAAAGGCCTGGCAGAATGGGAAACAACAAAGCAGCAGTGTGTAACTGAGTTTAGAAGAACTGTTTATAGGTGACAAAGAAAATAATTGAAAAAAAGAGCCACCCACAGTAACTTTTGGCTGTTATGGAAGAACGACCAGGTTCTCCCACGAAGGATTTGTTAATAAAAGAACTGCAAATCTGCATGTTTTTCAAGGTCCTTACCTACAGAAGTTGTATCCTTACTGTCCTCAACGCCAACTAATCCATCTCCCTAGCACACAGCCTGCCATTATTCCAATGTCTTGACTCGTACTCCCTCATAGATGGAATATAAACACTACACAACCTCCTTTTCCCAGCACACTTGACATACTGCTTAGGGCTTCCTCTCCTAACAGACGGAGCATGCAGAAATTTCAGAGACTACAGAGCTGTACCTTCACTGTGGGCTACAAGAGAGTGAAGGGATATTAGGCTCAATACTGAACATCAGCTTCCTGAGTCTATTTTTTGTAGACAAAAACGTTTCATCCAGCGAAAGAGATTTTGTGACAGAATCTTCTAGCTTTGTGTAGACTTGAAATGTTTTATTTCTGTGCTCATAAGGTCATGCTTGCTCTCTGGCAGATTTCCTAGGTTACAGCAGCAGCTGCAGTCCTCAGTGTTTTCTGAGATGCAGAAAGGATGGCTGAGTGGGTACAGCAAGTCCAGGATTTGCTCTGCGTGAATAGTGAAGATGGAAGCATCTGCTTTGGGATATTTTGCAGTACCACTACTCTTTCCTTTGTTCACCTCCTGTTGCTTCAACCAGGTAAAATCTATTCAAATAGGTAAAATTTACCAGGAAAGTGGACTTACACGGGCAGAATCCCACCCACAAGTCATCCAAGTCCCTGACTGATATTTTGTTATTTTTTGTTATTTTGATACTTTTATGCATGAAAGTTTTCTGTATAGTTTTGTAGTAACCCATGTTCTACATAGCACATCTTAATTTTGTAGAGCCTCTGTTTTCTAAAAACAGAAACAAACATTTTGAAAAAGAAATCTAATATCTCTGAACATGGGTGACTGCTGTGCAAAACGCAAAGCAATGATGGTTGATCTTTCTCAGAGTATCAATTATCAAGGGAATAAAACTTCTTCATTGTCAGATATTTCTTCAGCCAGACCAGTTCCCAGACCTGTGCAGAGTGCCAAAAGAGATAGCAGAAATGACTGGCGGAGGACACTGGAAAGCATGATCCACCAGTCCTGGCACCCATGCAGCTTTCTGCCAGAAAAAAATACTGACAGCTGTGGCCTGAGAATAGCAAATTTACCAATGAGTGAAAATTATCAGAAAATTTTGAGGTGTGAACTCTTATAAATTATAATAAGTTCAATATCACTGCTAGTATACTTGGGAAAGATTTGAACTGGCAATTTAGAGAACGCGTATTAACCATACTCCAAGATGTGAAGACTCACTATTCTTTCAGTTTGCTTCCTGACAATGCAAAATTTCTATGAAAGGTTTTATCTTTTTTTTTAATAGCCCATGAGGCATCCCAGTGATTGCACACAGAATACTGAATTGGTTGGAGTTTCTAATGTCATTAATAATGTTTGAATTTTCAGCTAAATAGCCTATATAGCCTAATTATCAAGAAATGATGCCAAGCAGACTGCAGATTAAACATATTTAATATATTTGTTTTACTAATTACCACCTATCATTATCATCATTATAACGCTTTTAATTCTGATGGATAGAAACGGAAAACGTTTTATTTCCATGTTATCTGTTAAAAAATAGTCCATGACGGTAGTGTGTGAAGTTGCTATTACCAGTGGCTACACAGCAGACAAAATACTGAATTCCAAGTTTCTGTTTCACAAAAATTCAGTTTACATTATTTCTGTTAATGCCTCACATCTCTGCTTCATGTTAGTACTTATTTTGCTTCCAGTCACCTATGACTCTACTGTTTAGTGCTTTCTGCCCTAAGCATTCTGCACAGTCATTTTGATGTTAAAATTTTCAACAATAAAAGTAGTTTTTGCTAGCAGATGTCACAAATCAAACTTCTTTCCGTATCTTTTTTGACTACAGACAACCACAGACTCAAATATTATACACTGAATTTTGAACACCCACCTAAAAGATGCCTCAGTACATATCTGGTGACATGTAAGAGTAGCAAAGGGAAGTGAATCACTCAAGACTGTATTACTACTTTTATTGAACAAGTGCCTTTAACAGCCCAAAGATCATCTTCATGTTGAAATGAATGAAGTTTACTTGTCTGGAATTGAGGTTCTTTCAGATTTACAAAACAAACAGTGTGGAAAAGTACAAAGGGCTTTATGAAGTGTTGTTAAAGCCAACACTCTGAACTGAAATGTCAGCTCAGGAGCTCCTTAAGCCACTGATGACTGGACATCTCATCAGCGTCCTGATGATGCTGATGGGCCGATGGACCTTCCACATAACTTTTTTTCCCATATCCTTTCCCCAGGCATCACTCCTTTTCCCTGATGGAAACAAGGTATTGGATTAAAAGGTCCTTTGGATGCTCTGTGGATGTCTTCAAAGGTCCTATGGACATGTCTTCCCTCAAACTACATAGTCTACACTTGATAGCTGAGTGTTTATGGGTCACAGTAACAGAACAGGGCCAAGAATTTAAAACTGAGACCCTACAATCTGCCACCTAAATGTGTGTTGTGAGTTATTATTAGTAATAAAGTAATAAATATTAGTAAAATATTAATAAAAATTAATAAAATTTAGTAAAAATTAATACAATTTAATTAATAAAATTAATAAAAAAAGTAAGTAATAAAGTACTGCGCATTCAATAGATTTGCTGAAGTTAATGGAAATACTCTGATGTTTAGATGGTCTTTAGGTGCCAAAAACTAATGATAAGAAGATGACTTTTAAGATCCTATTTCTGCAAATTTTGATCTGACAGTTGAGAGATACTGTCCTACAACTTCACCCCCTTTGAATGTATGTTTAAGGTCAACTGCAAATGGTGCTCCAAGCAGAGAATAACAGGTCCCACATGGAAAGTTAATTTTGTAGTAATTATTCCAGAATAATCCCCTGTAGACAAATTCTGGCATTAAAAAAAAAAAAAAGAAGCCTAGAAATAGGGATTTGGGTGTCCCTTTCTCTTTCCCCCCCCTCCAACCAATTTCATTCTAAATGCCTGAGGATTTTTTTTTTATTCCAGTAATTAATGAAATGAAATCTTGAAGATGACAATGAATTAACAATTCTTAACTCCACGGGGAATCTGACACTACTCTGTATGTAGAACGGATCACACCTCAATTAACTGTGCTAGGAAATGCATCAATTCACAGATTTGTGCACTATACCACACCTGTAATTCCTGAAGTTGCATTACAAAGGTGTACTTACTAAAACAAACTCGCTGTTGTGTGCTTTGCAAACTGTAACCCATATTCTAAACTTACTTAACAGCTGTATGTTACAGTGTGATGTAAATGAACATCTGAATAATAAGAAAGCACGCAAAACACAAAAATATCCTACTATAATGAGGAACGACTAAAGGGTTCTCTATGCTATCACACAATCTAGAAATATTTCAAAAACACTCAGGACTAAATTAGGATACTATTACTTTTCACAGTATCTTCACCCAACAGAGCTGTAAGATGACTAACACACTAAGCTCCAGTGAAGAGTGTCCAGCCGGTATTTCATCTCCCACCTCACAGATTCTAGCTAGCAAAACACCAGGCAGAAGCAGGTAAAAATACTTTCAGTACTCTTCAAAAATACATCAGGAAAAAGGGACTTTAGAAACTACAAGAGCTTTTCTTTGTGTAGGTTAAAGTCCAGCTTTCCAATGTCACAGGCCAAATTTGTAGGAAGAGGAGTTTCAAGGCTAAAAACTGAGAGTTCAATCAGTCCCCCTGTTAAATCGGCAAAAGATGAGCACCCATTACTGAAATTTAAAAGTTATTTTTCTTCCAGCGCCTATGCTATCTCCTTCAAATGCATTACTGACAACTCTTGTTAATGAAGAGTGGTGCAAAAACACAGAGTACAACTGGAACAGTTCTTTACCAATGCGTATTAGAAGCAAATACAATTTTCTTGTGATAGACGACAGTTTTCTGTCACAGTAGTTCTGCAGTGATAAGGCAGCTGTTTGTTTCCCAAGAAAAGGAGACCCTTGCTACATGGATCATTTTCATAGTGACAGCCTTGACAAGCTTGACATTTGCTTCGTGAAGTATTCTGAAGCAGCCATCAAGAAAATGCCCCCTCTGGGACCACTGGCAAGCTGACAGTCGTACCTTTTAATGCTCATCTCCATTAAATCTTACTGTCAAAGTCCACCAACTTCCTGCAAGGAAATCTCTGCTGATCTGGCACATTAAAAAAATGGAGGATTTGAACGAACTAACCGTTATAACGTAAGTAAACATGACATCGATGAACTGGAAGCAGCGCTCCACCCCATTTTGTGTAGTAAAAAGAGCAACGTTTAACTGCGGGAGGCTTCCTTCACCGGTGCAGTAGATGGCATCGTGCTCTAGGTGGCAATGCAAGACTAGGAGAACCATTTTTATGCTGCAGCTCCTCTTCAGAAGCTACAAGCAGCTGCATGTTTACCACAAACTCTTTCCTTCAACTTGCGCTGGTACAAGAACTTTAAGTCTTTTTGAAATGTTTGTCAGTGTTCTGTATTTTCTACTTCCTTGTTTCTAATTCTGATTACACAGATAAATGTACCATTGCAAGAGCCCTTACAGTCAAATTTCATTTAACGCTTAGTACAGAAGTGGAATTTCATGCCAGATTTCAAATCCTCCATCTGTTTCTCTCCTTTTTAGGAGGCAACCATTCCACTGAGTGGCCCTTTTGGCTGCCTGCCACTGCAGTTGGGACGCTCTTCAGGGCAGGTGGTGCTTGAAACCCAACCATTGTTTTATAAGTTCAGCTGGTTCTCCTTGAAGAAAGTAAGAGGAAAATGTTTCCTCTTTAACAACTTGTCTTTAAACATTTACATTTATAAACTTTATACTGTATCTGTAAGTGCTGAGACATCACAAACCTGAAACATCAACTAAGAAATAGACAAAAAGCAACTTTATTTAAGGGGATGTACTGTGCCTGTATGGGACTGACCTCCTTAATTTCCACTCTGGTCTCAGAGTGCACGCTTGCATTAGTTTGCAAGCCTTCAAGTCTGACACCGTCCTGATTAACATCCTTTCTAAGGCAAATTTGTCACTAAATTGTAATAATTACATCTGTGCATTTGTAAACATATATATGGAAATGTAAACATATATATGGAAATCGCAATACCATTTTCTACTTATGTGGCAATGTAATCATTTTTATGACTTATAAATTAAAACAGAAAGTTCCACTTTATATATACTCATAATGCTACTACAAAATAGCATACCATAGCCTAGAAATGCATATTCTATTCAAATCTAGATGACTTTAAATATTCATGGTTATACTCCCACCACATTTACACTACGCATTTACTAAATTATAAAAAGCAAAACTTCTTCATGTTTGTATTCTTGATACTAAGAAATAAAATGGCTTCTTCTTACAATAGCTACGTGAGAACAAATGATGATCAGGCCAACAACAAGGAATTCATAGCTCTTTTAAACAATTTTATTTCTAAGTACTGTTTAATAAAAAATAAACAAATAAGCGGCTAATCTTTAACTGCTCAATTGTTAGGTTATACATATATAGATAGTTACTAAATGATGGCTGAAGATTTTTTTTCATGCTTTACTGGTTTTCACCAAGAGGTTTGGCTATATACAGCCTTTCATCAAGAGGTCTTAACATTCTTTGTTTCCAAAATGATTAACAACATTAAATGGAAAAGTAGGCACAACTGAGTTACATAAAAATGCTGCTATGAGTTATATAAAAATGTTTCTGTAAGCTACGATCAAGAAGTGCTGCCTACAGTCGAAGGCAGCTGAAAGACACCACTCTAAACATGACTGAAGTACATGTTTTTTAATGGAAAAAGACAGCACTACCATATGAAAGGAATAAATTTATCTCAATAACAGAGAAAACCTAGACCCTAGTGAAAATGTTTTAGGATAAATGAGTGCATTGCATGCTTCTGACCAAAATTAATTAGAGTTTTAATGTTTTACATTTCCACCATAATTCCTTAAATGGTGCATTTATTTCATAGTAATAAACACTCGGTTCATTAAGTAAAGTTCAAAATCTGTGTTACTCGCAACATTTAACAACCTTTGGCCCTCTTCTTCAGTATTTCTTGATTCAGGTTCCCAAAGCATTGAATAAGCAATTGAGGAACACAATTAAATTTCATGACTCTGCATATTTAGGATTCTTATTTCATCTAAGACAAAGGGCAATTAATCTACCATTCTATACTGAATTCCAACTTTAGTGAGCCATAATAGATACCAAAATGAACTTACAGGAAATGCTTAATTAAATTACTGTATAAAGCATAACCAAAGTTTTTTCCTTCCTTATGACAAAAGAAAATGCACATTTAATTAGAGAAAGTCTACTGCAGTATTATAAATTTAATAGCTTGGGAATTCATGGAAATATTGCTATAATGTGACAGCTAACAAATCAGAAAGCTTTTTTCTCCTTTCTTTTATATTTCATTAGAACATTCCACCTGAGTACAGCCATGAAATTCTGTTCAGGCTCAAGGCATAAAAGATGTATCTTTCAATGGAGTTCATACAATGACATAGGAGTCTGAACAACACAGCAAAGGCCTTCATTTTAGTCACCTATTTTCCAAAAGGTGATATAAGTAAATGCTGTAAAAACAGCTTTGTATTTGTTGTAATAGTGAATGCCTATATTTAATCACAATCCATAAAGTTGTGAACAAAGCTGATAGAAATGGACCAAGCTGCAAAAGCAGATGAAGGACAGGCTATGACAGCAAATAGAACCTGTGCTACTGATGAAGAA
>Ga0181612_138517_pt1 | contig 12193 bp, 7 predicted proteins | sample HoacroProtozoa21_FD_119630 | JGI IMG/M metagenome (GOLD analysis project Ga0181612, IMG submission 119630) | Hoatzin crop microbial communities from Cojedes, Venezuel. Combined Assembly of Gp0051906, Gp0051904, Gp0051908
ATATACAGAGCAATATTTGTGACATTTTGGGTGTTAAGTTTGGAAAAAATCTCTAAAATTTGAGTTTTTTTTTTTTTTTTTTTTTTTTGTGGAGGACTATGAGATCTACAGTCTACAAAACCCTTCTCTGTCACCTCCTCACCGGGGAGAGAAGGCTGTGGGGCCCCTTGGCCGGTGTTGCGGACTGGCTTCCACCATTCATGGGAAGCACCTCTAAAAAGACAGCTTTGTGTGGCACCTGCATTGTATCGCTGGAGCCATCCTTTCATGTTTTAACGTCTGACTAACTCCATATGTCACATCAACTTGAGTTTTGAAAAGCATTGTTCCTTGCAGATTTTGTGCTCAGATATGAGGACAGTGCCTGTAGAAACCCAAAGCTACCGGTGCCCTTGCAGCATGTGCAGCAAGGAGGTTACTTTGAGATCAATTTTATTGCCACTTCGTTTCTCTCTTGCTGTTCCTGTGTCTCGTGAGATTAAAGTCAAACTTCAAAGAATCATTTTCCAAAATAGAAAGCAAACAATGATTTAGCAAGTCCATACCCCATCATTCACCATTCAGACTTTGGACAATGGCAGCATTATGTCAGTGTCTTAACAGTGAATGTTGCCTCTAAATTTGTACGTTCTAAGGATGGAAAGTGAAGCAGCTCTTTTCTGATAAAAGAAAGGCTGGTTGTCTTTGATATCGTAGATAAATGCTTGGATAGTTACTTTTTAATTGCTTTATTGCCAGAAGTTTTCAATGAAGCCATAAAAGAGGAAAAAAATGATCAGCCTAATTGCCTCAAGATGGATATGTAATGCATAAATCTCTTGTTTAATGGATCTCGTAATAGACCACCTGTTTCAGTTGCCTTTTCCCAGTCAGAATATGAATAAGTGCTTCTCTCGGATGTTCACAAAGAGAAAACACAATTGCACCACCAAAAACTCAGAGATTTTCCTTTCTGCTTATTTCCTTGACATTCACTCATTGTTCTGTGTCAGCCAATCTTAGTACATTTAACCTTGAGAAAATAAAAGCATTTGGTGTGATGCGTAAAGCGTCATGGATTTTTGTTGTCCGGTTGTGTTTTCAATGAGAATTTAAAAAAATAAGAGAGACTCGCACATTAATAGAACATTGACTGGTGCCCAGAGAGTCAGGCCTGAGTTCCAAGTATTCCTTCACGATATTGTCCCTGTATATTTCTCAGTTGGGATTTTTTTTTTTTTCTTTTTTTCTCCCCGCCCCGTGTCTTCTAGTATTAATTGACTCTGGCAAGTTTCAGTGCGGTGAAGGTGTTTGAACTCCCCAGCCTGTCTTGTGATTCCATGTGTTTTATTAAAAAAAAAAAAAAAGGAAGGCCCGCACAACTTTGTGGGTTTGTCCTTTTGCTTTTTGTGGGCATGGAGACATTCTGTGCCCTGAGCCATTTCTAGAGATAGTGAATTTTAGCAAGCAGAAATTTTACTTTTTCCTCCTGCAGTGCTGTTTGTGATGTTTTTTGTGGTTTGTTTGTTTGTTTGTTTTATTGGGATTTTTTACTTAAGGATAGTTTATTTAAACTTTCACATTGGTAAACAACTGAAAATGCATGTATTGCCACTTACCATGTCCCACTAATTGGAGTAACTTTCTAAGGCATGCTAACTTGCAGCCTCTGAAATTACGAGCAGCCTAATGCTGAGGTTGTGTCCTCATGCGGTATGTCCTGGCGCAATCACTTTGAGCACATCCGGAAGCTCTGTCTGAGCAGCTCCTCTGGGTTCCCTGTGGTAAATGTGTTCCAGAGATGTGCGTTTTCCTCATGCAAATGGATTCCAGGCAGCTGATTTCAAAGCACAGCCCCACAACAGTAGAAATTTGAGGCTCAGAGGCCTTCTCATATCCAGCGACTTCATAAGCCCCAGTCCAAGATGAATGAATGAAGTAGTAGGCATTAAAATAGCAACAAATGAGGAAGGTGGAAAGGGAACAAAAGAGCACTCATTTAGAGAAAAATCAAGATGCCAAGAACAAAATTAATCAAGCCATCAGGGGATGTAAAGGCTTTGTTTTTTGTTTTTTTTTAAATGCTTACACACCCATAAAAGGAACCTGGCTAATAAACAACAAGTATGACAATGGCACATTTATGGGCTTAAATTCAGCCTAGTTGACAGAATAGAAATTTGGTGGGAATAATTTGCATGATGGGAGCATCAAAATCCATGTTTGTAATCTATTTAAGAGCAGATGAGGGGAGGAGGAGCTGTCAGTCAAAAGTAGCATTTGCTGCTGCTGAGAACCTAGAAGCCGTTTCTGATGGATGCGTATGGATTGGTGCTGTAGCCGTGAAAGCACAGGATGGGGAACACGGTGGTGTCTCTGCAGACCACGGTTTTACAGTGGGGAAGAGGATGACTTGTTGGGAAGGCTTTCTCTATTAAGTTAAGGACTGAGGGAGCTGTTCCATTGTGTTGCATTTCATTCCCATGGCGGCAAGCTGGAAATCACACTTTGCCAGCAATAAAACATCCTGCTGAAGTACTACATCCTTAGCAGGGGATTTATACGTTAGCTTCATCCTAAGCGGCAAAGAGGAATAGACCAGAGCACTAAAAGCTAGTTGAGTTTAAGTAGATGTAGAGGCCTATGATTTGGCAATCTTGTTTCCACATGATATGTATAAAGCCCAAATGGATGAAAAAGCCTTCTAAACATGAGAAATACTCGTGATATCAGCTCTATTTGTCACTGATGCTATCATAACATTGTGGTGGCTATATTTCATCTTATGCCACAGTCCTGCCGTACCCAGGCCTCTGCTCCCATTGCCCAGAGAACTTGATTTATGGTAAGTCTCCAGAGTATTGTTTAGTCTGACCGTCGTGCAACATCTGGATGGTGTCAGCGATCGCCAGCTCTGTTTCAGTAGCTGCTGCTCCCCTTCCATGTGGATCTCAGCTCCACAGAAGCATCGACTGGTGTTTTGTGCTTACTCTGCTCAGCCAAGAGAAGTTTGGGTGGAGAATGCGAGAAAGACAGAAGATAGAGCCCCTGGTTTCTGCTCTTCCAAAACCATAGTCATCCAAATGGTAAATAGCACTGTGATACTTTGTTGCTCTGAGAAATTCTTTTTAATATCAATTTTGTTGCAAAGTTTCCGTTGTATTGCCTGTGACAAAATTAAGATGACTAATAGCGGCTTTAAAGGAGCCACATTTAGTGTTGACAGAAGTGAGGTGGTAAATCAGTTTGTAGGACGTGAAAATTGTGGCTAAGAATTGGGAAAAGTTAGAGAACACGTTAATAAAAGCCTCAGAAGCCATTAGTGAAGAAGACTTTGCTCCTGAGTTACCACTGAAGTGGAGACAGTACGTTACTTAGTAACATGGATGTACCAGACAACAGGCATTTCACTAGAGCTCAATTAGTCGTGCACATAAGAGTACAGGCAATGAAAAAGATGGAGGCTGCTTGTGAAGCGCTTTGAGAGTGCTACTGTGACCAGAAGGGTCAATACAATCCCTAGGGACTGCCCTCATGTGGACTGGAGAAATGATATTTCTGTATCTGGCATCTTGAAGGGATCCTTACAGCAGTGCAGTTTGCAGGTCTGGCTGTTGGCACTTCAGGGAAGCTGAGTACATGGAGAGCAGTCAAAGGAGACCCATAAGAAGGCTAAAGAACTGGGAAGAGTAAAAGGTCTAGGAACTCTGTCTGCCACGTTCGACAGAGTGCCAGATAGCTTAGTCTGTGAATTACGTATAGAGGGAATTGAAATTTGGTGGTGGAGAGTTCTTGTATTTGTTAAGCTGAAGTGTATAACAAGATCTGATTACTGTGTGTTGATGCTAGATGAGCTTACACTAGACTTATGCTTTTACCAGGGAAGGTAATAAAGCAGCACAGCAATTTCATCAGCCTGTGGCTCTCCATCAGTGTTGATTCTTATGTCAAGAATTGAGCTTTGCCCGATTCAAGACACTCTGCAGTCTGAACTTGTCCTGTGGCTTGTTTAATGAGGGAGTTCACAGTGGGAGATCAGTGGGCCCTTCTGCCTCTGTCGTAGCCAAGGAAGCTGGAAGCCCGGTGTTAAGCTTTTGAGCCTGTAGCTATGCAAGTGACTTGATTTTCAAGATGTTTTGAGCATCCGTAGCCCTTTCAAAGTCAATGGGATCTGGGCTTCGGTACATAGCCTGAGTGAAATTTCTAGTCTAAAATTGTTAATTCTGTGGGGATGCTCCATTATTAACAAGTACCCTCTGTAGAGGAACAGTACAGGAGAGAAAATAGCCTAATTCAGGCTAAAATGACCTGTTTCTGCTAACAGGTCAAACCAGAGTATGTTTGAGATGTAGACCCCAGAAGCTGAGCGATTGTCTTAGTCCACAACAAAACAAGGCTCATATACCGTAGGACTCCTGCCTCAAAACATCTCTTAGACCTCCAGTTTTGTTTGCTTCACGCTAACTTGTAATAGCTGGAAATCTTGAAGATGCACCTGCATGGCAAAGATGTGATTTAATAAGGTTTTGGATTGTTTGTTTGTTTGTTTGTTTTAAATAGTTATGCCAGTGCACTCCCTGCTATATAGTTACACTAATATAAAGGTATCTTATATTCCAAGGTAGTTTCTTGTTCTTAGCGGTGGTTGTCTGTGCTTGCACATGAAGATTCTGAGGTAACATATAGTTTTAATAACACCTTTTGATGGTCTGAGTTTACACAAAACAAATATCAGATTATGCTTGCTTTTTATGTGCTGACTCTATTTCTGGTTTTATTTCTCTATAAATAAAGACTAAGCTCTAGTTACATATGCCTAAATGCCTGCAAAGAGGGATTTGATTCCAGAAATTGTTGTTGTAATGCAGTTAGGTCTGATTTTCTGCTAGCAAATTCCATTTTGAATCATCTTAATGTAGGAGAAGAAAATAGACTGTGAAAGTTAGCTGTTTCTAGTGTTCAGAATAACCTGCTTTTTTTCCACCGTTCTGTATTTTATGAAGGAAGGAGTCTAAAAAGAGAAATTGCTTGAGCTATTCTCAAGGAAATGAGCTATTCCCAAGGAAATGGAGGTGCGTGGTCTGATTCTGCCTCTTACAAGATAAAAGGTAATATATAGATCTTGTGGTATGCCTAGGAGCCTATAAAGCCGTATCCTGTTTAGTAAATCTGAAGTTTGGTTCTATATTACCTGAAAGATGAGTTCATAAATAGCTGCGCCTGGAACGGATGTGTTCATTGTGCCTGGTGGTGTTACTATCATCTGCAACTTCAGCTGCTGAGATACCCTGATGAAATGAAAACAAATGCTCGTAGATTTTTACCTGCTTTTTCCTCATTTAGTTCCTTGACTTCTCATTGTTGCGTTTGGGGCTGTGGCTTTTTTAACATGTAGTAGTGATACCAGTCTTTCATGTCTCTGGAGGCGATATGCTTTTTCTCCATTTCTAAGAGGTAGAGAGCCAAATTTTCAAAGGTATGGCAAACTGCCAGGGAAATCGTTAAATCTGGACCTGGTGTTCTATCCAGGGCTGTTACTTGAAGCCAATAAAATTGGTTCATTGAACTTTGCCCAAGGTGAGTTGCTGGTTTTCCAACCAGTCCTCTACTCTTCCCAGCATTCCCATCCATTGGAGAAAATGATGGAAACTTCAGCAGAGCTATTGCCCTATTCAGACAACTTGTCCCTTTGCCTGCAGTGTGCTGTCATTGGGTATTCAGACAAAAGTTCATTAGGACCGAGATGTCGTTATTAAGAATAAATTAGAGCAATTATGCTGTTATGTAGACCTAGAACATCCTACATCCTTGCTGTATTGCCCATGAGTTGTGGAATTCTCCCAGCCCAAAAAAGGAAGAACCAGTGATGGGGATTAAAGCTTAATAATCATGTAAAAATCAAATGTTTAACAGTCTTGAAAGGAATTTCATTTAAATATAACCTGCAGCTCCAACCACAAAGACAATGCTTAGTCAACCGTATGTTCTTCAGGGACCTTCATAACTGTAGTTCTGTTCGCTTCTTCTAGCACCACTCTGTTTACCTATATGAGTTGTCAGCTTTCCACATGCTACTCAGAGAATAAGTAGGCTTTGATTCGCATGAAGAATTCATAATACTAGCATTAAAACGTCTAAATGTCTCAAAAAATCATGATGATGTTTTAAAAGTTGTGAAAATGATGGGGTTGGGGGATTTGTCCTTTTCCAGGGACTCCAGGAAGGGTTCTGCAGAGGGTCTCTTTGGTATAATTTAACTATTCTGAGATGAATGGCCTATAAAAGGTAGTGAAATCAGAGTGATGTAACAGCAGGAGAGAAAGAAAGTGAGAGATATGAGGAAATACAATAAGATGTGGGGTAGGGGTTGAAGAGAAGGAAGGAAAAAGCTGTCTGGGGGAAAAAGAGAAAAGGAAATGGCAGAAAGATAGGAGAAGAAAAACGGAAAGTTTACAGAAAGAGTCATCGCCCATCAGTGAGAAGAAAAGAAAAACGAAAAGGTCCTCGGGGAGAAGAAAGGATCTTTTTTTTTAAAAAAAAAAAAAAAAGGAAAGACAGACAAGAAAAAGGGAGAGAATTAAGAAATGTCTCTACCTAGCATCCAGCCCCAGGAGAGCTGTCCTAAAAGTGAGGTACGTAAACAGGATATGTCACTTCTCCTGGCCATTTACTCAGATGTATATGTTTTATTACAGTCAGAATAATTTCCTACAGTTACATTCAAACACTGGCATCCACGCTTGCCACTCCCTGAAACCTGGCAGGATTACTTTGAAACTCACAGCAGACCCTGACTCTGCTTCCGTTACGTATTTACTGGCAAGCATGTATGACTGTTTCAATTAATCGGTATTGGGTGCATGGAGAGGGATGAGTTTATACATACGTGTGTATCTTCAGGAATCCACAAGCTCTGCTGCAAGAGTTTGTAGGGTTGGGTTATGCAGCTCGCTTCCTAATGAGCACGGATTAGCTCTCCAGTTCTTTGCCTTGAATCGTGTGGTATTACAGTTATCGTTGATTATTGCCTGTGAAGTTGAGCATATGGTCCTTAAAGGGTTCTAAATGATTTTGTTTTCTATTTTATTGTTATCCATCTGATGCATACAACCAGGCAGCATAAGGCACTTGATTCTCTTCACCAATCCCTTGTGCCCAACACTGAGAGAATTCAAAGCAGTGCATATTTTAGCTGTCCTTTAGAGATGAATTGTTGCTGTTTCTGCTTCATGCAGAAGCTTAGGAACAGATTTCTGCATATATATGGCATTTTGCTTGCAAGTAAGTGTTTAAAACTACAGTTACACAAGATTTAAATCTAAATTATTCTCCATTTGTTTAAATCTGAGATGAGTTTTTAATTAGCTATCAACAGTAAATCTGAAGTGAATGAGAGAGATACTATGAACTCAGCTTTTTAACCATTTCAAAAATCATCTCCTAACTGGAGAAAAAAAGTCAAGATTCAGAATGAGAAATACCTTTCTAAGTGGAGGTGCCCACAAGCCTGAAAACATTTTGTGTAAGAGTTCAGGAAACTCTCTCAGGTGCTATCCTCACCTTGATTTAGGCTATGAATTTGGTGTTCAAGGCAAAATACTGGCCCTGGAGAAGTCAAGGAAAAAGCTGGTACTAATGGAAGCGTTTCACTTCACTGTCTGTGTCTCCATGTGGACAGCTGAGCAACAGAATTCTGCGTTTGGACAGATGGGCAGTCAGCATACACGGCCTGAGTGTACCTGGTCGCTGTCTCACATGCAGATATTCATATATGTATGTCGTGCCCCTGGAAGGTTCTGCATCCATCTGTTGCATTTCCACACTGAAGTTCCCTACCTGGCCTTCTATTTTTATTTTTTTTTTCCTCCTTTAGTCAAATGCAGATAGTGCTTAAGGAAACTGTGTGGATAAATCGCAAAAAATAACTTCTGTCCCTCTGCCTTCACAGGGAAAGTCACTGCAAAGCCATTGTTTTCTTATGTACAGTATTGTGTTATCTGCATCTTTTTCTCACTGTAATCTCTTTTTCTGTGTCACTTATTAAAAATTCTGACTTTCAAACAGCTACATAAATTTCTTTAAACATCTACTGACTCAGTAAAAAAGGGAGGAAGGGATTACATTGAACGTTCAAGCTTCATTCCATCGTCTTACAAAGTTATCAGATAAACTATGAAATAAATCTTACTGTCCTGTCAGGTCATTTCAATAGCTCTGGTATTATTTACGGTCTCATCTGTATCATCCTCACTCAGAAGTAATTGGAAGGTTCCCCTTTGTGCTTCCCCGCAGCCAGCTTGCATGATCTTTAGAAGTGGCAAGTGGAAAGTGCAAATGCTTTTATTGAACTTCAACTCAAATAAGGGACAGGGATAGCGCAATAGGAGTGCGTGGTTATTCTCAACTGATATTAATGTTCAATTAAATGAGAAATTCTGGACACGGTTCGCCCCATTTCAGTTCTGTAGTTACAAAGCTGGAAGTGGGCTGCTGCTGCATGAGCTTTTCTGGAAAAGGATTTTTAAATTTCCTTTGGAAATGTGATGGTGTGGGGAAAAGAGGTCCATTGGGGATGTCGGATTCCCGTATTGCTTTGAGCTCGGAGATTTCAAAAGACTTGGGGGAGGGGTATTGGATTGGATGGGTTTTGCTGTATGGGTAGTTTTGTTTGAGGGAGAGAGATCATTCCAGAGCAGCTGATAGTCCAGAGGAGAGCTAAAGGGAAAGGAGGAGGATTTTAAACCAAACGATGGAGTCCATCCATGCTCCCCAGGGAAAGCTTGTGCCAAAATCAGCTCCCACACCCTGCTGCCCACTTTCCCATCCCCTTCAGGCAGCGTATCAGGGGCAGAGCTGGGCAGAGGCAGAGTTCTCACCTGTAAAGACAGGGGTATTTAAGAGTAAATGTCTGGCTATAAAGAAACCGTTGGAAAACTATTGGCATATGATCTGTGCCACAGCACATCAATATATGAACAAAGGAGAGGAATTTGCAAACTTCATTGCACCCTGCTCTGGATGCCCTCTGCTTCCAAGCATGCTTTGAACCAGCTCCTGGTGGAAGAAAGTGATGCTGGCTTTATTTTCTGGCAAGTCTTTAAATGCTGATGAGACATGGATTTAGAGAATTGAACTATTACTCCTTGAATTATCTGTATTGAATAGATTATCTGTATTTCTAAATACAGACTTCTGCTTTTGCAGTCCCCTATTACATAACTCGGCATCACTGAGCTTCATACTATAGCAGCATGAGAAAAATAGTTGTCTTTTAAAATAAGGCTTTGCTACAAGTAATGGTTGGAAAATAGATATGTACTTCTTCTGAACTAGTGAATACTTGTGCTTACAGCAGATATGCCCCTCCGTGCCTAAGGGAAATTATTATAGGCTGCTGCATGAAAGACTTCCATTGGATTTAAATATAGAAGTCTTTCCTGCAAATACTTTAAAAATCAAATCTCATCACATCTGTTTCATGCGGTTTAGAATACTGTTAGGCAGCTTTTCTGCAGGTGTTTGCTGATTTTTTTGCTTTTGTTTCAGTTGTCCCAGTTTGATTCTATCTGAAAAATCTCCTGGTTTGATTTCATCCCATACATTGTGTCGCTGTCATAGTTCTGAGTGGCTGAGATGCCACGGTGCCTAACCCTGTTATGCTCCATAAAGGCAGAAGTTAGAATCCCTCGGTATAATCTTAGCCACTAACTCTTTTCTAAGCTCTTTACAAACGGACACAGTGTTATTTGTCATGTATATTACACTCCAACAGATCATGAAAGAGATATCTCTCGTACCATCAGAACTCAGTAAAACTGCATTTCTAAGTTATTTTTCTGGACAATAATGGGAAGGAGGTGTTGAACACATGCAGTTTTGCTTCTGCTTAGTGGGTTGAGTAATACACAGATTTATTAGAGCAAAGCTTGGGTGTTAGTTATTTAGCGATACCCTAGTTTGCATCATTCTTTTTTTAACAGTGTAATTTCCTGCTTTGCCATGTAGTAAGTCAGATTCAGTCACTATTATTCTGGCAGAATCCCCCAAAATTCAGATAGGTTCAGGGGGTGGATGGGTGCAGCATACGGGGCTATATGGAAGAGTCTGCCGAGTGTTAGCAGTTTTTGATGCATGCTCGGTGCCTTGCCTGCTCAGAGACGATGTATTTCTCACTGGGCACCTCTCTGCTTCTGCAAGGCAAGGCACTTACTGAAGAAAAGACAGCCCCTTTGACACCAGTGGGGCTGAGGTCAACCCTCAGGTTATTGCAACACAAGTCAGAATTTTGTCCTATAAATAAAAAGCTCATTGCTTATTTCAAAACTAAGTGGAAACTTTGAGTATGCCCAGCTGCCACCCCTCATTTGACTACTTCTCCCATTCACTTCACAGTGACTGTTAATTACATAGTTCCTGTTCTCTTCTCTGGCATTTATTTTCCAGTGTTTTGCATGAAAGTGGTAGATAATATGGTATGTGTGTCTCCCTGGAGATTTGGCACTTCAGAGAGCAGAGTTGTAAAGGGATTTGGTGGTAATCCATATTATTTTGAATAGTTTATGACATTGGTAAAAATAGTTGTTATGCTTTCATAGAAAATTGCTGCAGGTTTCATGCAAGTGTTGAATTTCTAATAATCCTTCCCAAACTCTAAGGAGTTGTTTTAGAGGAGGGAACAATTGCTTCATGGCTCTGACTATTTTCTTTTTTATGCTAAACACATTTTAAGATGACAGAGTAGTACTGATGGTATCAGTGTTAGTGAGATGAAGCCACTCTGAAAAAATGAGCTCCAGTCTCAGCCAGTTGCAAAACAGCTGCAGCTCAGCAGCTGTTCCAGGAGGCCAAAGATCACAACCTGACGCGGTGGTTTCCTTTGCTCAGGCACACTTTTGATGCCCATAAGAAGATGAGGAAGCCTTTGGACCCGTATTCATAGCATTTCATTGGAACTAGGACATAGCTGCTCCACTGCTCCAGTGCCCTTGCTGCCAGGAGAGGTGTGCTAGAGCTGAGATTCCTGCTGAGGACCTGGGCCCAGATCTCTGACTTGGTACAGCCTGATCCACAGACAATGAAATTCCTTGGGGAAGGGGACGATAGCTTTCTCAAACTCTCTTTGAGTCATCTGCAATGTCTGACAAAGACTTCTTGAAGGAAAAGGCACAGAAAGACTGTGAAATTAGAAGTGCAGCCAGCTCACGGGATAATTGTGCTTGTCTTAGCTGCCATATTTTATTAGCCTGAAGGAACAATAGAAACTAACAAATGCTGAATGACTTTCAAGGAATCAACTGTATTAACCATTAGCTACTGACGACATCGATGTTTCAGTGAGCTGATGTGACAAGTAACAAAACATTGTGGCTATAATGAGAAAAGACAAAGGCAAACTACTGATGTGTCACTTTGATCTCATTTTAACAAGGTGCAAAATGCTTGCAGATTTGATATATCATAGTGTCTTTAAGTATTTATCTTAATGTGAAATTGACGGAAGTCATTAGTAGCATTAGTTGAGAAAGAGAGATATCAGTTTGATTTAATCCAGAAAGAGATTTTGATGTTTTAGGTATTTGAGACCTATATTCAAATTGAGGAAGGCTAAATCCTGACCTTCCTTGTAATGAGGGGCTGAGAGAAAGACAGACTTTTCCTATGCACTCTGCCATGCCATCACCCCTGCACAAAGCCTACAAGTTAAAGTAGCATCCTACACCCAAGAAGTAAGGTCTGGCTACTTGAAACCATGAAAACTCCGCTATATATATGTGTGTGTAACTAAGAGGAGTGCTGCTCTTCAAATAGTCAGCATGGTGCACTGTGGAGCATAAAACTACCCCCAGCCTTCACGAGCCATCCTCCTCATGCCAAACCTCTGCCTGCTCCATAGGAGGGATTCTCCTGCTTCCGTGCTTCTCATTGCCTATGGAGTGAGCAGGTTTGACCTTGGTTTTCTGGTAATGGTTATAGCTAGTGCACCAAAGACTAGGGTCCGACATCCCAACTTCTGAACACGTTTGTGGCAATGTATGGGATCTTTTCAGTGTGTTTGGGGTGAGCTCTGGGGCATTGGATCTGTGGCAGATTGTGAGAACTAATGACCGGAGTTCAGAGACTACCTTAGCCGCAGCAGGTGCTTGAGGAAGTATATTGCAACCCAAACAGATAATACTGATTTTTTAAAAATCCTGGCCATATCCACCACATTAAA
>Ga0181612_108297_pt1 | contig 12192 bp, 7 predicted proteins | sample HoacroProtozoa21_FD_119630 | JGI IMG/M metagenome (GOLD analysis project Ga0181612, IMG submission 119630) | Hoatzin crop microbial communities from Cojedes, Venezuel. Combined Assembly of Gp0051906, Gp0051904, Gp0051908
TTCAGATTGGAGATTAGGAAAAATTTCTTCCCTGAAAGAGTGGTCAGGCATTGGACCAGGCTGCCCAAGGCAGTGGTGGAGTCCCTGGAGGGGTTCAGAAACCGTGTAGATGTGGCACTTGAGGACATGGTTTAGCAGGCGTGGGGGTGTTGGGTTGATGGTTGGACTCGATGATCTTAGAGGTCTTTTCCAACCTAGGATTCTATGACAAAGTTAGGCGTTGTCTAGCAGTTTTATGACTGCAGATGATCTAGATCCGTAATATCGTGTGATAGCAGGGTTTCACGTCCTGGGTTTAGTACATCACTGTGTGGACCCATCAGGTTAATATTTGTACACGTAGTGATGACCTGGATTCCTGATTGGGACTCCAGGCCGTGATATATTCACGTAAATAGTAGTGCAGCAGCTTTCAGCGGTGATGTGATGTCTTGGTGTTCCTTTATCTCATGGCACTTTAAAGAGGAAATAGTTCTTGGCTCTGGGCAGAGAGCGAGTTCTCTGTTTTGTCGGTGGGAGAGCCGAGACACTGTCATGAGGATCTCCAAAGCCTGGGGTTACTGCTGAAAGTGGGGAGAAGGAAAATCTCTTGCTGATAATTCAGCGAGTGTTCCTGCTGCTGCCAGGGCCAGAGTTGACAGTACTACGTACTTGAAACTTCCCAGAAAGTAAGTGTAGCCAGGTGTCCTCTTCTTCAGATCTAATGGCAAAACCTCAAGCTGGTTTTTCAGAGCAGGATCAAGCGTAGTGGGAATTGCAGTTATGGTCAGCCTCTCTGGATTTATTTCATGAAAGCAGCTCGGAGGTCCGGGGAAGAAGTAGTGGATGTTTACTTGTAAATGTGATTGCTTCCAGAGCCCAAATCGGTAGCATAGACGTAGCCTGCCCTTCATTTAGTGAAGACAGAGCTGGTTTTGTGGTTTCATTTGCTCCCTAAGCTAGCAAATCAAGTGGAAGTACATGAACAGTGCAACTAGCTGTGCTAATGTGTGGTTTCTCTTAGTCAATGAGTCGCAACTTTGGAATAGGGCTCCGTTGGTGAGCATGGCTGGAACTGTAAATAACACTGAACAAGGGGCTGAAATTCAAACTGAGTTTGTATTTACAGTGAATTGAAACAAACTGAAAGTGAAATAGTGGCATCTGCATTAGTACGACTTATTCAAAAGAAGGTTGGACAGGAACAGTTGCTGTATGGAACAGAATCCAGGTGTCCATAGAAGGTAACTGCTGGGGCCGATCCACCGCAGGAGCAACATGACCGTGGAAAAGAATAATTGCCTAAATGTGCCTGAATCTCCTACTACCAAATGATCTACAGTTAAAGGAAATATCTTATTTCCAACTGAACGTGCTGCTGATCAAAGTTGATCAAAGAATTTTTAGGATTATATGTTATGGACAATCTACACAAAAAAAACAACGTAGCAGTCCCTGCTTATGGCATGCTTATCAGAGTCCATTGAAGTAAACAGGACTTTTTGTTGGTTTTAATGCAAATCTGATAAGCTCTGTAAAATGTAAATCAGTTCATTAGAATTTGTAAAGCCCTTAAATGAAGTAAGAGAACACAGTTTAACTTTTATAGGATGTTTACTGCATATAAAGTACAATAAAATCACAATTATTCAGAAGAAAATATGTTTAAAATATGCTATACACAATATGTTGTTCTTGGGGAGATTTAAAATTTTTAGGCTGTGATTTTAAAATAAGTGCTAGTCTGCCTGTAGAAGTCTTACTGTATTACTCTGTAATTTTGTCTGTACAATCTTCATACCATAAAGTATGCAATATTTGTGTGTGTTTGTGCATAGTATATATACAAGTATGTATGTATGTGTATATATATTAACCCGGGGGTCAAAATAAATATTGAACAGCTCCCTTATTTGTAGGACGCTGCTTAAGCTGGGGGTGTGTCAGAAAAAAAATAAGTAATAATGGTAATAAACAAAGGCAGAGGCATGGCCTGTGATATCTTCTGACATGATTCTTCACGGTCTAAACTGATATTCGCAGCGTTGCTTACTTTGTTGTCTCTCCTAGTACAATATTTCAAATGCTGAGGTGATACTGCGAACGCTGAGATAATTAATATTCATTTATCTGAGGCATTTAGGAAGTTTTATCCACTCTGTGTGGATATGAGCATGTGCTAATGCTGCCTTATGCATATACAGGTTTACATAAAATTTACTGCGTCTGTGTTACCTGTGTAAAAGTGATGCACAAACTAGCACCTGACACCTTGTAGTGACGCTGCTTTGGAGCCTTCATGCTGTGGTTTCTGAAAAAAAAACAACTTTTTTTTTTCACCCCCCTTGCAGTTACTTCAATGAGAATCAATATCCAGATGAGGCAAAGAGAGAAGAAATTGCGAACGCCTGTAATGCAGTTATACAGAAGCCAGGTGAGGAGCTGCTCATGGTGTCCTTTCCAAAGGCAACTGCAATTAGATCTCAACATCTCCGACTAAATTTCGGCAAATCTCATTTTCTGGCTATTACTAACAAATGTAGTGCTCTCAGCTAGCAGTAGGTTTCTTCTTGAGTGTTGTGTAACTCGTGTTGTTCAGAGCTGCCGTACTTGGATGGACGTGACATTCGATGCAATTTTCAAACCGAAGTGCTGATGTCTGCAACGTGAATTCCCACCATTTGAGATATGAAGTACAAGTTGTGCATCTGAACGTTTCGTTCCTACAGCTTTGTAAATGGCACTGCTAGGAAAATAAATCTGAAAAGTTTCCATTCTGCAGTGATTTCAAAGGCTTTGTACAAGCAGTCAGTAGTGATCTGAGAGTGTTATTACACTCCACAAAAGTGAGTTCTACTGGTCCCATTTTAGAGAGGGGAAATCTTAGGTTGGCAGACTGAAGCTTCCTGGAGACCGATCGTACGGCAGGTCCTCGGAGGAGTAAGGCACACAGCTTTCCCGTCTTTCAGTTCTCTTTACAACTTCTAGACAGGGGTCTCGTGTCAGAATCGGTGTATTAATGGAGGACCTTGTATTTGGGTCAACAAAGTTGTGTTTTCCGTGTTCCTGGAGAAGTCATACTTGAGAGAGGAGCATGAATATTCGGTGTAGCATTAGTGGACGCACCTGCCTTTGCTTACTTTTGCTAACCAAACATTTACATCGTTTTCAGAACTTGTATTTTGGATATATTTGGGTTTCATATAACCAGAATAAAAATTAGTGCAAAAGGTAGCTAAGGCATGAGTCCTGAACATTGGGACGGACACAGGATAGCACAGATCTCAGAGCGACTTAGGCTGGAAGTGACCTCTGGAGATCATCTGATCAGGTGGGACCAGCTTAGGTTGGGTTACTCAGGGGTTTACCTTGTTCAGTTTTGAATATCTCCAAACCTGGAGTTTTTCACACTTTTAGGCCCATGTTCCACAATGTTGAGCACTCTCATGGCAAAACGCTTTTTCCTAATACCTACTCAAAATTTCCCTTGTTGCAACTTCTGTGTGTTGCCTCTTGTCTTTTTTTTGTGGAAGCAGAAAGATCTAGCGAGCACCAAGGAGGTTAGAATTTTATTCCTGGCTGTGCCGCTGGCTGCTTTAGCGACGTTGAACAAACTCCTCGAACGCTGCGTCTCGGGAGCGGTGAGATGCTCTGAGTGGTACTGGTGCAAAGCGTTAGGAATCAGCTTAGCTAGCTATTTCCAGATTTTTCTTCCTTTCCCTTGTCTCATCTCTCCTGAATTAAGTTTGCAGATTGCTGCAATTACGTGAATGTTTCGTATGCTGGATAAATAAACTCTGAGAAACAGTCTGAGGCAGGGGAGTCTCACCCCTGTGGAGCCTGCAGAGGACGGAGGATGCAGCTACACTGGATATTTTATACAGGGTCAAGGCCAGCCGAAGAGGTTTCCATGAGGTCCTTGCAATGTTGAATCCCTCCACTTTTCCCTCTTTTATGCTGGTGATCAGCAAAAGGCGTGGTTTCCTGCTGCTGGCTGATGGTTATTGGGACTTTTTTTGCTGGTTTAAGTGCAGAACTCCAGCGATCTGGTTTCCACCATCCCACCTGTCCAAAACATAGCCAGTGCCCTGGTGCAGTTGGGAGGGTGTGACTAGTGCTGCGGGAGCACGACAGCAGCTGGAGGTGGAGAGCAAGGAAAGCAGAGTGGAGGGGATGGCACAAAAGCTCTGCATTCATTTTGCTGCCGAAGAAAACACATCGTTGAACTGTATCCTCGCAGCAGCCAGTCAGAGAACTGGCCCAAGGGTATGCGATTTGTGGCAGGGCTTGTGAGTTGGGTTGGAGTATTTTGAATCTCAGTTTTGTGCTTGAACTAGGAAAGCAGCCCTCTATTCTCCCGCTGCTCTGGGTTTAGTTGACTTGGAGCTGCAAAGAAATTCCTGTATTTCGGATTTTAAAAAAAAGAAGAAAGGCTGCTTTGTTTTTAGAGAGATATTTGGCAGTTACTACCACAGCATCTGGGCACAGTACTCCGATTCACGTAAAATTCACTTTATTCTCAGTTATAAAAACTTTTCAGTGCTGTCTGGATTTCAGGGGTTTATCACATGTGTAAGGGCCTTTTGCCTGCCTCTGGAACCCAGTGAGTAATAATGCTGTATTTCTGCCCCCCACCCCCTGGTTACTTTCATAGGAAAAAAGTTATCGGATTTGGAGCGAGTCACCTCCCTTAAAGTGTACAATTGGTTTGCCAACAGAAGAAAGGAAATCAAGAGAAGAGCCAATATCGGTAATGTATCAGAGAGCCTGTTTTCAAGGTTTAGTACGTTCACTTGCTCAGGAGAGGTGGAAATTACGTAAGGTTGTATTAATGCAAATACTCAGGGTTCTGATATTTCTAGTAGAAATGTGGACGAATTATTAAAATTAGTCTCTTGCTGTTCCAGATTTTTTTCTAAAATACGGGTAGGATTCCATCATCGATGCAGGAAAAACGATGCAGTTACGAAGTTTTACTGGAAGATCAGTTTTTAAAAACCAAAGTGAGAATTTTGCTGGTCGAAGGAGAATCATATTTCCCTGTGCTCAGACTCCTTCGGGTATCCAGAGTAGAATTTGAAATAAACCCTCAAAATACCTGCACTGGAAGTGAGGGAAATTGAGACGATGGCGAGTTCACCACCTTAGCATGCTGTTTAAATGAAAAGTGGCTGTGGTGAAGAGCTTTTATCTGGTTGTAAGTTCCCTTGTGTCTGTGATCCACCGAAATGTGCTTGTTTTTTCAGCCAAAACCTGGGGTTTTCTTTCTTACTGCCATCCCTGAGACCCCACAGGGATCTCGGAGTCCGGATGAGTTGTTTTACATCTCGGATACAGCCACTAGGACCAAAGGCTCTGCAAGCCAGCTCCTCATTCCGGTTACACCTGTGCTCCTTATTGCTTTCCAAGGGCTTGCACAGGGACAGGTGGCTGGAACAAAGTAATGATTTTTCCTGATGATCAGGATAAAACAAAAGTCACTTCAGAGTTAGCCCTGCAGGTTCTTTGCGTGAGTAGCTGATCATGAGGAAATTAGAAGTGACTCTGAACTCGTAACAAGTAGACCCTCTAATGAGAATAAACATAAGGCATTCTAATGAGAATAAACTCACATTAATTAATGGCCAGGATTCAACAGAGTTCTGCAATGCATGCAAAATTTTATGCACTTAGATACTATCAGAATTACGTTTGCAATATGGAGATCCATACCTGCCTGTTACCAGTATTTTTGCAAATGTCAGATGTTACACCCATTGCTGACTGCTTCTTTTTGCCATATAAGTGAATAAGAAAAATCTATTTTTACATCATTGAACGTTTTACTGATATTTAACCTAAATATATTTTTCTGAACATGAAACCTGTCTGTTGAAAGGGTGAGGGAAACAAAGCAAAGTCAGTCCAAGGCGGGTGGAGTTGTAGCCGTGTCTGACCTGCATGGGACAGAGGGTTGGAAGGCGCTAAAAAAGAACCAAAGGGAGGTTCAGATGCATGGATCCTGCTGGAAGATTAAGACATGTGGGTTTTTAAGTCCCTTAAGTGCTTTAAAGAATTTCTCCATCTATTTTCAGACACTCCCCACCCCCCTCACGTCCTCCCAGTCCAAACTACGTGGGACAATCTACAGGGAATGCCTTTGCCACTCCAGTGCATTAGAAATGAGGCTAATTTCTAATAGGGTTGGCTGGAAAACAAGGATTCTTATTCGCAGACAAGTCTGTTAGTTGGCAGGGAAGGATTTCAGGCAAACCAGTAGCTGTACATGTGTTACCTTCCCATACACTGGAGAGTGAAGGGGAAGAGGCTAAGAACTAACTCTGTTCTTCCAGTTACTTTAACTTCTTGGAAAAAAAAGTACTTACTTTTAATTCCTCTAATGCATCAGATAAATTAGGGATCCATTTGCTTTTTTCGAAGAAGCAGCAATCCTGGAGAGCCATGGAATAGATGTACAGAGTCCGGGAGGTCATTCCAACAGCGACGACGTTGATGGCAATGACTACTCAGAGCAGGTAAGCACCATGGCTGAGCCGCGCGGCCCAAAAAGGGGGAGTTCACGCGCCACGTGAAGAGGCCCTCTGCTTCTAACAAATCAGATGTCTCTTGTTTTTGCTTTGCTTTTGTGTAATTGTGATGGGGAAAGTGGAAGAGCACAGCTCCCCTGTTTGAATGTGTTGAGCAACCAGTATTCACCCACATGGATTTATTGTCATACAACAGGACACTTGGCAAGTACGCAATGGGGAGGAGGAGGGAAGATGTTCAGAGGGAGGCAGAGAAGCAGAGAAGGTAGAAGAAGACAGGAGGATCTGCTCCAAACAAGCAAGTTACACCATTCACGCCACACGCAATGTATGAAAAATGTTAGGAGAGTGTTAACTCAGCCAGTGCACCATGCATAACTTGCGCTCTCCTTCCCCCAGCACCATTCTAGCTGTCCACCCTCCAGAAAGGGTGTGCAGGCCTTTGACAGTTCCTCCTATATGTCGGGCACCAACGTGCTTCCCTGCAAAACTAGGCGTGCGTGTTCCTCTTGCACCCATCATTTCTTTCTGCAAGCAATGTCTCTGTTGTAGCCTGTGCTACAGCTACTGGGAGTTGCTTATCTGGCACCCAGTAAGCCCCTGCCCAGTACACTTTCTCATCTCTTTTGTCAACCTTGCCCAACGAGATACTGAGCACCCTCCTGTAAGGTGCTGAGCTCCCTCTGGTTGTCTCCAGGAGTGCCTTTCAGGAGCGTCTCAGGATCTGTCCCTGTGACACTGACAGACAAAGGGTAAAGGGTGGGGGGAGAGGATTTGATTAAATGCAGCTTGACATCTGTTTGGCCCCGTACCTGTTTCATATTGTTCTGCAAAGATGTGCCACTATTGGGATTGTTTACATATTATCTGTCTTTTTTTTTTTGTTCTTTTTGCATTTAAACTCTTGCCTATTCTCTACTTTTCTTGGTTATTTTTAACCCTTGACAGCAACTTCTTTTTTAAATTCTCTAGCAAAAGAATACCCCTTCCCGCACTCTGAGCCCTCACCTACCCTAAAGTTGGTGACCCTTCCTTCACACACCTTCCTGACAGGTATTGCACCCCCTTCCCAATTTTCCTTCAGGTGTCAGTTGTGGCCAAATCCCGCAGGGCTGTGTGTGCTTGGCACCAGTGGACTTGACCAGTTCGCTTGGTACTGGTTTTGATGTGAGCTGTGTTCTGTGCTACACCCAACAGCTGGGGTGGGCAGATCGCTTTTAATTGACTCGTTTGGGAGAAGTAGGTAGGTCTCCCTCTGAAAAGGCTGCTGGAGGAGGGTAATGGCAACGGAGTGTCCTGGAATGAGTCCCTAGCAGACTTGGCTGTGGCCCAGCACAACGGATATCTGGCAGAGGCATTCCCAGCCGCTCTGCTTCTGACGCCTATTAAGGCCCTTTTTATAGGTCATCACCAGCAGATTTGGTGGAACCAACTGCTTTGCTAGCTCTAGATGATGAGAGGCTGCTCTCTGACTGTTATAAAATATTTTGAAACTGCTGCCGAGCACAGATAATTCCTTGTCAGTCCGATACAGGACCTGAATACTGACATAAAGTGTCATGCAGGCTCCCAAACTATGTTTTTCTTCTGTGTGTTATCCAAAATACTTTGAAAAGAGAAATAAATCGGTTATTCAAATGTAAAGATCTTTGTTTAGAGTCCTTAAAAATTACATTTCTCAGTAATCTAGCTGGACTGCTCTATGAAATGTAATTAGGCATTAGCAGCGAAGCGGATTAAATGGCGAGCTCTCCTGATGACCGTGTAACATCCCTTAGCTGTTAAAACCATAAATTCTGTTTTCCACAGCGACATTTAAACTCTAGTATAAAACACAAAGTTAATCCAACTACTAATGAAGTGCCTAAAACTCCAAAAGTCAGGACTTCATATTTCTTACCATGGTAAAGATTACTGACAGGCCTTTAGGGTCTGGGCATGTCACAGTATTTGCCTGACGTTTGGTGTAAAGGAATGCATTCCTTTAAATAACCTCAGGATTTTACCAAATCCTGGCTTTTCTGTCGCCCTCAATGTTTGCCACCTGTCATCTGAAGTTAAAAATGCATAATGCACGTTTTGAATTTTAAATTTCACAAGTTCATCTCTTAAAGGCTGTTGGAAGACTGATAAATGTTTATCATTTCCTTTCTGTAAATTGAAAAAATTTAAATTATAAAAAATTGCGAGATCATGGTCGGGTAACTATTAGTACCCTGTTGTAAAGAGGGGGAAACACCATGATTTTGCCCAAAGTTCCAGAAGAACTTATTTGACAACTGGGATTAGTTTGGATCTTTCTGGTTCTCCTTCCTGTTACTGAAAACCAGGCCCTCTTTCTGATGTAGACTGAGAAACATGCACAGCTCACTACAAAATCCATGCTAGACTTGTCAGACTTCGAGGTCTGTTATTGCATGGCCATTACACCCCGTGTAGAAGGCAGCCCTTTTTGTTCACTGATTTTAAAATTTTCACTCCAGTCCCGTGGCAGCAGAGTTTCTCTGTATTAGTTTTGCTTGCCAGCCATCACAGCCGTCAGCGCAGCGGTCCTCGTACAGCCGAGAGACTTTGCTCTTTAGAAAATAGATGAAGAAGTACGTGGCGCATCGTTCAGTGGGCTGGAGAACCTGGCGGTGTCCTCGCCTGCATATTTGCGTTGTGGTGGTTCCAGCCCCCTGAAACCGTTGCACTGTGTTTTTTTGGCAGGCCGGGAGGTTTTTGGCATCTTTTTCCCTATGCCTGTGTGAATTCAGTGTCTTCACACGACACTGGCTCAGACCAAGGGTTAGTCTAGGTTTGTGTCCTGTTTCTGAGGGAGGTCAAGAGTAGCATTTAAATAAAAAGTATTTTTAAAGAATATATAGAATTATTTTATTGTAATAGCTTCCAGCTTCTGGAATTCGGTAGTTTCGAGAGGCTTCCCGAGCCAGGCAGTGTATCCACTTTCAGTTTCGATAGTTTCTAGCAGACTAGTTTTCCCTGAACCTGTCTAACCCCTGCCCATTAAAGCCATTTTGACTTTTGTCTCATCTATAAACCAATGAATCCTACAACGGAGCCGTGATAAGTGAAGCAGCACTTCGCATTGCTGCTTCGGAACATATTCCCATTCCAGTGAGTGCCCGTGCTCATTAGGTCCCGAGAAGCCACAAACAATTGTTTTGTATTTACTAATTATTTATAATAAACATTTACCATATCAACCATCAGCCATTTCTTTTCCAACCTGAAGAACCTGAGTCTGTTTAGCCTCTCCTCGTAAGGAAGCCACCCCATGCCTCTCTTCCCCTGGGCTGCCGTTCTCTCTGCCTTTCCTAGTTCTGTTGTGTCCTCTGTAAATGGGATGACCAGAGCTGTGTACAACATTCCAAAGGCAGGGACAGCATGAATTTGTGCAGTGGATAATGATTCCTGTCTTAGTGTGGTTTCCTGACAAGCGTGGTGTGTCACTTTTATCTTTAGAATTTAATATTTTCCTCAGGTTATCCCCCGCCCTCAAATTTCTCTCTCGAAAATCGGGTGTGCCACGCCTTGCCCCGCTTACCTTTGTCTGCACAGTGAGGGAAATGAGTCCGAAATCAATTCTGTAACTTCCTGTCACTTTCTGCCCCTGTAACGAACGCGCAGTTTGCTGCCCCTAGTCCATTACGTTACACACTAGTTTTTATCTGCCGTCTTTCTGCTTGTGGAGTAACGATGCTTCTCTCTTCTCCTTTCCGCATGCGCAGGATGACAGCACTAGCCATAGTGACCACCAAGACCCCATTTCGTTAGCCGTGGAAATGGCAGCGGTAAACCACACCATCTTGGCGCTAGCCCGGCAAGGAGCCAACGAGATCAAGACAGAGGCTCTAGACGACGACTGAGACAAAGAAAGGGGAGGGTCAAAGCGAGAAGTAACTTAGTTTTAGACGTAGCACCTTAGCAGACTTTCCTCGGTCCTTAATATGTGTTCTTACAGTATAACTTTGCAGTTTCTTGTACGTCAGTTAGCTGTTAGGGTCTTGTTCTGTGAAGATGGCATGGTGCCCTCAGCCTTTGCATATACTCTCTCAGTATTAATTCCCAATAAATACTCAATCAACCAACCAACCTCCCTCTCCCAGCCCCAGTGGCTAGAAAAATCTTGCTGCTCTGTCTTAGCATTCAAAGTGCTTCCAGGTATTTTAGACAGCCCTCAATTACAAGTCGTAGGCTACACTTAAAATCTTGGATACCCTTAGAGCTTGTGTTAAAAAAAAAAATAGTCTGTACGCTGTTCCTTTTCTGAGACTGAAAGGATGCAAGCTGAGGTAGTGGCACAGGGTCGATGGACACCAGACTGGGAGTATCAACAGAGAGTAAAAAGAACACTAGAAACCCCACTTCAGCATGGGAATAAATGATTTCCAGCTGCAATAAGCCGTGCCTCACTGGTCATACAGTGACTCGATATACTTCTGGGTGCTGTGCTGAGAATGTCCGTTGGAAACACATTCACATATTTCAGTTGATGTTCACGTATTCAACACAGACATCCTCTGCTCTCACAAGCTGCGTGGCTTAGTGGAGAAGTACCGTCTTCTGCCTCTGGGACCATGATTGAAGCCCAGCCTGGGATCGTATGAAAAATGAGCTGAATGTCTAATGGACAACAGTCCACTTCTCAAAACCACTATTCATTATTTGGCATGGCTAGCAGTGCCTGCTCAGAAGAGGTCTAGACTCTATTGATCCGTCATTAACAATTTCACCTTTTATTCTTCCACTAACCTTTTCTGTCCCCACCCTCCTCCTCTCTCCACTTTGCCACTTTCAAAAGCAATGTTTTCCAGGAAGGTTGTTAAGGTCATAAAATGGGTGAGTGGATTTTTACACATCTGTGTAACTAATGCCTATGTCTTGACTAGCCTGAAAGGTTATTGGAGAACTTCTGCATCTGACCTTTGCTAGATAGCCATCGTAGCAGCGATACTCTCCTAAATACGAACTTTTTTGTTTGTTTAAAGGCAGGAGGATCTCTTACCTGAGAAATGGGGTGTGAATGTTTTGTGTTCTCTTTACTCTGTCCTTGTTAAGATGTGAGAAAGCTATACTGCTACGAGCAATTTAATTAATTGGAAGCCATACTGATAATGGATGTGGTAATATTTGTAAAGCAAACCTACTTTAAGTAGCAGAAACTAATGGAATTGTTTTCCTTGATCATATGTAGCACTTTTGTTACTTTTTTCTTAAAGATATTTATATTTGATAAGTCTTTTTTTTATCATTTGAGAATTCAAAATACCAAACAGCAGACTTGCATTACAGAGTCACCCTGCGATCACCTTGTCATCTAGTATCTAAATGATGAACTGTGTGTGCATCTAAGAAAATTACATCTGCTGGCATTGTGTGGAAATGATCTCCTGGCATCCTGATAAAATGATATGTTGCTGCCGGTAAGAGGAAACGTTTCAATGGAAACAGCACGAGAAGCGTTAGAGACGGGCAGGACTGTGTTACATTAAAAATAAAGATTAAAAACCTATGTAAATTTTTGTATGTAGAAGTATGAAAATTTGCATAGTGTTTCCACAACATTCCATTTTTATCTTCCCAGTTTGTATGGGAATAGCTTAAAAGGGGAAAACAGCTTAGTCTGAAGGACGGGTTTCCTTTTTCTCCTCTCCACTTCTAAAGGTGGCGGGGGTGAAGGGAA
>Ga0181612_104978_pt1 | contig 12191 bp, 6 predicted proteins | sample HoacroProtozoa21_FD_119630 | JGI IMG/M metagenome (GOLD analysis project Ga0181612, IMG submission 119630) | Hoatzin crop microbial communities from Cojedes, Venezuel. Combined Assembly of Gp0051906, Gp0051904, Gp0051908
CTCCTTTCAGGTAGTTACAGAGAGCGATAGGGTCTCCCCTCAGCCTCCTCTTCTCCAGACTGAACAGCCCCAGCTCCCTCAGCCGCTCCTCACCAGACTTGTTCTCCAGACCCCTCCCCAGCCTCGCTGCCCTTCTCTGGACACGCTCCAGCCCCTCAATGTCCTTCTTGTAGTGAGGGGCCCAAAACTGAATGCAATATTGCTTTTTAAGAGGATTGCAAAAATTTTCCGTAGTTTGCCCCAGGAAGCAGTCGATACGTCCAACCTCTTGAAGCCGTGGGTCCGTGAAGCGCGGGTGCCCAGTGGGTTGGCGAGCCGGCGGGTCGCAGGCTGTAGCACTGGGGGAGTTGTTCTCTGTGGCACGGGGTGATGCCTAGTTCTAGCACGCAAAGATGATTTCCCGCCCCCTTCAATTTTAGAGGATATCAAATTATTCTGAATTCTTTCTGTATTACTCCTACTCAATAGCAAATGTGGTGTCCTGAGGACAGCAAATAGTTTTCCATGTTACAGAATAGGCAGATAATGTTTAATGCATAATAAGTGATATCAAGTTTGAAATTTTACATTGAACATCATAATTTAAAATATAAGTTGGAAGTTTATCTTGGAGGCTTTGGTTCTCTGACCTCAGAAACTGTGGTTTTTTCCCATAATTTGCTTGTCTTTTTGTGGTAAGAGAGAGCGCTTTGGAGCGGGCAGATGAAGAGGAGGAGCAAAAACTGATTCAAAACAAGGGAAATAAAAAAAAAAGGGGGTCTCATGCCATCACCAAAAGCGTTGTTGATTCAGATACTGGCACTACTGTAAAAAGGCAAAAGGAGAAGAGGGTGGATGACGAAACGGTGAACAGGAGAACGGTGTTTGTTGGAAACCTGCCGGTCAGCTGCACCATTCAGGTATGTGAGTGGGTTCCATCAACTAAAGGAATGAAAAGATGGGGATGCTTCCAGCTGAGAAGTCACACGTATTTGTGACTAAAATTACTTTTTGGGAGGGTAGGAAATAATGCTCGTTATCAGAAACCGTCAGAGGCAGCCTCTTTGGTTTTACTGGAGTTGGGCTCTTTACAGCAGTGGATGCCGTTGCTCGCTGTGCAGTAGAACTGGTTGGTTTCTTTTTCAATGAAAAATGATTTAATCAATGAGAACCACAATTACAAAGTCAGTCCGCCTCTAATTTTGAATGCAAATAATACTTCAGATGGTTGCATAAAATATGCTAAACTTACGCTTCTTTCCATAGTAAGGGGTAAAAATTCAGTTTGGGCAATTTGTAGCATGAGAAGCGGCCACAAGAAGGACAGGAACAGTTACAAATTACTTGTGTATTTTTAGTAGCCCTTTAACAGACCTTGTATAAGGAAAATGAAAAAAATGTGAAAAAACAGAATCTTACTAATAAATACTCAACAATAATTCTCATTACCGGGATGCAAAAATGTGTTGAATATTTGTAATATCTTTTGTTTAGGCACTGAAATCTCTTTTTAAAGAGTATGGACCAATAAAATCCATTCGGTTCCGGTCCTTGGTACGTTACTTCCTCTCATGTTATACAACAGCAGTATTTTTTGGTCTTAAAGGGTGGTATTCATAGGGCTTTGTATATTCAGTAGTTCAGAAGTGGCTGTGGGTGTGTGGTTTTTGCCATTAGAAGGAGCCTTGGAGATTTCACTGCAGATGCATCTTTCCTTTCGTCTCATTTTACTCTTCCTGTAGCAGCAGTTGATAGTATCAGAGCTGCGTTTTCTCCGCAAGAAAAATGCCTTTATTGTTACTCATTTAGCTAAGGTATTACCTGGTTTTGAATCATAGTAGCAAAGACACATTGATTGTAAATCACTGTGCTCTGTAAGTTGAAGATAGCAGTCCTGGAACTCAAGAAACGCAGTGGATGAAGCAAAGCAAGCTGTCTAATTCTCAGGCATTTCTAGATCATCTCTAGGAACAGCCGCTTCCCTCATCTGCTCACTGTACTGGCTACATGGCTGTGGGTGGGAATGGTACCTGTTTGAATTCCTCTTTGTCTTCAAGAGCAAATATTTGAGGTAAATTGGCACTAGGCCCACTTAACCAAAGCTCTTTGTATCTTAAAGGTTCCGGCAGAAGATACTTCGTCCAAAAAGTTAGCAGCAATAAAGTAGGTTCCTCTTGTGAATTTCATCCTTTATTTTTCAAGGCAAACGTAATTTTTAAGTGTTGGTTGTTACATGTGTGACTATATTCGTTTCTTAATTTTGTGTTTCTTTGACTTCTGTAATCACCTTTGTGTGTATGCAAGTTCTCTTGAAAATTGAAAAAGAGTTATGTGCCTGGTGTACTAGTAATTCGTTATCTTAGGTTGTTTTTCTTACATTTTAGGAGGTAGGCAGATGCTAATAGTCTCTAATTCCTTTGGATGTATTTATGAGCTGAGGAAGCCTGAGCAGGGTGCATATCCAGGCTGTGCAAGATGTGCAGTGAGACTCCCTTGAGCGCAAGGGGCTAGCTTGACCTGTAACAAAAATGAAGTTGTTACTGCGCACGCAGCCAGAGGAAGCACAAATACGTTTAACAGGAAGGGCTCACGCGCTGCACGCTGTCTGAATTACTGAAACAATGCGCGTCTTTTTCATGTTCCAGGCATAAGGTGCACCCTAATGCGAAGTTCGTTAATGCTTATGTTGTATTTAAGGAAGAATGCGACGCCATTAAGGCTTTGAACGAGTAAGTCTGGGTTTTGTTGCTCATTCCCTGTTGAACTGCCTCCTCCCTTTTGCTTGAATCAGAATAAAATGTTTTTTTCAAACTTAAAGTTGCTTTTGGAATAATGCTGTGCCATGGCATCGTAGATCAAGTAACGCTTACTCATTTCATTTTTAAAATTTTCTGCTTTTGGCTACAAAAGAAATGGAACGGAAATCGCTAGTGGATTTCACATCAGAGTTGACATTGCATCAAGAAGCAGTTTGGTAAGTAAAATGAGTGACTAGAAAACCCCTTTTCTGTTTTGTTTTGGGTTTTTTTTATGCTATAATAACGTACTGTCTTGTGTGTCTTGTTTTCTTTAGCATGACAACAAACGATCTGTATTCTTGGGAAATCTCTCATATGGTAAGTCTAAAATAGATTGTGATGCATGGTTGCTTAACATTTATGGAATAGTTGACATGAGGGTTTTTTATTTATTGATATTTAGGATAGCGTGTTTAGGTAGCTAAGTATCTTTTGCTGGAATTAATTTTTAAAAAACTTTTTCTTTAAACTGAAGCACCCAAAGGGGTTGTAAGTTTCCGACAAGTTCTGCAGGTTAATTGTTTTCTTTATTGTAGCTAGAACTACAAGCACTTTCAGTTCTTGTTGTCGCTTGACATTTTTTAAACAAATGCAACTGAACTGCATAGGGTGTAGCTTTGTGAACTGCTGAGCCTGTACTGGTACCCGTTTGTGAACTACTTGCAAGTGGTGACAGTGACGGCTGCTCCCTGTCGTGCTGTCTGGGAGCCACAGTTACCCGTGTGGAGGGGCTTGACGAATATTCAGCTGCTTCTGCGTAGGCTGGAGAGTGGATGAAGGGATCGCCATCAGGTGCGGCCCGTACGAGGGTATTAGTGGAGTCGGGGTGCTGGGGGTGAGCGTCGCTGGCGGGGCTGTGTAGATACAGGGGATGAAGGCGTGCCCTGTGCCTGTGGCCTGGCGCCGAGCCAGCGTCACGTCGGTACTGCTGGCAGTCATGCCGAAACAGACGGGCTTTCGACTTCAGCCTGTACTTGGCCTGTCTGAAAAGCTGGGTAGGTGACAAATCTTACTGTGGTGACATTACTGGTGCCCGTTGTGCAGAGCGTGTGTCGGTACTGCAGGTTCCTCTCTGCGTCCTGCAGAAAAAAAGTTTGGACGTTCGCAGTGCTCTGGAAACGACTGCAGCAGCTCGAACCTTTCTCAGCACATCTAAGCCCCGTTGCTGTAATTAAACCTGTACGGTTAAATTCAGCCCTCCACCGCCCCAGCAGAGATACGATTATATCTGTGTAAAGGGATTTATCCTAGTACGAAGCGTACCTATGGAAAAGAGAGTAACCTGTATATTTGTGTGGGTACATGAAACTTGTCTGTTCGCATAGGCACGAGGCTGAGAAAGCCTCACACATCCAGCCATTACCAATCCCTTCTCCCCCATTCAGCTAAAATTCACGGCTCGGTCAGCGAGCAGTAGGCTTCAAGAGCTGCCAGCTCGAGCTCATTATCATCGGCATTAGTTCCTAGAAAGAGATTTTGGCAGAAGAAGGAGCTACAAAAATGTAGCACATATCTTAATTTCCACAACGTGTTTTTTTTTTTTTTTTTTCTTTTAGTCAAGTCATTTTTGCACTTACAGATTTTGTGTGTATTGCTGTATCCTGTTTTGCTGATATTACTCGGCTGTGGTGCAGTTTCACGTATATGGAGCCTGCTGTTTCCCAATCTCTAATGCATCCACAATATTTATCAATATATGTGGTTTGGAACTGAAAAGCTTATGAAGTATCTCATATTAACTCTACAATTTTTTAAACCTTTCAAGAGATGACACGAATAAGGAAGAAGATGAAGATGAAGAAGAAGCAGAGGAGGAGGAAGAGGAGGAGGAGGAGGAGGAGGAAGACAACAATAACAATGAGGAAGAAGAGTTTGAATGCTATCCACAAGGCATGAAAGTGCAAGTGCGGTATGGAAGAGGGAAAAATCAAAAAATGTATGAAGCTAGTATTAAAGATTCTGACATCGAAGGTGGAGAAGTCCTTTACTTGGTGCACTACTGTGGATGGAACGTGAGGTAACTTGAGTTTTAGTTAGTGATTACTTCTTGAATTACTTCCAAAATACACTTGTGTATTTTAAAAACTAAATGAATAGACATCTGGAGTCCTAAACTTTCGGTATTGGTGTTCTGTGAAGGTCATTGTACTGTATGAAACTATTAGACTTTTAACAGTATATGAATGCAGTACTTTAGTTACTTAGAAAATCATCTTAAAGTGACTTGTTCAAAGAAGGCTTCCTTCATTCCCCATCTTATTTTTAGATCTCTCCATATAACAAGTGACAGCTCACTCACAAATTCCTCCTCTGGCTCTCTTAAGCCAATTTTATCTCATACAGTATTTGAATAGTGCACTTAGCTGCGTCTGTACACACACTCTTCTCAGCAAAGCAGAGAGTGCACTAGCAGTCTGGTATTTAGCAAGAGAAGTGCAAGATCCTTAGTGGCAAATTAGCGTGCAGCAAATAATTGCATTTCATTGAGAGCCGATGTGCACCCCTCCCCACCCCTCCTTCCCCCGTGGCTGCCTGCCTCAAGCTTCCAAACAAAACTCTTCTTAGCCTAGTGGCTTCTTCTGCTTTTCTTAATATATGCAGGAGTGTATGCTTTTTGTTGTCTTTAATATGGCATTAGTAGAAATAAGTTGAAGCATTAATGTATTTTTGCCATTTTGGACCACTTTTTTGCCATGTAAAACTTGACACAACTTTGAAAAGAGTAGAGAAAACTAAAGCTTCTGAGTGGCTTTTAAGCCAATTACCAAGTCTCCTGCTTTTTTCCTTAGTTTCAATGTATCTGCTCATTGTCCTCGGCTGTCATCTTGTAAACTTTATTGCTGTGTTTATAGATCTTTAAAAAAAACCAAGTCTGAGGCAGTTCTGCTGTACTTTATTTTTCCTCTTCTGGAAAATCTGAGGCTGTTGTGACCTTCTTCTGTCATCTGGACTTGGATTGCCATCCTACCTCTGACAGAGGGCAGGACAAATCTCATTTATTCAGTGCTAGCAAGATCTGCTAGCAAAGGTCACAATTACAAAAGCGTGATACTTCTCTCCCTCCGTGAATACACGTCTTTGCATCTAGCCACCTAAGCCACTGCTGAGGAGGAACATCTCAATACTGCTGGTTTTGATACCGATCTCTTGTAGAATTTTGATCTGCTTATATATCGATCTACAGGAATATGATCTTTGACATAGACTGTCTTCAGGCAACATTTGTAAGCGTAGTGGGCTATGAAATCAAGATACTAGGGGAGATGCAGCCTGCTGAAGGTGGGATTTGGAACGTGGCTAGTGTCTTGGTCGTTATGAGGGAGGACATACTTAGGAGCATAGGTTGCTCAAATTTGCATCGTACTCGCTGAGGATTGCTGTGTACATTCCAAGACATTTCTTGCTTTTAAACCCTTGTTTTGGAATTGACATGCAAACATAGAAGTTATTTTCCTTTCTGAGAAAATATTACGCTGTTAGACATGCTGTGAGTGAGATGATCAGAGTTTTATTTGAGCAGTACCACTTTAAATCTGAAGAAACGAGGAGTCAAAAATTAGTTTTTGCCTTGGAGATCCCAGCAGCCTGGTTCTTAAAGGAGAAATCAAGATTCTGTTTTTTGAACTCTGCATTTTAAACAAATACGCAGATTGGTATCAGAGGTGTTATTTCTGTGACTGGGAGATATTTGATAAGAAAAACATTTTCAGTAAACTTGCACTGATTTGAGAGGTGAGGGCAGTCATTTGGTCTTTCTGGGAGCAGGACTTGCGTTTATATTCTTACATGGTGTTTTGAAAGAGCCCTCTGAAAAGGGCAGGGAGAGTAGGATTCTTCACTGAAAAAGGTACCAGTGACTGAGATTTAGCTATAGGACTGCGTGTGGACTCTGCAAAGTGTGGCTTATTTTTAAAATTCAAGTAATATGACTTAAGTTTTTGGATTTGACAATAAGAATGGGTAAGGCTGAGCTTAAGGCAGCATGTAAATGCTTTAGTATTTTAGTATTGTGAAGACAAGTCTTGTATGATGTAATAACTTGATTTGGCTTTTAGTCAGTCACAACCTGGAAAAGTAACTGCTTTGCTTGGATAGGTAGCAATTCTCCCCTCTCCTTGGGCGTTGGAGGTTACTTCTGGTGTTCAGCAGGGACAAGCACTGCGACATTAGGTCATGGGATGTACTGACCTAGGATTTTCTAATCACTCAGCAGCTTTTTAATCCTGTCATCTCCTACCCTTTAAAGTTGACTTTTCAGTTTCCCCCTTTGGTCAGTGTGCCAGTGAATGGCCTGCTCTTTAAACCTGTAAGTCCGAGCAGGAATCCGAAAGAACTGCTAATGTTTCTTATCACAAGGTAACTTCAGCGTTGGTCTGGGATTCAGAAGAGGTGTGCGTGTGTGTGTGTGCGCGCGCGTGCGCCCGCTTTGGGGTACTCGGAATGGAATTTGGTAAACTTGGTATTCGTCTTTGTTAGGTTTTTTTTTAAACGCTCTGGAACCAGTGACATAACCACTGTGGACTTAGTTTGTTTTTTTTTAAACAGATAGAAAATACAGCTTAACAGTATTGTACAGGTGCACTATTTTATGCTAAAAGATCTTCTTAGCTGCTGGGATTCAGGTGATCCATGTCTCTGATAAAGGTAAAGAATTGTAGCGTTCAGTGGGGCCTGCCTTGGAGCGAAGGGGGATGGCGAAAGGCTCCACCCTGTTAGAGAGAACTGTTTACGTTACCACGTGTTAACCAGAAAAAGCTTATGAGAGAAACTGTATTTCCTGGAACAGGCCAGTCATGTTCTGAATTATGTATGCTTGATGTGGAACTCAAACTTCCGCGGGGCCTACAGTGCCAGTTCCTTCTGTCACAATTTTAATTTTCAGCTGCCAGGGCAAAGAAAAGTTAATGGTATCAGTGTTTGAGGTGCGTTTCTTCTGCAGTACGTTCCCAGTAATTGCAGACAGAGGGTGCACGTTGGAAAAGAGTTTAGGTTGTTTTACCTCTGTGTGTCGTATGATACAGTATCGCAAGACACGTTATTCTTGCATGTTTCAAGTGTTTCAAACCAAGATTACTATTTTCAACATTTCTTTCTTTCCTTCAGGAATCTGAATGTGAAAGTGCTAATTTGTGGCTCTGTTTGTTGAAGCATCAACCATACACAAATTTTATACATAACAGTCAGCCACGGAAATTAAAGGAACGTGTGTAGCCAAATTTCAGGTGCTTGAGAGTAGCGTGTGTCGTGAGGGGGAGAATTATTCAAAAAATAATAAAAAACCCCAGAGTCCTCGTGCCATATTCCAGTATTTGGTTATTAGACTAAATCTCCTTTCTTTGATCACAGCCAAAGACAACATTTGATTCTTCCTTTCTAGCAGATCCAGATGGCATTCTGGAACTTTTCCGTAAATTTTCCAAGGCTTGCTAGCTCCCTGGGGTCACCTGTCTTCCTAGGAAAGTGGTACCTTTGCTGGTATAAATCTAGAGGCTGGGAAAGTACGCCTTCTTCCTTGTTCCCCCTCTAGTACTTCTGTGGAGGATCAAATACACAATCTCTGAGAATATGCTGTGGTTTTTTTCTATTTTTTAAATATATATATATATTTATTTTTATGGTTTATGCCGTCAGTACATATGGATGTAATAGAATCAGTACATACTCTCATGCAAAGTGCCAATTATTTTTTCTGCTATATAGCTATTCAATTTCATTCTTCCTTTTTTCCTTCCTTCGTGTTCAAACCCACCTTTCTGGCGGGCATTCATTTGAACCAGTAAGGCAGAAAAGCTTCTCTCCTTACTGACTCATCTTTGTCTCCCTTTTGGTGAGGTAAAGGGGATGTTTCTTCCAAAGGCATTCCAAGCTTTCCTGTGAAACCTTCTTTCAAAAAGAAGTAAATAATAATTTCATATTAAATCCCTCCTGTTGGTTCTCAAACAAGCCTGTGCAGACTCTTTTAGGAACACCTCCCCATCTTAGCTCCTTCCTCCCCACACCCGCGTTAGGGAGTTGAGATAAGCAAGTGTGGAAGGCGACGCTGCGGTGAAACAACCCAGGTCTTCTGGAAGCACATACCTCTCATAATGAGAGCTGAAGAATTTATTTCGTAGTGTTTTTGGTTTTTCTTTCGTTTGTGAACAGGCTGTCTAAAGCAAGATTAGTGATGAATGAAGTTTTCCTGTTTTAATAAGGTGCAATTCTATAAGAAAGGACTCTGGTCTGAGTCATGCAGACCGTACAGATGCAGCTTGGCAGCTGGTGCGCTGTGCAGCTTGTGGGGTGCTTCTCTGTCACGCGGTAGAGGAGGACGTAATTTAGGGTCAGGTTGTCGGCTGTGGTTTGGGATGTGTCCCTTTGCAGGGTCTGTTTCAGCCTGGGGTCTGACTGTCACAGTTCTGGCAAACCCTGTGCACCTGAGGTGTGAGTAGTGAAAGGAGCCGTGCCGTGCAGAGGTGTGAAGCGTGGCCATCTGGTTCCCTGGAGAAGGTGAAGATTTATGTGATGCTGGCCCTCCTTGCAGGGTCTGACGGCGGTTCCAGGTGTGGTCAGGAGTAGAGCAGGATGTGCTCCGGTCGGGAGCTGTGGCTGTCGCACAGAGGTTTTCAGTTTGTGCTCGTGGAGATAGGAAGAGTTGTGACCACTGCTTCTAATATACAACGTTTAAGACCCTGCAGTATCTACAGATACTCCCGTAAGGTTTTTCACTGCCTCTCCACTTCAGTATGCCCCCTCGTCCATCAGCTGTCACCCCAAAAAGCACTGCAGCTACCTTGAATCACGGACAGTACGTGCAGCGCGCGGACTTTGCGTAGCGGGAAGGTTGTTTTCTTCTTGGAAACGCATAGAATGAGTGAATACAAATTCTGTATTGTAGCAACATGGCTGAGCCAGAGAGGACACTGTCAGAATAATTGCTTTTCACCGTGCATTTGTCCAGTCCTCGTGCTGTTTTCCTGCATGCATTTAGACCTAATGAAATACTCTCACATTTACGTGGGTCGCAAAGTGCGTTTGGCAGGCTGCTTAGCAGTCTTCCTGCTGGAAAGAAAGGGTGTCTTTGACTCGAGGACAGATGACTTCAGAGTTTCCCCCAGTCTCACAGAAGATGGGATTTTTTCCATGCTGGAAAGAACTCTGCAGAGCTGTATTTCAGTTTTGGAAAGAAATCTGAGCCTGTTCACCTACATGTCACCTGGCAACAGTACAATTGCAGCTGTATCTGCAGCAGTGTACGTAATATTGGTATTTTGTAGTCTGCATGGTCTGCTGCTACATTTTGTGATTTTTTTATTGTCACGTGGAGGGGAGAAACCCCAAGAAATTGTTGTGGAAAACTATTTTTCAGAAACTACTGCTGCTTCATTTTTCACCGTATTAATATGTGAAATTTAAGTTAATAAAATACAGTATTTAGCTTCTGGAACCACTTGCATAAATCTTAACTTAGAGTGTACAGGAAAACAAGTTGGAAACTTGCATATTTTTCTCTAATCTTTTTTAATTTATATGTCAATATCGTAGATGGAATTAGCAGTAGCTGCAAAGAAGCTGAATTGGGACTTTATCAGAAGTCACTGTATATATCAAAACAGTGGTCAAGTAGGCCCAGCTGGAAAGCCAGCATGGTCATGAGCGCATTGTGCTCGGCTCCATCTTGTACTGGTCCTCTGGGGGTGTGTGGTTTGGGGTTTGTTTTTTTCTTTTAAGTTGGTTTCTTCCCCTCTGTTTTCATGTTTACCCAGGGAGATCAGGATTTGCGTGGCTGTACACTGAGGCAAAAGTTAATACATACTAGTTTTTAACTGACCTGTGTCTTACTCAGACAGTTCTTGAATTCCTGGTTGAAGTGGTACAGCAGATTAGACTTAATTGGGGGAATGCTGGAATTGATTCTTGAGGTTTTTCAGAAATAGACAATGAAGCTGGCAAGCACAGTACCATAGTTACGGTATATTCTTGCTAAGAAAGTACTTCTCTGGTCTTGAACTTGTGTTGAACAGGTCCAGCCTTAGATAATGAGACACCTGTTGTTAATACCTTGGTGCTGTTTAGTATGTTTTTGTCTAGTATCATTCTGATATAAAAAGGAAGCCTTTAACTGAAAACAAATTGAAATGTGTTAGTGCTAAGTTAGTGACTCAGAAGTTAGTGACTCCTAAGCGGTAGTCACTCCAAATATCACTTTGCAGGTGAAGGAGTTTATTTTTGCAAACTGGTCACATTTTACGTAGTTCTAAGAATGTATTTTATTGTTTAGGTTTTACACTATGTATACGTAAGTATACATCTTGGAGATCCATACAGAATTATCATTCTGGTAGTTTGTTTTACCTGTATACATGGATTTCCTGTGGTTAAGTGCAGACTGGAAAAATACCAGCTTTCACTCTGACCCATCAGTGTATTAAAAAAAAAAAATTAAAAAAAAATCATGCTGTATGTCCCAGCATATGAAGAATTGAACCTTAGCTGAAACGTCCTATGCTGAAAAGTACTCAGATTACTTCTTTATTCAAATTCCAATTCAGTTTTTATATGGCTAATAATTTTCTTTTTCCTCCATGAATTTCTCTTCTGATGTCGGGATTATTCGCTTAAAACCGTAAACGTGTACAATTTTCTTTTGCTTTTAGGTATGATGAGTGGATAAAGGCAGACAAGATAGTGAGACCAGCTGATAAAAATGTACCAAAAATTAAGCATGGAAAGAAAATAAAGGTACTTTTGCTCCCTTTTTCTCCCTTGTTCCTCCCACCTTTGGTTTAAATATCTTAAATTCTCCCCCTATCCTTTCTAACCTATTGATTGGCCTAGAAATGCTTGACAGTAAAAGCGAATTCCTAGCCTTTTAAAAACAAACTTTTTCATCAAGGTTTTGTTTTTTTCACGTTGGGGTGGGGAAAGCGTCTCTTTCCTTTTTCCCCGCCCCCTCCCCCCCCTTTTTTTTTTTAAATGAATTTTATATATGCTTTTACAGAAAACAAAACAAGAAGGATGTTTTATCATCAGTGGTGGAAGCCAGCTCTGGGAGGGTGAAATTTGGGATCTCTCTCTGTTGATTCTAGAGAGCAAACCTATGGCGAAGTCCATGTGTATGTGACTCGATCATTTTATTTTGTAGCATTTCTTTCAAAATTCATTCTTTTAAAACTGATATTTAGGCTTAGGCTATGATACGTTCCTTGGGCAGCGGGATGCAAGGAAGCTTTTCCTTCTGCCACAGATGTCGGTGCTCCTCCTGCCCGCCCCCAGCACCCTGGTACCTCTGGAACCCCAGCGGAGTTCTAGAACTTGGCAGTTGGGACAGAGCAGGGTGTCGGAACCTCTGGAACCCCAGCGGAGTTCTAGAGCTCGGCGGTTGGGACAGAGCAGGGTGTCGGAACCTCTGGAACCCCAGCGGAGTTCTAGAAC
>Ga0181612_148033_pt1 | contig 12191 bp, 6 predicted proteins | sample HoacroProtozoa21_FD_119630 | JGI IMG/M metagenome (GOLD analysis project Ga0181612, IMG submission 119630) | Hoatzin crop microbial communities from Cojedes, Venezuel. Combined Assembly of Gp0051906, Gp0051904, Gp0051908
AACTTCTAGGATGGTCTGCAGCCAAAAAGTGGCAATTCTGCTTACTGAAATAGAATAGGCTGTTTGTTCTCAAGAGGAGAATGTTGCCAAAAGGAGCAACTGAATATATATTCTATAAAAAGTATGGGTTTAGGTCTTGTGAATTTCTCATAGTTGAATCCAATATCACTTAGGAGAGCACAGAGCAGTTGAAAATGTGCAAAACCAAAATCCTAGAATATTCTGTTGTCACTTTTCCAGCCACACTCCCCATCTGGTTTTGTATAAGATTCATAATTGAAATTTTAGTTAAAAATAATACTGTCAGCTACATAAAAAATGAAAAAGAAACCAAAATTCCTTGCCAGTAGTGCTATAAATAGAAGAAACAATATTTTTTTTAATATCTGCTATACCTAGCACTGCTTATTATGTAGTGTTCAAATTTGCGTAGTGTTTTCTACCTGGTAGCGAAAATATATTGATCCTTTTTTTATATATGATTCTGTTTGTGGTGGATTTCTAGGATGGATTTTCTGGGACCGACTGACCTGCAGGACTACTTATAAGGGCTTCATAAAAAGTAACTAGGAAGAGCAGACTCCATGTTGACAGCCTTTTATTTGTCTTTCAGGGGCTGGTATAATTTTTGTTTAAAATTTGTAGGTGTCTGCATTAAAAAAATGAGAAGTGATGCATTGTTTGGTTTCATTGTCATATTTTAAACACTAACTCCATTGTGCAGTGTCTGGGTAACAAATGAACGGATTCATTGTCCTCTACTTGTGTCCTAATATGCAGGCTCACAGACCTCAACAGAGATCCACTGAAGTTCATTAGCTCTGACTGTAGCTTCCAAGTTTGTTTGCTAATTGATTAAAATAGTAAACAAAGTCTTAAAAAGATCATCATCACCCCCACCGAAAAAAACCCAAACAACAAAGAAAAGGAAAAAAGGCCGAGATGCCTGAGTTGAACTGCTAGACGTTATCTGTTTAAATTCTCAAAGATAGTGAGATCTGCACAGAAACTCAGAAAGAGCATCCATAGACTGCACATTTTCTCACATGTCAGTGCTCTCACAGGCTGGCATGTCAGAAGAGGCTTTGCAGTTTTGTTTTTTAGGGTGTCACAAGCTAGCACAGGCGTGCAAGCCTTCTACAGTGCATGAAATTGGAAGAAAAACTGATCTCCTCAGATAAGAGTAGGAAGGAAGCGGGTGTTTTCTGCTGTTTTCCTTCCATCCATCCTCCATCATGTTCTCATTCAGAAGGTTACATTTAGATAGAAAATTTAGGCCTCAAACATTCTCTCCTGCATACAATTTTTTCAAAGATCAGTTTGGGGTGGGGTCACATGTTAGGTCTTTACCTATGAAGTCATCTACCATTGAGAAGCTCTGGACAAGTTTCTTTTGGTGCCTGACTTCATTGTAAATCTGGTGACTAAATGGGCTTTTTCAGCACAGATTGCTGCAGTGAAGGTAACTTCTGCTATAGTTTCTATTGTACTTGAGCTTTTAGAAGTCTTTCCCCTTTCTGTGCCTCTACGTTCACGCAACAATTCATTATTTCTGCTGGGATCAGCAAAAATAAGTGTGAAGTTGGATGACTGGGTGAATGGAAGGAGTGAAGTGTCAGAGCTAGCAGTGAATCTTTAACATATGAATTACATGCTTCTTCCTTCAGCCTGTCCAACTACTTTGGTGCCCCTGACAGAGCTCATTGATGGGCTGGCATATCTCTCTCGTACAGTGAAACAATTCTCGGAGAATGTCCTAATCTGCCTGTCTAGGATCTTGTATGAACGCTCATTGCCATTGTATCTGAGCACTTCCCAAGTGTCAGAACAACAATGATATCTCTCTCTTCCTTCCCCGCCGGGGATGGAAACAGTTAGTTTGTTCTTTCCTCATAAGGGAACTTAAATGGGGTCAGAGAGCCAGGATGGTTAACAATATGGTTTTGTAACTGAGCTGGATGGGTGGATTTCATACCCATTGTTGCTTTCTTCCTGCTTCATGGTGGTTGCACGCTCGCTTGCCAGCTTCCCTTTCTGGTCCCGGGCACAACTCAAAAGGGGAAAGGAAGGCTCGAAGTGGCGGGGAGCAGAAGTGAGGCTGGGAAGAGATGAGATGTTGCATGATGCGAACTGGTAAGGAAGAGGCTTGATGACGCGGTCAGACAGAGGAGCTTTAAATGGTGAAAGTCAGATCTGCTGAGAAGGATTTATTCCAGTACCAAGAGGTCATGTATTTTTCTCTTATGAAGCCTCATAGGAATGGGCTGTAGTGCAGAGAACTATGTGAAAAGCCTAGTGGCAAGGAAGGGGAGTTAGTTCTCTCTCACAAACCAGGGGAGAGAGAGTCATACACTCAACTGTATGGGCAAATGTACATGGTGGAGGTCGTACAGCTGGGGGCAGGTCCCAGCTTTTACTGCAGTTGGGTGCTGTCTAGTAACTTCTTCTCCTAAAGGCAGCGACTTCAGCAGGGTCCTTCTAGTAGGCAGGTCGTGTTGCCAGAGAGTGACTCTGAAAATATTTGTGAGGAAAAAAAAACCTTTAAAAATCCACTGCTGAGAATATGGTGCTGGTCAAGGGTTTTGTTTATTTAGCTCAAAAACATTTTAGCAGTGACCATGTACCCTTTGCATGAGAGCTCCGAGAGATTTCATCCTTTATTCCCGTGAGGCAGGCTGGATGGCAGAAGGGAAGTAGTAGAGGAAAGATGGAGTGGTGTTGAGACACTCAGAGCTGGAGGAGTGCAGGGCGCAGGGTGGGTTTGCCTCGTACAGGCAGGGTACAACATTGGCTCGAACATCTCAGACGTGCTGGTCGCATGCTCAGATCAGAGGAACGCGACATCCTTAACTGTTAAGTTTTATTGGGCTGTTCAGAGTGTGTGAAATGCAGAGGGTTTGCATTTCTTCTTTCGGAAGATAATATTTCCATGCACTATGTGTCCACCCTGACCCTCCATACAAACAGCCAGAGTGGCACAAGGGTAACAACGCAGCATGAGGCATGATGTTTCCACTATGGTCAGTAATTCTAGAGGATTCTTAATGCAGTGAGCATTTACAGTATGAATTGCTGCCAGAGCTACAGGCATACTGTTGCTAGAACAGCAAACAGCAGAGCTAAAAATGCCAAGGGCCAAAATTTACCATTGGGTTAAATCTGAGAACTGTGTTATTTTTTCAGGGAATCCCTCATGCATAACCAGTTTACCAGCATATTCTACTTGATGCCTGGTCATACAAACCCTTTGCTTTCTCAGTTTTTGTAGTAAAGGATTCTTCCAGATCTACCTTTTTTTCTTTTTGGAAAAAAAGTGCCTGGCCTTTGAGAGCTCTTTCTTTCCCTCTTGTTTCGCCATTTATTTTTTAATCCTTCCTTGGTTTCTCTCACCTTTGGTTCACACAAGCTGATGTCCTTAGTAGCTGTCAATGCACAGGATGCCCCAGTATTAGCTGATGATTGATAGGTCCTTTACTGAACCCATGCTGTCTTTCTACATCCCCTTCCCTTTCCGTGTTTCATTTCCCTTTCCCCTTGACTACACAGTGGTTTCCAAACTGGATGTCTTTGGCACTGCTTTGACTTTAAAAATAATTCAAATTCACGTGTTTTGGGAGTTGTGGAAAGAAAAAGAGAATGGTTGAGGACTGGTTGATGTTCCTCTTACTTTCTGCTAGAGTTTGAATTTCCTTGAATTCCTGTGGGAATGAGAACAACTTTCACAAGGAACAGCTTTGCCAGACTGACCAGGAGTTAGATCCTGGGAACCTGCACAACTATTCACCTGTGCTATGAATGCAGCAGTCAGAATATCTCCTATAATCTCCTTCATCTTGCAATTCAGAGCTTTTGATTCAGACTGCAAAAAGCGTTTAGTTCAGTATCAAAAGAGGTGAGAAAATATATGTATCCACCTCTTACTGGGCTTCTAAATCTGCCAGAGAGTGAAAAGTCTTTCTTGCAGCTGCCCATGCAGCAGTGTTGTCTCCCACTTTTGCTGAGATTTGCAGTCTGCTGGAGAGCTCTGCCCAGCATATGCAAGAGATATTTTTCTGTAGGTGTCTTCTGTCTCAGTTTTGCTAGCTAGACTCAACTCCATTCTCTCATTTTCCTTTTGACTTTGGTTCGTGTATTTGTTCTTCCACCAAGTGCAGCCAGAATATCAGAGGCAATTCTTCCCACATCACTCCTTGTGTTAATCTCTCCCCAGTGACCATAACAGCCTGGTTGGCTGGCAAAACCCCTCATCTGACAATCATTTGCAATTGTTTAATTTATGTTATTGCAACTATCTAAACTGTTTCCACGCACTCCAACTTTGGTTCTGTTTTCTACATTTTCTGTCGAACTCTGCACTGCTCAAAAGTGAAACTCCCCGGTGCCAATGAGACACCCCTGGGAACGGAGAATTTTTAAGCCAGCCCTTCTCCACCTCCATAACTCTAGGTGATAGCATGAAAGAAATGGAAAGCTGATTTATACAGCTTGAGAATGATTCATCTTTGTATAGAAATCTGTGTGTGGCTGTGGTAGCAGAGAATTCTTATGGGAGTGTGAACTAACTTGTGTAGTATTTTGGGCAAAACTGCAGATGGCAGAAAAAAGAAGTCTCTCCTGATCGCTCTGTTTTCACGTGGTGGAAAACCATGTTGGCCATTGCTGGTTGACTAAGGTGTGCTGCCTTGATCCTTCTGGCCTTGGAGACCAAGAATAAAAGTACCAAGAACTTAACGTGACTCAGTTACAGGCAGTTACTTGCTACACTGAATAAGACAATCTGGGAAGTTTTTTCTTCCTGTCTACATATTAGCTTTGGCATAATAGTTCAGGAGGATGATCCAGAAAATAGCTCTCATGCTTTAGTAATTTCAGCGTACGTTTATTTATGTTCACAGAATTGAATGCAGACTGAAGCTCACTCAAATAATAAATATAGTATAATGCATGTTTTCTACAGCCTATTGTATTTATCAGCATGTGTATTTAAAGTAACACTACACAGAAATGCTAGTCCAAGTTTTTTTTTCTTGGGCATGATCCAGCTTAACCTTTCTCCCTGTGGTGGGCTGTTCCTACACACCATTCCCACAGGACTTTCCTCTCTTGAGAGCTGTCATAATCTCTGTAAATATTAGGGTAAACTAGCCCGATCACTCATCATCACTCAGCATTTTCCAGGCGGAACAACACCTGTTCATTTGGGTGTAGGGGAATACATGGCAAAACCACTCCTGCTAGCCTGTGACAAGTAATAATGTTTTGTTAGTTTTAAAATTCCTCTCCTAAAACACACAAAGAACTGAGGAAAATTCTGGATGTATAGCTGTTAAACACGCTTGTCTTGGTCTGCGGCAAAAGAGTTGATAAACGCTGATGCTACGCTTGTGTGATTAACAGGGGAATACATAGCTGATCGCTTGAAACAAGAAAAGGACCTGCCACGCAGGAGCATTTTGAATTCAGCATCCTCCTTTAGGACTGAATGGCAGTTTCAGCAGACAGAGAGCTTAGACAAGCTCACAACTGACCCTGCATACTCCTAACCTGCAGAACAAGGAATAAAATACATCAGCTTAAATGTTTTGGGTTAGCAGTTTCCCTAATGTGCCGAATCTTGAATCTGTGGTAGGCTAACAGCATGCATCCAGTTAGTTACTGTCTGACTGTTGTACAGACACATGCTAGATGGTGGTGACTCATTGTCTGGGTCTGAACTACAGGTAACATAGCAAAAATGGCCTGTGTTTAGAGGACTGGGTTTGAAAACAGGGCTCCTTAAAGGCATTTCTTACAGGCACTTCTGCTGTGAGAGCTCTCTAAGACAAAGATTCCCTAGCCCTATGATGAACAGAGGTTGGTTTACAAAAAATAAGAAGATGCCTTTGCAAAGAGGTAACAATCTATTAGCTGAAAAGCACTGCTTTGGGACCTGGAGAAAGAATAAATACACCTGATAACCCTTGTTGCTCTCATGGCCCTACTTTTGACTCGTAAGATTCAATCTGAGATTTCTGGGCTGTAACTGATTTTTCCATGTCTAACTAATATCTCCTCAAGTACATATTACATATGTTACATATAAAGATATATGTAGTAAGAACATATTTTATTCCAACTTTGTCTGATTTTGTTGTTACACTGCCTTCAAATGAGAGAACATGGAGGAGATGATACAGCATCACCCACGTAATCCTGCCATGATCCTCTGTTAAGCAATCCAGAAAGCCAAAGAAAAAGCAGGAGGAAGCAGTGTTTTGTAGAAATTTTATACCAGTGGTCACTCTCATGCATCCCTACTTCACCAACAGTCTTCAGCCTGTTGATCAGGGTTGGAGATATTTTGCTCTATATGCCTCTTGGCTTTTACCCTCTTCCTCTATGCCACCTCTAGATCATGCTAATTGATTCTGTTAGTGTTCAGTTGTGCTTGTTTTTTTTTTAATCAGGCTACTTTCATTTCAGATGTCTAATTCAGATTTAGCAATGTAAGTATCGGCAGTCAGATTTAAATATCTCGGCCATAATGTTCATACTGCACTGAAATATTGAATCTGTTCTCACTAACAAGGCAGTTTTTCACACATTAAAGGAATATGTCGAATGTTGGATCTGTTATATTCTTGAAGTGCTGGATCTCTCCCCTGCTCAGAGCAGTAGTCCTCGTCATGTCTTTCATTTCAACAGTAAAATATTGAAACACTATTGAATCACATGGATTCTTCTCATGCTTCAGTCCTATAAAACATAAAAAAACAAAGCTCAATTGTACCTTTAGCCTGAGACAATAATTCATCAATCCTGTTAAAACAGAATGTGTCATTAAGTGCTAACATAATTTTTCAGCTTTATATGTCCTCTACAAGTAATTGTGGAGTTGGGGGGGGGAACCACCACTACCCACAATAAGTGTGTATGACATGCACTGCCTATTCCTTCCCTGTATCTTTTCAGGTGTAGTGTATTTAGTGTATGGCATTGTCTATGTCTCTGCTGAGAGCTTGTGTAAAGCCAATATACCTATTAGGTTTCCGTAAACTCTGTTTATACAGTCTCCTGGACCTCTACAGATGGCATTTAATTCACTGATAAATATCTCGGCTCTTTTCTAGTTAAATGGTAGAATTCTGTGCTTCAATAAAACAGAGGTAATATGCATCTTGAGTAAAAAGTGGGAGAGCTGATACTTCAAGTTACTATTTAGAAAACATAAAACTATATAAAATAGAATTTCTAGTGAAATAGTAGAGAAAGCTATAGCAGAAGTATCTTTAAAAAGCAATATTACTGGGTCATTAGACTTTGTTTTTCAGAGTTAACAGCACTGAGTTGCATGTGTATATTGATACAGTTTTCAAAGTCAATAAATACTGCATCAGCTCCTGTATGGAAAGAGGATGTTGCAGAAATAATTATGACATGATGCGATAACCCCTTGTTAAAAAAAAAAAAAATAAAAAAAGAAAGGGAAAAAGCAAAGCAGAACAATGCTGTAGTGTTCTGGCCATCAGGAAACCACGACAATGCTCCCACCTTTTTCCTGTGACTTACCCAGAGTTCCTTCCAGGCGACACAGATAACTGATAATGCCGCGGACTGGATCCTGTGCCAAATGAAAATAGAATTTTCTTTTTTTTGTTAAATTTATATCTGATTAAAAATGGGTCTTAACAACACCCTTTACACTCAGCTTTACAGCTCTTCTAGGCAAAATACTGCTTTCTAACTTTAAACACTGCATTGTTTACTACTGCAAGTTTTAATTCTGCAGAGGACAAGCACAAAAAAAACCTTTATAAATTCATATCTCATAAGCTAACCGTGATTGAATAAGAAGGCTGCTCATCTGTGTTTCTACTGAAAAAATAATCTTTAGAGTTATATTTTACGATTATGTGGGACTTGAGTATTCCTGAAACAGTTAGATTTACTTATAAAGCTTTCCAAAGTGCATATGTAACTTAAGGAAACCATCTCATCTCACAGTATTTGAAATGCAGATGTAGTCCTCTACATGTGAAGATCCTCTGTTCCCTGTGTATCCATGGATGTGTGTTTTACTGTATCCCTCAGTGCTCTGGGCATGGTGGAACTGGGGCAGCTCTCCAAGGCTGCACCAGCACGTGGGTTTTAGTCTTGGAGGTCCTTGGTCTCTGCCCTAAAACAGGGCCACTGTTTTATCTGTTTAGGAATGGTGTTTAGGTAAAATCTCCCATCAGTGCAGGGCTCTGCAAACCTGTCTTCGTGGAGCGCAGCGTGGATTAGCAGTTGGCTGCGGCATCAGGTGGCAAAGAAACTCTTTGCCTTCTGCTTGCTGGGCGAGAAGGGGCCTCTCTGGTGTGGGTGGGTGATGCTGGGGTCCATGGGGGCTTGCTGTGGCTCCAATCAGCACACACCCACAGTTATCTTGTGCTTTCTGTACAGGTAGGGACCACTTTATAGTCCCTTGTTTTTAGCTCTGCTCACTCCGTTAATTTCCTCAGGCATTTTGCAGGATTATTTATGCTTCAGCCTGTACTTAGCAGCCAAGTTATTTTTTTGCGACTGGCTACTAATGAAGAGTAAGTCAATTTATCCTCATCAGTTAAATTATAAATACAGAGAAAACAGAGTAAAAATGTCAGCACATGGAGATGGCTTCACTTTTTTCCATTCCCTAAATCCTCGTTTATGTAAACCGAGATAAATATTTATAAAAAATGCTGGGCACACTAACCCTCTTTCTTAAACTATTTGGATTAGCTTGTGAGATGTAACTATTGATAACATAGTTTGGTACCTTTGTAAATAGATTTACTCTGTACAGCTGTATCTTTCACTAGGTTTTAAAACAAATGTTGTGTTTTATTTGAGCTGTGTAAGAAATGAACTTGTGAACCACCAAAAAAAAAAAAAAAGATGTCAGGAGAAGGTTAATTTTCATAATATATTTTGCGATTTAAAAAAAAAAAGAAAATTACTTAGAGGCCAAAACCTGGCCTCAGACCAAACAGGATTAAAGGGGACAGACAGCAGGGAGTTCCATGGACTGTGTGGAGGTCTGCTGAGCACCCAGAACACGTGCGGGGTGTGAACGGGTGTCAACGCAAGTGTGCCGGTCTCCCCGCTGCTCGGCACGTGGGGCTGTGGGGAATGAGGCAGCTGATGGGTCCAGTCAAAGCCTTTCTCAGAGGAGCTGGTCCCGCTCTTGTCGAAATCGGAGCGGGGCTTCCCTGTATTTCAAAGCAACAGGATTAAATTCCATGCCCTGGAGGTTGGTCTCTGGTTGGTCTCTGGTGTGACCGCTTTGTGCCATCCCAACCTCACAATTACTAGTTCTGCTGTAAAAAGTGTGCGAGCCAGCAGAGTTTGTGTAATTTTTTTTTCCTAAAAAGGGAAGTGAGGGATTTCAGCATTTTATGATGTTTTTAATAATTAATTGTCAAAAAACACAACAAAAGTAGATGGAACATTAAAGCAAATTTCCAAGCCATTGAAGTAAAGAGCTGCAAATAGAAGCAACGCCTGTGTTCTACCTTCAGCTATCAGTATAAAACTCATCAAAGTAAACCAGTTTTATTTAGACATCTGGAAAATGTACTTTGACAAACATCCACTTGATGACTGTCAGTGTCTCATAAAGAGACTTTGATATCAAAGATCCTCAGAAACTGTCAGAATAAATTGTATTTTTTTTATGACAAAAGGATGTTTCCTAGCCATGATTTGTATTGTCTGGTTGATATGTTTTTAGTATTTTAATACAAAGGATTATTTTTACAAACATTTTTCTATTGACTTGTGCAAAATAATGTGACTCTCGAAGAATATATTTTCAGAAGTTAAGCAAATGAGAAAAGCACAATCTGTATTCTTGCTCTTTCCAGCACTCTTAATTGTTCTGTCCCTGGGGTTAATGGATAGCAACTTTAAGACTTTGTATTTTTGATAGACTCACAGAGCATAGGTAATCTATCACAAACCCTTTTCAAGCAGACGAAGAGAATACGCTAATCATGTACTTTGAATGATATTGTTTCCTTGCATTTATGCTACTGAAATACATAGGAAAAAGGCAAAATACGGTTGATTCTGTTACATATTTTAGCCTTTCTACAAATGCCTTTTCATCAGCCATATCCAGCATACCTCACCCTAGATACAAAGAAGATAATTAGTCACTGAAGTGTATGAGACTTTAGGTATGACTGCAGATATCCAAAACCATTTTTTCCTCTTGGCTTTTTTTTTTTTTTTAATCCAGAGAGGAGCTGTTGCCTTGCAGTGTTACTGGAGATGCTGAATACATTAAAATAGGAAGATGAGAGGAATGCCTTGTGGGGACTTCTTGTAAACATGCAGCATGATTGCTTTTTATTGGAGAAGGCATTTCTGCGATGTTCTGTGCAGTGCTGTAGTGCCATAGATATGTTGAGAATGCTATGAAAGCCTTAACTGTTTAATTCTCATAATCCATCTACAAGCACTAAGTGATTAGTTGCAGTTTATCCGTGTGTGGAAGCTGGTCTTGGTACTTGCATAAACCTGCCCTGCCAGAGATGGCGATGCCCATGCTCGGTGTGGCTGGCAAAACTTCTCTAGGAGATTTAGAAGAGGGCTGACAAGGTGGTCCTGGATAAACAGAAAACTGCAAAAGGTGAGCAGTTTAAACTGGTTGGAGGAATAGTGGTGTAGTGGCTTGATGGCTACTAGGATGGTCACACTGCTGAATTCTAAGCACCAAATTTAGGTGTATGGTTCCCCGTTTTGTCAATAGGGAAAGGAGGCTTCTCACATAGGTGAATCAGCGCATGAGACAAACTAAATTTTAGGTTTATATATACATCTCTAGGCTCTCCTTTTCAGCCTCCCTTGGATAGTCTGGTATTTGCTTAAATGTAGGTTTCTGCACGTGTCTTTTTCTGGTACCAAAGAGGCGCCGTGATGTATTTCAGTGTCCCTGCCTTGGGCAAGTACATTGTTTGCAGAAAGGTTTTTTATAGGCAGATAAAAGAAATCCAAGAATTTTGAAACAGTTTGTTTTAGGAAAGCAGGCTGCCTTGGGGTGGATATCCTGTATGGAGTCAGGAAGGTACAGGAGGGGACAGGAGATGCTTGCTCGCAGTCGCTGTAGATCTAGAAATGGATAACAAAGGGGGAGGAGGGTAGTCAGTCTCTCACTCTTTCTTTCTCACACATAGGCTATTTTTGTCTAACAAATATCAATCCATCAGTATTATAAAGCGGTCCTGCTAAGGAAATACCCTATTTTCAAGTTTTTGTTTGATGTGGAGTTTCAGAAAGTTTGGTCAAATTTATCTCAAAATTTAGTGACTGAATTATTTCATTATTTACCTTTAGGATGGCTAAACAAGGATTCAGTTCACTTCTAAAATACCATGCTATTTCAGAGCAATTGCTTGCAATCCAGGTAATTACACCATACAGTTCGCTCATTTAAGGATGGCTGTTCAGGGGGTCACAGGTATCAGCCTGCTGGGACGCAGCCAGCATTGGCTGCAGCCTGAGCATTGGACTAAGCAGGTTAAAAGGAGGCTATTTCTGCATTTCAAAGTCTGTTTTTCTGAGGGAGTTTTTTGAGTATCCTTCCATGTTTTGGGTCAGCCTCGGATGGTGCTCTAGGAGAACCAACTACAACAGTTAGTCTGAACCGAAGGACAGCTGGAGTCTATGCTTTGCTGGAGGCTAAAAGATCTTATGCTCTGCTGCCTCTGCTGTTACTTTGTGTATATGAATTTTTGCAGGTGTGCACAATGCTTAGTCTAGAATTGCTTGAGGAAATGAAAAGGAATCATCAATAACTTAAATTTTAACAGCGCGAAATTAAGCTAACTAAGCTTATTTAGGAAGAGGCTAGAGAATCACTGGAAATAAACACGTGCTGCTAAACTTTATCCTCCAAGGCAAGACTTCGAGCTGTTTTGACTAGGTGTAAAAGTTTTTAAGGCTTCAGGTAAGGTTCCACAAAAATAGCTTGTTTCTTCGTGGCCTGGATTATATTCCCCAGCTTTTTTCCATGACCATAAGTGTTTGAGCTCACCACCTTGTATTTCTAGCAAGGAGCTCCTTTCCACTGATTCTTCACTATGAGGCTGGTAAGGCACTGGCACAGGTTGCCCAGAGAAGCTGTGGATGCCCCCTCCCTGGAAGTGTTCAAGGCCAGGTTGGATGGGGTTTTGAGCAACCTGGTCTAG
>Ga0181612_113431_pt1 | contig 12190 bp, 13 predicted proteins | sample HoacroProtozoa21_FD_119630 | JGI IMG/M metagenome (GOLD analysis project Ga0181612, IMG submission 119630) | Hoatzin crop microbial communities from Cojedes, Venezuel. Combined Assembly of Gp0051906, Gp0051904, Gp0051908
GCCGTGCATAAAAGGCGCTTTTCTTTTTTCTTTGGCATTGAGTCCTTGTACAGTTAGTTTTGTGGCAGTGCATTTGTGAATGCGTTTGTGTGTGTGTGTGGAGGGGGTGTAGAAAAAGGCACTAGCAGCACACTAGCAGAAGAGGTTGATTTAGAAACTATTAGATTTTGCTCTATCCATCTTCTTAATGCCCTCTCCGAGTGTCAGTCAAACTTCTTCCCCTCTGGATTTTCACTCTTGGGTGTCTTCACTTCTACCCATGCACATCTGATAGGACACACTTACGCACACAGATGTGAGCGATAAAATTCTTCTGTGGTGCTCTATGCTAATGGCACCAACCCCTCTCCCAGCGTCACTGAAAGCTGCATTGTTTTAGAGTTTTGCTGAGGAATGTTGTATAATTACAGCCTTCTGTCCCATCACCCTCCCTTAATAAGAATAACGGCAGTAATTGCGCTTTTCACCTGTTGGTCTCAAAGTGGATCACAAACTAGGGGTGAATATGGTCTGCCCTGAGGAAGGAGCAGAGACCCAGGTGAGGGAAGCTTGTGTAGCTCCATGGACAGGTGATGACAGGTGAGATGCCCTGCCCTGACTGTGCAGCAAAGAGCAATATCTTATTTAAAAAAGAAAAGAAAAACAAACAAAAAACAAAAGTGATAACGTTTAGCTAGAGTAACTGACTCTGAGATCTTGCCCGGCTGCGTGCTCGGCTGTACTAAATCCCACGCTGCTGCTCAGCCTCTCCAGGCACCGTCTCTTTCCCTGACAGTCACCTGGGGGCTTTCCTCCAGCAACATGCTGCTAGGAAGGCAACGCTCAGTGTAACATGTGGAAGGATTTTTCTGGGGAAAAAGAGGTCCTCTGAGGGAAGGGAGGACCCTTTGACTATTGCTTCCCGTTCCTTGGGCTTGCCCCTGCCCGTTTCACCCAGCCTTTACCGTCCTCTTGCCGTCCGGCCGCCGCGTCGCGGTGGGCTCTCGGTCTCCACATCTGCTCCGTGGCGGGCGCCGAGAAGCTCGCGTGCCTGTCTGCCGCGCTGATGTCTGTGGATCTTCCTGGCTCTCTGCCTGCTATGGTGGGGAAATATTGAGGCTTAATGGAAGCTTTGCAGCTGACGGCTAAATGGGCTTAATTTTGACACTTAGTTTTTTTTAGCAGAAATAATGCGCTTGTCTGGCTAACGCTATAGCATTGCTTGTTTTAACGTTATCAGCAATTTTTGTGACAATTTCTCAGCTTCAGAATGTCAACATGTTACATTTCAATTCAGTGTGGAGAAATGTGTGTTAAATACTGAGTGCCTGTGTCATTCATTCAGTCATTCCTCTTCACTGCGCGGTGTGGAACCTGGTGCCTACCGACCACTTCTGGCATGGTTAAAAATTTTCCTGGATGGTGTTAGAAAGGTGCTTGGAGTGCCTTTCCCGGTCTCCCTAGGACTCTGCGTGTAACATCTGCGATGCCAGTTCATGGCTCGCCAGTCTGAAATGCTGTTGCAAACGCTGTTCCTACCCCGTCGATGGATGGCATCACACCAGCGTATGTTTGGGGACGATGCCATCGGGTGTGTGTGCACTTGACTTTGCAAAAAACTCGACTTTTAAACCCATCTTGGGGTTTATGTGAAACTTTGAAGGGAAGCCCCCTCCGGGACAGCGTTCCTCATGGCTGTCAGCCGAGTGGCTGAGAAATGCTTTGCATCTCAATGCCCACCAAGCCATATTTCTGGCTGAATGAGGAAAAAAGCACATTTGAGACCGAATTATTTCCATAGTCCTTAGCCCAGCTGGTCTGAGCGATGTGCTTTATGTTGGTGGTGATAGAAGGGGCAGCATTTGACCTGAAGCTGCCTATAGCTTTGTAAAATAAGTGCGGCACGGAACAGCCTGATGATGCTGGAATGTTTCTTACATCCCCACACCGTTTTCACTGGTTCTCTGGGTTGTCCTGAGAGGTTCCTCAACATGATCTGTGCTTGGCCAGGCTTGGAGCCCAATGTGCTGTCATACTCCAGCACAGGAGCAAAATGCTTGGGGAAGGTTAAAATTAAGTAAGAACAGGTAATATAATAGGCCTTGGTCAAAATATTGAGAAAGGTGTCGTCAGCTTGGTGACAGGCCTTTAATAAACAAACTGAGATAGTAACAGAACGTGCTCGTTTTATTTTCACTAGCAAATAAAATATTTTTTAAGAAGTTTGCTGGTTTGAGGCCTCAGTGGAAGGATCCATAATTGCGGGTTAACTGGGCTGGTAAACAGAGCCCAGTGCAGCTTGGCTGTAATTGAGGGTGCGTGGGTCAGGCCGTTTAACTGCTGTCTGCCTGCTTGGAATAGAAACCTCTCCACCGCCACCGAAGTGCTCTGCATCTGATTAAGAAAACAAATCACCGGCCCCGGAGCAGCGTGACGTCCCGCGAGAGGATCCGCTCGCCCAGGACGTGCGGGACCAGGGGAGCATCCTCGGCCCCTCCCTGCTCATTGGTCGAGAAGGGGCCTAATTAACCTCCCAAATGAAATGCTGCGTGAGCTGATTGCTCTCTTGCTGAAAGGTGAAATTAGAAGGTCGAGATAACCAAGGCAGCTGGGAATGTGGGGGTCTGTGGTCCATCCTGAGTCTCTCCTCCATGATAGCATTGCTTGGTGCACTTGAGCATCTTCCACGGCTGCTGTTTCCCTGGTGCCCCTCAGGGCAGGCAGCATTTACATGGTGTTTGATGTGTTTCTGAAATATGGACGCTATTGTGCTAAGGAAGTCCAATAAAAGTTAATATTTTCCTACTGAGATTCCAAGCAAGAATTTAAAGAGAAAACATACCCATCAGCCTGCTCGTGGTGCTGGATTTTACAGTTGGATTGCAGCGAGGACTCTTTGAGGTTACTGGTCCCTGCCCCGATGTCATTTGGAAAAATGGTGCAGTTTATTCCCAATTTGGAAATTCAAAAAAAGACAGTGGGATGTATCTGTGGTTCCTTCTTCTGTCTGCAAGACTGATTTTAATACCCTCTTTGTTATTCTCCTTATCTGCTTCTGAATCAGGACTTTTTACTATGCTTCTCCACATAATTTAGGGCCTTTCTTGAACGTCACAGTGTTTATTCGGAGCCTCCTTAAACCACCCTTCTCTGGTGGCGTGGAGGAAAATCAGATGGAAAGAATCTGGGATAATGAATTCACTGAGCCGCGGCAGTGCTCAGAGGGCATCGCAGCATCGCCAGCGTCGCCGATTGCCGTCCCCCGCATGTGCTCTGCACTGCCATTGCTCTTGCTGCCCCGGCGTGACAGCCGGATTCGCCAGTGTGGTCTGGCTGCTCGGGGTGTTTGTGAGGCAAGGCAATTACAAGGCTGGCTGGTTTTATAGCTCCATTGTGTCCCTGGGAGAGCGCGGCTTGGCCGGGGCGGGCTGGTGAATCTGCTGTTTAGGCGGCGCGATCGTTGGAGGAGAGACTTTGTGTTTGCTCTGTGCACTTTGCTAGTGAAGGTGAGGTATGAGATTACAGAACGTGGCTGCTTTTCAGGATTCCTTCTAACCCGTGAGTTGAGAATTCCTGTTTAGAGATGCTATCCAGCAGCTGGGGGAAAAAAAAATCAATTGCAGTACGAAATATTGCGAACGCTCATGAGATGGTCTGAGGTTTAGCACTGTTCAGCCCCCTCTGACTTGGATTTTGCTGCCCTGCACAGTGTGTTGCTTTGCTAGAAAGTGCTGCTTATCACATCCTCGGTTCATTTGAATAAAGCGTGGATTTAGAGAGCAAGCTATTTCCTTGGTTAATCTACACACTGAAACTGTGAAATTACCCCATAGCTCCAACTTGTAGACTTGAAAAGCTCTCCAGCAGAGAAAGAAAATTTTCCAGCGGAGGAATAGCGGCTGTTTGGTTTTTCCCCTCCCTTGACAGGCTTGTGTCTGGGCATGACTTCAGTCCTTCCTTCCTATTTAGTGGACCAGATGTCCAAGTGGGTGTGAAACCTGCAAGGAGAAGCAAGCGGAGAGCAAAGGCAGTGCGGTGTCGCGTGTGTGACACTGTGTGGTAATGCCTCAGCATAGCTGCCTCCAGGAAAGGCAGCAGCAGGACACAGGGGAGGAGGAGCAGCATTTCAAAGGCACTTAAGTGGGTTGGTAAGTCTCTATTAAGATGTTCCTTCAGTCTGTACGAGAAAAATACGTGAGTAGAGCAAATCCGCTTCAGGCTTTGATTGTGTGTGGAAGGGGCTGGGTGTTCCCTGCCCCGGCTTGCTCTCTTTTGGCTGTATTTGGGCAGAATATTACCAAAGGCTCTGCAGAGCATGTGTCATCGGGGGGCTGGGAGCTGTGCTGCTCTTCAGCTAATGGGGCATCTTCAAGGCATACGCGAAGTGCATATATTTCCAGGCTGGATGTTCTAATATGTGGAAAAAGGTCATCTTCTTTTTGGTATGTTTTTTCCTTGGGTGGATGTTAGATAAGTGGCTTATAGATGATCCTTTGTCATATCAGTACCCAGGAGGGTAAGAGAGGCAAGCCCGGTGGTCTCCAGGTTTCCTCCTCTACTGTTGGTGCTCCTACAAATCCACACGAAAGAGCAAGCAGGAGAGCAAGGCTGTGTGCAGCGTTGTTGGGGACTGCGGTGTCCCACAAGCAGCCTGGGTTTGGGGAATGAGGAACTTGAACCTCCATCCTTTGCCTCCCCAGCTATGGCTGGTAAGTCTTTCCAAAGGAGAAGGTGCTACAAACCGTTTCCTACAGTCCTAGGGCTTAATACCCTACCAGTAGTTTAGCAGTTTTCAATCTATAGTTTATTTTGTTTTTTTTTTTAACTTGAGAAAGGAATTAACATTACCTAATTTAATGGTGTAAGAGTTGGGCACTGGTTCAACACTCTGAGAAGCAGGAGCTGCCGGAGGGTGAATCAGCCTGTCTGTCTCGGACACCGATCTCAGGTGGGAAGGATCCCTCTCCATCTCCCCACCAGCTGCCCGGGGACCAGGCTGGTGGTGACCTTTGATTCTGAGATAGCTGAGGTCAGGCAAGCCTACTCCAAACAGAAAACACTGTCTGTCGTCCTCCAGCTTGTTGCAGCAAACCGAATTAGATGTCGTAATGGCAGTGACGAAGGAACAAATTCCCAGATATTAGTAAATGCCAGATTTGCCACACGAATGAACAGGATTCTTGTTCCTTGTTCAGCAGAGGAAATAACTGTGATCTTTCTCAGACAGAACCCAAACTGTAACAACGAGGGGGGAAAAAAAAGCCATCTGAAGTGCTGAGCTCTTGGGAAACAATCAGAAAAGTCTGAGCCACTGGGTTTTTCTAGGTTGGTTGTTTTTTTCTTTTTCTTTCACTTGTTCTGGTTTTGATCTTGGCTACGTAGTTTCCTGTTTATTACAGAACGGGTGGGTGCCTGCAGGTCGTACCTGTGCTGTGCTCCAGATGCTCCCTGCCCGGCGCAGGGCTCCGGGAGGACGGCAGCGCATTAGTCCTGCCATGCAATTTCTGCAAATGGTGTAAAACTGGAGTCCTGGCTACGTGTCAGCAGGAAGGGCCCAGGTATATTGTATGAAAGGCTACCTGGGGCCAGGACAGGCTAATTAACAATATTTGCCATCACTGCTTTTTGGTGTGTTAGATGTTGTTTGTGTTCTGGCTTTTCTTTTTGCTTTTTTTTAATAGAATTTCGTATTTTTAAGCTGGCATAAATACGGAATAATAATTTCTCTCTTTGTACTTCTGGTCAGAGCTGCTGAAAGTTGCTTGGCTGAAATTTGCTGGCTGTCCTCAGGAGAGGAGTTGCTCTAGCAGAGTCTCTGATGTCTTCTTGTCTTGCTCTGGAGTCAGATCAAGGCAATAACCCCGGTGTTACTCGGGCGCATGAATCCGAAACAAGACGTGGGTCAAGGAGCCCATCCTAATGTTTGACAAGGCAGGACTGAGCTTATGTTGTGGCCTTGGGCCGCTGGAGACGGCCATCTGGGTTTCCACGGGAAGAGCTGAGGGGTTTCCTCCCAGCCGCGGCCGTGTGGTTCTGTGCCGTTCGTGCCAGGCGGCAGGATGCTTGGCCAAGGTCCTGCCGCTCCCCTCCCCTGCTTAATTCACTGCCTTGCCGCCCTGTCTGCCGTGGCTTCTGAAATTCAAGACCTTCTCTTTGATTACCGAAACGCTTTGAAATTTTGCCCTCTTGAGGGAGATGCTAAGGTGTCCGCAGAGGAAAGAGGAGGGACTACGGATTTATCTGGAAAATGGTTTTGCTTTCGGCTTATTTTTTTTCTCTGAGTAAATAAATACCTTACTGGTGTTACTAGCTGGGGATTGTAGAGCAGAAGACTAAGCAAAAGCCCAGAAAAAAAGATGTATTCTCCTAATTGTTTTATTATGCCAAAACATTTTACAGAATACCTAGATTGTGCATGCAGGATGTATCCTTCAAGAGCCACTCAAAGTGATTCTGCATCATAATTAAGCTGTCCCTCTGTTTTCGTATCAATTAAAGATATTTTGTACTGTACTTTGTGAGCATCTTGTGGGGCAAAAAAGTGTAAATCAAGGACTCTTTCTAGATACAGTGTGGGAGATGGATGCTTCTGCCTGTTGATGCTTTAACGCCAAGCTCGCAGCGGCACCTTCTCGCTGGCGTTGCGCAGCGTGCGGCAGACCCTGACGTGAGTTTCCCTCCCGGGAGTCTCCGGTGCCTTTGCCACTCGCTGTTTGTACCTGACAGCAGTTACCACACGTGTGTTGCTCCCATTCCTGTTCCCATTGAGAGGACCATGCCCTAGGGAGACCACAGCTCTCCTGTGAAGTGTTTGGCATCGCAGAATTTTCTGTGCAGAACCAGACACACCTTCACAGGACCTTTTGAGAGTGCTTTTGGGGGTATTGTTCAATTCTAGACTCTACTCTTGTTCCCACTGAAATTAATGGCAGCCTTTCTTGCCACCGTCACAGGGTTGGGTTGAGCCTTTAAAGAGCTGGTGGTAACGTGGAAGACAACTCAGGGTGATGTTTGTTCTGCATAAAAAATGGCTTCTTCAGTCTAAATTTCTTGTATTTCTCTCCTCATTCTTTTATTGCTAGGAAGCTGTTAAACTGAAATAAGATTTTTGTTTCTTAGCAGTTTTCCACCTCTGCCTGTTTCCTACGTAAGGCTTTCAACCTTTGCTCAAGGTACAATAATTGGTGTAAATAGGAGACAGCCCAAAGGAATCGTAGGCTAAATTTCAACATAATATATCTCCATTTTCTTTAAAACTAGCAAAGCTAATTCATGATTAAATTGGGTTTAGAATTTTATGTTTGTGAGACTTGCTGTTTTTACTTTGAAGACTGTGTTTTAGAAATTCCTGAGTGCTTGGGATGGGAAACACCTTCATAGTCGCTTCTTTAAAATTTTGCTTCTTCATATCTCATTAAATCTCTGCATCCATATCGTGAGTGCTTTGCTGATACATCACAATGTATACAGTTACCTTCACACCCCCATCAGATACCCTCCATCACACACTTTAATCTGTGGGAAGACAGGAGATCTAAAATCCAGTAGCCTGTTCAATACCTTAATTAGGTGTAACCGTATATTTTTCCTGGCTGTTGATACTTCCAGGTTCCCTGACAGACAGTTCTCTTTTTTTTTTTTTTTTTTGTCTAAGTAGAGCCTAACTAGGTACAATTAATTGAATGCATCTGTAATCAAAGGAGTAAACTGAATGGACCAAATTCTACCCCAAGATTAATTTTATCCTCTACCAAGAAATCTGCTGCTCTTTGCCCATTTTACAAACACACACATGTTGCTGATTCATAGACAAAAATATTTGTTGTTAAATTAGTGATTAATTTCAGGAGATTTTTACTTTCGTCTGTGTAGGTGGTCCAGACATTCCTTCTAGTCATCAAATAGGAAGGAACTTTGAAGACCTCCTGTTCCATGTGTGCCACAGAAACAAAAGAGCTTCATGTTAGGTTCAGCAACCTATCTCCCACTCTTTCAGCCAATCTGGTTCACACATGTTCTTGAGGGATAGGTCTGAGTCCTTCTGGACCCGCTGTGGCAAAAGGAGCTCTTCCTTTCTCAAACCCCCATGAGAAGATCTGCTGAGCAAGAGATGGTTTTGGGCAGGTCCTTCAAGTACCAATGAACAGGAGCAGATTTGTTGAGAATCAGGCTCCAGCGAATTCCATTCTTACTTTTTTCTTCTATCCCTTCATTTCCATCCCCGAGGATTGGGTAGGGTATGACTGACCTGAGCAGCATTTCTTCAGACAGAAATTTTCAGTGGACCCTGTGCCTTGAGTCTTCCTCTCCTTGTTTGCTATGATCCTCAAAATATATCACTGCAGCTCTAGAGGGCTTGGAGGTGTGTTCTGGGATGGTAGAGCACAGATGGCCGCCTCCTCGGTGCAGATCTCCCAAGGCTTGTTGGGTGTTGTTGCTGCCCATCTGCTCCCATTTGGCGAGGACGATGTAACTCTTTGTCCTTCTCTAAGTAGCGCTTCTTGACGGATGCCAGAAAAACACCCACCCTGGCACTCCAGCTTCTGTAGGACCAACATCTCCAAACCCAGTATGGAACTTGCCTCTCCTGGTCTGCCTCGAGGTGTTCCCAAGAGCCCCGCTCCTGCGGTGGCACCACTGCCACTACCGCTGATGCTCCGTGCAGAGCTCCCCTGTGTGCCCTGCGGAATAATAACAAATCTCCCCTCCAGAATGTTTTGAGGTGCTGATTTTACCTGTCCCTCATCTTTGTGGTGTATTGTGCAAGTTTCGTTGCTCTCTGACTGCATTGCCACAAGCGCCGTGCCTGATCAACATTGCTTTTGCCTTCTACGAGCCTCTGATCCCTTGGGTGGCTGAACAAGGTCCTCTGATGCATCCTTTGATATTCCCTGTTTATCTTATGGAAATGAGTCCTCATGGAATGGACTGATTCTTTGTCTTGCCATGTTTCCCAGCTGTCTTTCTGGACGATTTTTATTTCCCATTGCCCCTGGGGCTCTTCAAAGGCTTCTTTGGAGTCTGAAATCCCTGCCTGTGTCTCTAAGCAGAGGAAGCCAGAAGACTGTACCTGATGGGTCGTTATGATTACTCTGAATTTTGACGCCTGGTGTGTGTTCTCCCATGCTGGCCTTCTGTGTAACACAAGCCGGAGTGCTCTGGGCCAGCGCTGTGTTTTTCTTTTTTCTTTCTTTTCCTCTTTCCTTTGTTTGTGTTACGCTTGATTTGCTATTCAAACCTCACTCGGTTCTCTTTGGCTGCTCCTTCTGAATAAGAAAAAATTGTTTCAAGAGGCTTGTGACTCTGGGTTTTTTAGGTAAATACATTGCTTTCTGCCTTTGGAAAGTGTGATTTGAACTTTAAAAATAAATAAAGAAGATCTCTGTTTGCTAAGTGATGACAGTGGAAAGGCCTGGTAATCACATGAATAGTTCAGCTGGTCCTCTTAAAATTATTTACTCGATAAAGATCACTTTTGTGGCTCTTTGAATGTGCACTATTTTTATGGAAATAAATTTGAGTTTAAAGAGTTAAAACTATAACAAATTAAGATAGATGCAGCTAGTGGATGGTGGCTTCTAGATATCAGAGGTAGCTCAGTGGAAAATAATATTTTTCAAGTTAAGGATTTGTAAGTTGTTCCTGCTGATGGAAGTGGATTGTCCCTGCTAAAACTGAAATTAACTCTGCTTTTGGGATGCAGATTCCCACTTGTGTCTGTTGGCATCACCTCGTCCACCTGCCTGGGATTGACTCTGCTGTTCTGTCATGGCCTCTGTTTGGTATTTGTAGGTGGATTTGCTAGAGAAATGTTTTTCTCCAGCTTCCAAGATACCAAGTTTTTGATGAACAATGGGCAAGACACTGCTGACTTTTGTCAATTGTCTTTGTTTTAAATAAAACCCACTTAGGTCCTGTCCATCCATGCAGGGAAGGGAAAATGCAGGTGCTGCCATCAGGAAGGGGAGATTCATGTTTGCTCAGAGGATGGGCAGCATGAGATCCGAGATAGCCTAGTTTGGAAAACCTTCAGCTGTCAGCGACACAGTCACAATATATTTTTTTTTAGCCTAGAAATAATATATGAGTTTAATTGGTAGTGTGTGGTAATTGTGTGTGTGTGTCTCGGTGCGCTGACTTTGTCAGCTGGCTTTGTAGCGTCATAAAAGTAAGGCCAAAAAGGTTAACCAGGACTTCGGTTTGGATATGCGTGCATTGGTGTGCTGGGATGGAGATGTCCAGGAAGGAGGTGGCGGGGAAGTGCCTGGATGAGGAGGTAAAAGGGTTGGCATAGTTGTGGAGGTTTAGTTGTTGCTTGCAGTCTCTTGGCTTGTGAGAGCTCTGGCAGCAGTATGGTATTGCTTGGAAGTAACGAGGCAGAAGAGCAGCGGAGATGCCTTGTCCTGCCCCTTGTGGTTTTATGTAAAGGAGGTTTTGAACAACCTGCAGCTTTGGAGCAAAGTTTTCTCCTCCGTTCATTTCCTAGCTTGTTTTAATGCTCCCAGTAGGAGGAGGAACTTGGTGAGCAGGACACAAGGAAATGTGAGAAGGCCAGCTGCTGACGGAGAACGCTTCATCTGTCAGCTGCTGTGCTTGAACTGCGATACGCAACTCGCCGTGCACAATCTCTTTTTGTGGTGGGATGGAACTGGTCACAGGCAAAGGGTGTTTCCACGCAGAGCAATTGTCCTGTCCGCTGACCTCAGGACAGGCTGATGTGGATGTTCCCTGCTGCCTTGCTCCTTTTGCCCACATTATTTCAGGCAGCAGGGAACCCAGAGCAATGGGTTGCTGCCAGCTGTGCGTCGGTCAGGTTGGTGCACGTGGTGCCTATATTCTCTTGCTATATTGGGGAAGAAAAACAAGGGTTAAAAATTATTTTAAATTCTGTAATCCAAAAGGGGTATTTCCTACCCATTAAAGAACAATAACAAAACACCAAAGAAAAGAGGGGAGCCTCCTCCCCAGAGCAGACTGGCCCTACCTGCTCCAGGCAGCCGGCCGGGAAGGCAGCCCTCTGCGCCTCGTTGGGGACTGTCAGCAGGCAACACGCGGTGCTGCGGAGGGAGTGGGCAAGGAAAAGCTCTCCAGCTGGTTTCAGAGGTTCCTGGTTAAAAAGCTTAACAGGAAGCAAGTAAAAGGAAATAGAAATTTCAAAAGGCGTTAAAGAAACCCCAGGTGAAATTTCAAATGGGTGGTCTTTCCCCCCCGATTTTGTAGAAAAAAGACTTTAAATACACATCCTGGTTTGAAGCTCATTTTCCATTGCAGACAGATCTGGATTTTCCATCAAGCATCATCCTAACCGGGCTGAAGGTACCAGCCCCAGCTCATTACCATCTCGGGGAGAAGGGCCCAGCAGATCTTCCCAGACACTTAATCCTGAGGTGTACAAGCAAACAGGGTTTATTGTTGGGTTTTTTTTGTGGGGGGACACGGACGGACGCTTCTCTTGAAGAAGCAGGCCAACAGGCATCTGCATTTCACCCGGAATATTGTCTGTTTGTTTGGAGAATTTGGTATGGCTTAAAGTCCAAGTTTTCTTTGGATCAGATCTTTAGGATTTGGTTTGATTGATTTCCAGTGACGCTACTGAAATGTAGCTTCCTTCTTTTTTTCCCATCTCTGCCGACCTGCTAAGTTAAAATAAACGTTATGTTTTGATGTATTTCTCTATTTATTTTACTTACCGCAGAGGGAAGAATGTGGAGTGAGAAACTTTGATGTAATTTCAAGTGTAGTCAGATTAGCTGGGGCAGGTGCCAGGCAGCTTTGGTGCCCTCGTTGCTTGGGATGTTGGACTTGTGTTTTTAGGTTAGTTTTTCCCATTTGTCTTGGAGTCCTCAGCAAAGTGATCTTTATTACGGCCATGTCTCCATCTGCACTGCGCAGGCAGGTTCGACAGGACTGTGGTGGTGGTGAAATGAGCCTTTGGCAATGCGGTGAAGCAACTGCATGCAAAACACTAGACCAAGACAGTGATGGTCTTGCTGAGCATGGATATGGTTTCTGTATCAAGCGTGTTGCTAAAATGGGAAGAATCACAGAATCACAGAATGTTCGGGGTTGGAAGGGACCTCTGTGGGTCACCCAGCCCAAACCCCTGCCCAAGCAGGGTCACCCAGAGCACGCTGCACAGCACCGCGTCCAGGAGGGGCTGGAATATCTCCAGAGAAGGAGACTCCACAACCTCCCTGGGCAGCCTGGGCCA
>Ga0181612_165540_pt1 | contig 12190 bp, 12 predicted proteins | sample HoacroProtozoa21_FD_119630 | JGI IMG/M metagenome (GOLD analysis project Ga0181612, IMG submission 119630) | Hoatzin crop microbial communities from Cojedes, Venezuel. Combined Assembly of Gp0051906, Gp0051904, Gp0051908
AAACCCCCCAAACTCAGCTGGGGTCTCTGCCTACCGACAGCGAAAAGCTCTGCCTAGAAAGTTATCCAAACTCAGAAATTCAAGGATATTGCTGTTCCAAACCCACTGCTCACTGAAATGTACTTCAAGCAGTAAATAGTGCAAAGTTGAGACTGAAATATTAAACTCCTCCTGCATGGAAGGATTGGATCTGTCGGGGCGTGGGTGTTGAAATCTGATTTTTGTGGCATATTCCAATTACAAAGGAATTCTTTCAGGGTCTAACACCCAGAACAAGCAGCCAGTTCTGCTCACTTATCGCTCGATCTAATTCCCTGATCCTGCTACAACAAAAAAAGCAGCAGCGTGTTCCTGCGTGCCGCGGCCAGGTTACAGCACAAAGAGCTCCTCTGTCCTCGGACGAGCAAATCCTCCTGCGTGGGTCCGCGTGGGTTGGAGGGGGGGTTTGTTTTGCTGCTCTCATTTGCTGCCCGGTTCTCCTCTCCCGAAGAATGGGCGCAAAGAAAACACGTAATTGGCGGTGTCAGTAAATTTTGGAAGCTTAATGCTTTACATCCAGAAGTAATTATGCCTTTTATAGGCTGCTCGGCCTCTCCCCGCGGGCAGCAGAGCTCTCTTGGCTGCGCACCCTGCGAGCATAACTGGCCCCTCCGCCGCCCGGGACGGTCTCGCTGTTGGGAACCCCAGCAGCAGGTTGGTTGCCAGCCAGACACCACAGTCGGGTCCCATCGGTGTCAGGGGTACGGGCTGCACCCCGGAGAGTGGCAGGGGTGCATTGCCATGAGCAGAGGGGACATTGGGGTGCTGCTTGCAACACCCCCAGGGTGGCTGGAGACATGGCACATCGCTGCAGCCCCGGCACGGCTCCCAGCGCTGCCCGGCTCCGTGCCAGCTCTGCCAGGCGTGTGCCCAAACACACCCCGGCGTGCCCCGAGGGTGCGGGGGCACCTCCCCACGGCCACGACACCCCCATGGACCCGAGCAAGGGCGGCGGGTGAACCTCTTGGCAGAACAAGGCTGTGACTAAAGAGCAGCGTTTCAGGTCAGCGTGTTCCAAAGTTTGAGAGCACTTCAGCGGCGGAGCTGGCAGCGGTGGGTGGGGTGGGGAGAAGAAGGTCAGAGCTGGGCTGGGGCTCGCACTGGGATGGGATCGCTGCTGCTGAGCTGGGCTTACAACCTCTTCCTTCACTAAGGAACCACCCTGTGCACACCTCCAAGATGATTAAACCGCAAACACAAGATAGCTGTGGATGGGCAACCTAGAGCTCACTCTATTTCCAGTTCTTCTGGGGAAATCTTCAGCTCTAAGGATGCTTTAAAATAAGCCCAGCTGTCCCTTCTCCTGGAGAGAGCAGCCTAAGATCAAGCACATTTGCATCCGTCCAGCAGCTTCACGGCCCCCTCGTCCTCCCTCTGGCTGAGCCAGCATGCTTCCATCGCAGCAGGGGGTCTCGCAGCTTAACGCCTTTCCCTTCTTCCGCTTCAGCCGGGATATTGCCCCCCGCGCCGGACGCCGCGGCAGCCCGTGATATGCCTAGGAAGGAGCTGGGGCTGGAGATGGCTGGCTGCAACTCTGGCAGCTGCGACAGCATGGTCAGCACGGCCTCCAACCACTCGCAGCGGGTAAGTAACCCTGTTGTGCCCAGCCCAGGCATGTCAGGGGCTCAACTCACCCCTCTCAGCAGCTGAGGAAGGGGTTTGGTCAGATTTCTGCTTGAAACCCCTCTCCATCGGTGCTGTGGCAGTGCCTGGGGGCCCTGAGATGTCACCGTGCTAAGAGCAGGGCAAGGACAAAATAAATTCCTGCCCCTAAGCACTCCCAGACTTTCAGTCCTGCCGTGTGTGCGGCAGCGATCAGGAGCCTCAGCTCCTGCAAGGTGTCCTTGGAATGAGACCGAGACCCAGCGCTCCTGCACTGCCTGGAGATGCCGAGGCAGATAGTGCAGGCACTGGGCAGGAGGAGCCTGGCGAGTTCCCCAGTGAGGGATTAGACCAGTTGGATAACTGGGTCAGACTGGCTCCAACAAAGGTGACTTCACCTGGGAAAGACAGCAAGCCCTACTCCTCCCAACTGGCAGGAGATTCCTCTCCTAGTTAAGGCAGAGGTGAGTTTGGACCATGGGTGTAGATCTGTAATTTTTCACTATCTGTCCATTGAAGCTTGTTTGTCTCCAAACACTGATTCCAAGATTGATGAACTAATTACATCCTGTCGGACTTGGAGCATAATTGATACGTGTAAGCGCAACGCTCAGTCCCGAACAGGTTTTCCACTTGATGTATTGCAAACCAGAACCAAACCCTCTGAAATTTATCAGGGATGGAAAAACTGGTTTCAACATTGCACGGTAAAAGATTTGGATAGGGGTGTCTCTGCAAAACAACTCCACCTGGGACAGTTTCTCCTCCATGGTTGTTGATCTGATGCACGCTCCGTCCTTTCCTGCACTTCGGTATTTTTCATGAAATATTGCATGTATCACCTTGTCACTTGCTACTTCCACAGCAATCATGTCTCATGATACTTGAAATACACCAAAAATCAAAAAAGATCTTGCTGTACTCCTTTCAAAGCTGGGTATGAATTGGAGAACAAGGAGAGGGACCACCACCTGCAGATAAGCCTGCAGTGTTTATGATGTTTAGACAAGCTTCTCAGACTGAGCATCACTCACCAGTACAGATGTCTGTAGCTACAGACCATCCATGTTACCAATCTGCTCATATTTCAAAGAAAACAAAAGAGCTAAAAGGTAAAGGCCAAGTTTCCAAGTTAAGAATTACCCAGCTTCTGATGCTCATAGCTGGGTAATGTAAAAACAGCCCTAAGTAAGTATGTGGGGATTTTTAGGAAGTTGTCTGGTTTTCTGCAGCTGCAAGTGCCAGTTTTTGAGTAGTCACCAGCCAAGTCTCCTGGCCAGGAGCTGTCACAGGTCTCCCCTTGACTGCCAGGGCTGGGAATAATACTACACCTGTGTCTCCTGCCTGTACTGCTTTTTTCTTTTAATTTTCCAGAGTGATAACAGTTATGACTACTTATCTGTGGAAGAGAAAGAGTGTTTGATGTTCTTAGAAGAAACTATTGGCTCACTGGATGCAGAAGCAGACAGCGGGGTCTCTACCGACGAGACCGACTACGTGGAGCCCTCCAAGCTGCCCGGGACGTGGCCTAAGAGAGACTCCGTTCCCCAGGGTAAGCTGGAAATTCGTGCTCCAGCCCTTGTTTGCGAACGGACTTTCTCGCTGGGGTGCGTTCCCTTGGCAGGCGGGGAAGGAGCACTGCCCCGGTTTTCCTCACGTGGTGAGCTAAAGGCAGCTTATTTTCATCACCCTGCAAGGAGCCGTGGCTGTGGGCAGGGAGATTGGTAGGGCACAAACTGCATTTTCCCTGTCCTTACGTGCAGGAGCTGCTGGCAGCTATCGAGCAAGGTCAGCAGAGCTGAATCTTTGCTCGTGCCCTGAGCACCCTTACACAGATTAACGAGGCTCCTCGTTCACCGTGGGCTTTGTCGAATCCAGAGTGTCTGACTTTCTTAGCAGTGACAGCGTATTAGCTGGGGTCAGGGTAAGCTCTCCGGGTGCAAGTAGTCTGCCGTGGCTGCGCTGGCTTAGCAGGCATGAAGCGGTGAGTGTTGCAGTCAGGAAGGTGTCCTGTGTCCGTCTGCGCAGCGGTGCATGACTTCACATCTCTCTCTTTACGTAGATTTGGAAAACGGGGCTCCCCCTCCGGGTGTAGGTCAGCAGCATGCAGCTGAACAGAAGAGTGCTAAGAGCATCTCCACCTTCTCAAGCTCAGCTCCAGCAGCAGCTCCAAGCCCAGGCTATCACAGTCTTCCAAGGAGCATCACTGTAGCAAACGCACAAAGAGCAAACGGAGCTTCTGACAGCAAAGCGACTGTTCACATGGTAGAGGATCCAGTGCCAGTAGGTAAATCTTCACGGGAGATGGCCAAGGAGGACAGGTTTGACCAAGCCAATGCAAGAAGCCAGATGAATTCCCTGGGATCTCTAATTATCCAACCTCCAGATCCCTTCCAGGATGACCTGGTGAGCCACGAGTGGTCACGTCGCAATCACTCAGATGCCAAGAAGGGAACAGCCAAGGAGACCAAGACTTGGGCTTCTTGGGGCCAGCCAGAGAAATCCACATTGGAAGAGGCCCCTCAGGACCCAGATGCCAAGCGTGGGCCTCCAACTGCCCCCAAGCCACGGAAATTGCCACCAAATATTATCCTGAAAACCAGCAAAAACAGCCCAATGCCGCTTGCCACGGAGCCTGGCCAGAAGGTGAAAGCACCGCCTGCATCCTCGGCTGGCTCTCAGCCCAGCTCTGCCAGCGATGCCACTGCTGAAAAGGTGAATTCGGGTCACCTTGACCCGAAGGAGAGGGAGAAAGCCCGACGGGAGGCACTGGAGAAGCTTGGACTTTCGCAGGACAGGAGGGAGCCCAGCACTCAGCTTCAACCTGCCCCGCATCCCCAAGCAAAGGAGATGCCATTCCCTGTCCCTGGGGAGCCCGAGGCACGCTGTGGGGCAGCGGAGAGGTCGGTGCCAGGTATCCGGCAGATGAACTTCAAATCCAACACCCTGGAGCGCTCTGGCGTGGGGCTGAGCAGCTACATGGCCAGCGCCAAGGAGCAGAACGTCAAGACCAGCAGCTCCCTGGGCAAGATGTCCTTCATCGAGCGGCTTGCTCCGAGCTTCCTCAGGAGCAGCCGCCCCCGGCCGGCATCCCTCGGGGCAGGGAAGGACTTTGCTGCTCTGAAGGAACCTGGACAGGTGGAGCCAGAGAAGAGCAGCAAGGGGCGATCCCACCCGCTGCAGAGCTTCCCCAGGCCACCCCGCTCCTGTGTCAGCGTGAAGATCTCCCCCAAGGGTGCAACCGATGAGAACCGGCGAGAGGCACTGAAGAAGCTTGGTCTGCTGAAGGAATAGCTCTGCGGGCGGTGGGGCTGCTGGAAAAGGGCTTTTCACCCCAGATCCAGGAACCTTCACTGTCTGTCCTTGGGCAGCACAACCAAGAGCACCTTCTGCTGTGACCTCCTTCCCCGGAATATTAGGAGAGGTTCCACGAGAGGTATTCGGAGCTTCACACCAAATGAAGTAGCGCCACATGTACATAATATTTTGTGTACAGTGAGTGTGTATGAGCTATTTATATAAAGCATCACTCAGCCTGTGGACGGGGCATATTCTCCTACAAGGTCTTTAATGCACCTGGGGATTCATTGCAACAGGGAAGCCACAGAATTGGGGCTTTGGCTTACTTTAGAAGGGTTTGCCCATGGATAAAGACTCTCTGGGAAGAACTGCAGGTCTCTGCTGCTCCTTTAGGATTTTATAGGTTTTTGTTATCTTTATCCAAAGCCTCTGATGCCCGAGCACTCGCCTGCCTCCCAAAAGCCACCACTGCCACGTACAAAAGTGCCGGACCAAAGGGCACCGGGGGGGCTCAGCAATGCTCCCCCATGCACGCGTGCTCCTCGTGCAGCACCTGCAGGCGAGGGGCCGGATGGCTGCACAGACCTCCCACTGCCACCTCCGCCAGACTGCTCACGTCCAGCCCTGACAGCCTGCACACAGCGCTTCTGAGACGTACGTGCATCCGTGTTCATCGTGAAGTGACAAGAAGCGACAGGCTGTGTGTTGGTGGCAGAACCAGAAACGCTGCCCAAAACGAGAGATGCAAGTCTGGGATGACACCGTTTCATTGCCTTTCGAACTCTCCTCGCATCTTTCAGTCCCACCTGATGCTATCAGCAGTTATGCTGCACATCTTTTATAAAACAGGTAGTTTATTTCTGTAATAAACTTGTATATGATCAGGAAATTACCGAATAATACAGATTTAGGTTGCAGGCAAAGCTCTGGTAAAGCTAGATAATGAGTTTTAACCTTCAATATGTCTTGACTTGAGGAGTGTGAGTGACCCAGACAGCAGCCGGGCATTGCAAACGGTGAGGTCTGAACCAGAGACTTGGGCCTCCTGCAACCCAGGACCCACAAGAGATGGACTTTGTGTAAGGGCTTCCAGTACCATACAGAGATGCAAAGCCTGCCACGGCACTGCCAGGCTGGGACGGGTGACATGGGACCTGCCGCTGCTCCAGCCGATCCCTTCCAACCTGCACCATCCCCAGAGCCTGCCGGACCTCTCCCACAGCAGCCGTGGTAGCTGAAAAGCCACATGAACAGCTGAGCTGGAAAGAACCATTTCATTTTCTTCAACAAAGAAAAATCTTTCATGCAATCCTGGCTTTTGGTGTTAGACATCTAGAGAGAGCCTCTGTTCGTAAAGCAAGTGCCTTTGTTCCCAACAGGCAATTTAATTCCAAAACTAACGTTGGCTTCCTTTAGAGAGAGGGGCTGGCCCAAGGAGGCAATTGCAATAAACAATTTCTGATGTTAATTAACTGTTTGCAGCATTAAGATAAACTTGCACTGAATCATTTTCATCACTGACCTTGCAGCACCACCAGCTTTTAAAGACAGCCTTGTGAATACTAAACAGGCTCACACCGAGAAAACCCAGAGCCAAACAGGCATCAGTGGAGCTTGGTTTTGTGTGGCAATGAGGGAAGGGCGTCCTTCTGCAAAAGCTGCATCATGGCACAACCCCCCACGACACAAAGGTGTGCACAAGCGGAGGGAATAGTGCTGACCTGCGTAAAGAATCCAAGGAATGCCAGAAAATGGTGTCCGGTTAGCAACACTTCACGAAGGCAGGGAAGTGCTGGTTTCCAGTTAAGCAATTAACTAAATTAGTTTTGGGCTGGTCAGCAGTAATGCAAACCTGTACATCAGGGTGGAAACTAGGAGAAGCCACATGGGCTAAGTAAGGTCTGACTGAAAACTCAGCAGGTTGCTCAGCAAACACCACGTTGCCGGTACCTTGGCTCCAAAAGGGAGCAGGAGCCTGGGAGGTGGTTAAACCCCCCCCAGCCTGTGCCCAGCACCACGTTCCAAGCCTGAAGCTGGGTCAGCAGTGGCCGGGCAGGACTGCCAAGCCAGGGGGGGTTAGGCAGGATTAAGGCTGTTTGCACCGAGAGAGCTGAGCGGGGCACAGACACTGCCCTACACACAGTACGCTGGGTGAGAGCCTGTCCCTGCACGAGTGGGTCGTGTTAAACACAGTCAGAGCTGAGGCTCCATCTGTGCAACCTGGTCCCCGCGGCCCTTGGACGATGCCTCTGGGCTCAGACGTGGCCAAAGAGCAAGGGGGCTGCCTTGAGCTGACAAACTGGGTGCTCACATCCACGCCGCCCTACTCCCCTCCGCCCCAGCTGCCTGCTCGTGCCTGGGCAGGGGCCACCCCGGCAGAAGCAAGAGGCAGAAAGGGCAGCTTGGGCTCTCCCAGACGCTGCAAAAGCTCCATGGAGCTGAGAGGTGGCTGTGCTCCCCTGCGAGAGCAGGACCCATCCATCAGCAGCAGGGCTTGACTCTGGGTGGCACCAAGCAGAGTCATGGGTCTGCTCTTGCATAAGGTCCCAGTCCAGGAGTCACACACCCCACGGGGATAAACACCTTCATTTCTAATGGCTGCAAACACATCTAGCCTATAAAATGTCATATTTTGCTTGCAGGATTAAACAGCAATGCCTACTTTTTGGTGAATGATTCAACCCAGAGGACCCAGCAGAGGCACTTCACCCCATGGAAAGGCGCAGATCTGGAGTTCATTCCCAGAGGAATGGCCCTGATCGCCCGTGGCTGTGGTTTTAATTTATTCTCTTTGGTTTCCATTTCATACCAACCAGGCCATGCGCACAGCTCCTGTTAATCAACACCACTCCACCCCACCATGGCTTAATAAGCAACCTTTGGAAGTGAGAATTCTGCTAGGAAGTCTGACCAAGCCTTAGCTTTCATGCCTGACCTGTACGTTACAGTGCAGCACTCCCTGGTTTTGACTAAAGCCAAGGATTGGAAGAGAATCCTTTGCTTCCAAAACAATCTGGTTTTAAGAAAAGTCAAGGTTCTGTTTCAGGAAAAAAAAAAGCTTTGGGAGAGACCTTAATGCTCTCCTCCTTTCTCAGTAGGCAAACAAGGTGAGACTGCCTTTGAGGCTGCAGTAGTGATGTATCTACATTATGCAAGTGATGTGCAGTAAGACAGAACATAAAGCAGCACAACGCCGGGATCAGTGGCGGGTAAAAAGGAGTGGTCAGAGGAGAGGAGCATGTGGATGAAAACGCACCATAAAACCACATTCATTTTCATGACACAAGGAAGGATGAGTAAGCAGAGGCAAATAAACTGCCTACATATTGGTATTCCTGCTAAAACTGCAAAGTCCACACAGGTTTGGAAGAGAACAGAAAGCTCAGCCCTGACAGACTTCTCCAAGGGTGCCAGCTAAGTTTTCTGCCTCTGTGGTATTTCTACGTGGTGCTAGTGGGTGGGACAGGGGATGTAGAGCTCTGCTCTCGCAGGAGGAGCTGGCAGCCCTGGAGGAAACAGCTTCTGCTTGGAACAAGGAGATTTGTTCTAGAAAGGCAAGGGGGCCACAAAAGATGGAGTTACCAGATCCCTTACAAGAGCTGGCTTCAGAGGACTGACCCCTTCGTTCGGAGCTTAATCTTGCATCTCCCTCTCCTCTTCCATTTATCCTGTGCTCTCCCTGCCTCTAAAGTCAGTCATTTACACTGGAAAGCCTACAGCCCGAGGAGCCCAACGCCGGGTGGGAGCCTCTCCTGCTGCCTGCCCGCTCATCAGGCCGGCTGAAGCCTGCCAGCTCGCTTGGGCAGCACCAGATGTTCCCCCACTTTGTCTTCAGGAGGAGCTGAGAAGCAGCAACAGCCACAGCAGCCACCCAGACAATCACTCTCCAACGCTGCCCTGCTCCCTCCGTGCCAGGCAGCAAGGACCACAGGGAGCAAACCTCTCCTGCTCTGATGTAACCCAAAATTCACAGACTCAAAGGAAGAGATTTACCTTTGCTCCAGCCCAGCCCGCATCTCTCATCAGCAGTCTCCAGCAACGAGCCGCTCCTCAGCCAAGCGCCCGTGGGATCCCCACCAGCACCCAACGTAGGAGCAACAAACACATCCCCAGTTTGCAGACAGGCAGGAGCCAGAGCAAGGTGATGAGCCTCTCTTTTATAAGGGGAAAAGCTGGTGGGCCATCAGACAAGCAGCTGTGCTCCTCCAGCCCACCAGCCCAGCTGATGCAAGGAGCTGAAGTGATGGCTGCTCCTCTCACCGAGAGGCAAGGGAAAGGCTGCTCCTGCCTATCGATGGCATTTGGGGGTGCCTGGGAGACAGAGGGGAGAACAAGAACAGAAGCAAAATCCACCTCCAGGTTCAGCCAAACTCCAGTTAAGTTTGCAGCCTCTTGTCTGGATACCTCTGGAAGCAGACTTTGTACTACTTAATTCTGGGCATAATTTGTTTGGTTTGTGCCTGGAAGGTAAAATCACAGCAGACCCCAGCCAAGAAAACAGCCGTGAAGAGGGATGATAATATTTCAGAAGTAACCTGAAGAGTTGGTTAATGCGCCCTCAATGCCTTAATGCAGATTGTACAGACTGTGTTTATGCAGTGCAGCGATGTTAGAAAAGACCCAAAGAAAACACTCAGCTTTGCATGGAGTATTCATCTCCTTCTTAACTATCAGTCCCATACCAGCTCAGACATATCATTTCCATGTCTGCATGAGCCTGTCAAGACCTACTATCCCAATTAAAAGCATTCTTGCGTACATCTTTCACTACAAAGATCAAATTCAGGAGAAGTGGTTTGTTAAATTCTGGTGGTATCAAAGAACGTCAGCTGTACTGGGCCACAGTCTCCAGGAGAAATCGGTCGTCTTAATAATAGACTTTGTCACGGTGCAGCAGCTTCGGTGTGGGTGTCAGCAGGGATCCCTGGGGCTGGTGTCCTCGGGAGGTCGGGGAAGTGGGTTGGTTACTGCTGGCCCGACACGTCTCCACCTGGAGAACATCAGACCTGGTCTGTGAGAGGGTCCCACTGGGGTCGCTCCAGCTCCGTGGCAGAGGACTGTAGATGTCCGAGGGGGTTCAACCACATCCCAGCAGGGTTTGTGCAATACCTGGTAGCTGAGGCTCTGCCCTGTCCCTGCTCAGAGAAGGACCTCCTCTGACTCCAGCTACTCCAGTATGAAGGGGGAATAAATTATTTCAAGGAGTATTGCATCTCTCTGCTTCATCAAAAAGGCACCAGGATGATCCCCACGCTTCGCCTGACCCACCCAGGGCCTGTTTCTCCTCCATTTGGTGCTTTGTGTTGGCGTTCACAGTAAAGCGTGGCAAACGGAGGAGGAGTGGGGAGTGTTCCTGTGCCGGTGCAATGGCATTTCATATTCCAGTTGCACCAACCAGCATAAACGGCTACACAAGGGGGAAGGCAGTGGGACTCAGCCCCTGGGTCTGTGTGGGACCTCGGGGTGGGGACTCATCCAGCTGCGTGCTATGTTTAATACAATGAGCTGCTGCTTCAGCTGAACTTCTGGGTGATGCCATAATCCCTACAGGCACGGCGAAAACCCGCGAGCCCCTTGGTGGTTATGATAAAGTAAGGCTTTGTAGAGTTTAGGCAAGGTCGAAGTGCTGCTGGGGTTCAGCTCGTGTCACTCCGCCCCAGGTCCCCGCGCCCCGAGGCCAGGCACAGAGCTGAGCCCAGGCTGCCCGCCAGCCCCGAGCATCACGGGGGCATCTCTCCAATTACACCAACCAGCCAAGGCAAGCCCTGGCCGTTTACAGTTATTAACAGTGAAAAAACAGTGTGGCAGACTCTCAAGCATAGGAGCAACATTCCCTGAAAATGGGTGTCCTCCGAACACCCTTAGCTGACGTACAGAGCTGTCCCATCACATTAAAGTGTGACCGCGCAGTGGGTGCCCTCGGGTGAGTCCGAGTTCTGCCCGGATCAACACCAGGAGTGGCCTGGGTGACGCCTGTCCATGCTCAGAGCAACCCTAGTGCAGGGTTTGGCACAGTATCCTCCATGTCTCTCTCCATTATGTTTTTTCCCTGTTCTTTGTCTCTACTGGAATTTTGAAAGAAGAAAGACAGATGTACCCCAAACCCTGTCCCCGCCGCTCCCGTGTGTGCAGTGCTTGGCGCTGGAGAACTGACGACCTGCAGGTACAGAAAAGCCAGACGGCAAAGACGAGCTCCACCAGGCTCCTTCGAGCCTTTCACTGCAGACTCCTGCTCTGTTCAACCCAGGGTTTTCCCTGGGTTGGGTTTGTTTTGCTCTACTTGCCAGCAATGCAAATTTACCCAGTATCTTAAAACCAAACTAGATGCAACTTTCCTCATTCCTGCTTTTAAAACCCGTGCTCTGGCTCTGCCACAGCAGCCACCGGTTCAGCCGTGGCAGGGCAGGGCTGCGAGTGCGCTCCTGACTCCCAGAGAGCCTCCCTGCTCTGTGTTTCCAAAGCTCCTTTAACTCTGAAGCCCAGCAAGAGACAGAAAGGGTCACTGTTGCTCCTTGCACAGGGGTTTGTGCGCAGCGATAACACACGTTCCAACAACGCTGCCCTAGCTGGAGTTTAATCATTAACTCCGACGGGCACTGCAGAGCAAGCAGGGGTTGTCACAATTTATTCCTAACGACACAGACTGCAGACAAGCTGTGGGAGATGCTGGTAGCAACCTCGACACCTGCGCGTCGGTAAAGCACGGGCTCGGAGCCCCGGCGCGATGCCCGCTGCTGCACGGTGCCCGCCGCGCTGCTCGCTTGGGCTGGGCACGGGGAAGAGGTTCACCAGCCAGCACGTGCTCATTACAGAAAGAGAAATTTCCTTAACAAGCATAGCCCAGAAAAACAAATTCTGTACCTTGTCTGCAAGTTAACTCCCCTTTGGCAGGAGGAGAAGGTGCGAGGTGGTGGTGGTCCCCCAGGAGCAGCCCTTTCCATGTGCTGCCATCACCGCTTCCCTGCCAGAGCCATCCTCCTCGCTGCCAGCTGCCTACTGCTCCCAGCTGGTGGTAAGCAATGCGAAAAAAAATGGCCCTTGTTGCCTCCAGCGCTGCTGCCCCTGCTGAATTCATTTGCTTTTTTGTTTAAAGGAGGTGGGGTCCCCAGATGCCCCTGCTCCAAAAGCTGAGGTCTGCTTGGGACACCCAAGGACCTTCTGCTATGACCAAGACAGAATCACAGAATCATTAAGATTGGAAAAGACCTCCAAGATCACCAAGTCCAACCATTACCCCAACACCACCATG
>Ga0181612_104438_pt1 | contig 12189 bp, 6 predicted proteins | sample HoacroProtozoa21_FD_119630 | JGI IMG/M metagenome (GOLD analysis project Ga0181612, IMG submission 119630) | Hoatzin crop microbial communities from Cojedes, Venezuel. Combined Assembly of Gp0051906, Gp0051904, Gp0051908
GAGCCCTCACACTGCCCCCCGAGGTATGAGCTGCCCTCCCTGGAATCTAAGATACTCCTGTGCTGTTCTCTGCAGATGCTGGGCTTCTGTTGCACAGGCCAGACAGATCTAGAAGGACTTGCAGGTGCCAGAGTGATTTCTTTAGTATCTCTGCTGTTAATGTTCCCAGCAGGCAACAGCGCTATCCGTGTCTTTCCCAAGCTCAGCCACTAAGCCACTTTCTGGCTTTATTTCAATCACAGGGTCTTCTTTTGCTTCTTGTAGCTTCAGATTGAGGACTGGCTTACAAACAGGAGCCTCCTCGAAGCTTAGATTTTGAGCTGTCCTGAGAATTGTTAGTGAAGTGCATCTTGCATGCCCTCTTGCTTGTGAAGGCAATCAGGACTGGTGTCTCCCGCAGGCACACTTCCCCTGCTCACACTGAGATGTTTCCTTCCTGCAGATCTCTCAGGACAAGCCTCCCAAGGAATACTTTGAATACTTTGAAGCCAGCTCCATGACTGAATATTTCTACAATGGTGTAAGCAGCTACCTGGCCGTGTTTCCCTGTCATGTTAGTGTCAGCCCCAGGGAGTATGATTTTGGTTGCTGCGTGCCGCTCCACAAGGTAGAACCGCTTCCTCTCTGCGTGACCAACCACACCAAAGGAAAGATCACTGTTGCCTGGACTCCGAGCCATGGCAGTGCCTTCCAAGTGAGCCCTGAAATCTGTGACATCCCTCCTTTGAAATCTTCAGCCTTCCGTGTCCTTTTCCAGCCCACTCAGCTCAACAGTCTCTACGCGGCGGAGCTGGAGGGTTTTGCCTTCTACAAGGTTAGTAGGAATTACAAGGACCAGCTTCCAGAGAGGGCCTGGCAAGAGACTGCAGGCTAAAGGCTTCGGAGGGAGTTAAAATTCAGATGGAACCTTTTATTGTGAGTTTGGCAAACTGACATCTTTACTGACTTCTTTGGCAGCTGTTTTGATACGCTGGTGGGTTAAAATTTCTCCTTCACCTGTGTCCTGGCAAAGATAAATCAGCAAAGCAAGCCACAGCTCATTCATATGGAGAGTTACACTTGCTCTTACCCTCAGTGAATGTGAAATAATGTACACCTCACAGAAGGAGGAATTACTGTGAATTACTGCACGATTATTGTGGGTGGGAGCCTGCACAAGGGTGGTTGTTGTGGTCTGGGTGATGGGCAGTAACTGTTTTTTTGTATCTGACCCTCCACAAGTAAAGCTGCTGAGGGCAATACAGTGCAAATCACTGCAGTCTCTCCTCCCATGTGATGTGGGATTCATGTCACACAAGGCTGCAGTTGCAGGAGCTTAGGAAGCCAGAAACATCTTGGTAGGTGAGAAAGATCTTCGTTACGTTGTTGATTACTATTCTTGCATTTTTTTCCCTTCTAAGCCAGTGTGGAGGATATCTGGGTGTAACCTTAGAGTCAGGAGTTTCTTAGGCTCAGGTAAAGGCTAGATGATTATTTTCAGTGACTTACTGCTAAGTGCTAACTATAGCATCTGCAAGTATCTCAAACTGCACTAGAGTGTCTGTAGACCCTCCTTCCCTACGGCAACCCTTGTAGTATCACAGAATAGCTTGGACAGGTCCTTTTGCTTGAAAGTCACTCAGTGGTCTTTCAGGTCTGAAATGTAACTATTTGTGAAAGCAGCACTCATGTTCCTCATCCTGCACTGGTCAGTCCTTCTTTCCTGAAAAAGTCAGTTCCTCAGCCCCAGGGATGTCATTGAAACAAACTGCTGCTAGTGATGGTACGTGCACTTGAAGGCACCTTGCCACATTCCTTTCCCGCATATGCTCTATTCTGTCCCTTTCGTGCCTGCAGGTGCTGAGAGACTACAGCAACATCGAGGAGGATGCCACCATCTGTCCATCCTGGTGCCTGACTGTCAGGCTGAGAGCGCACACGTATAAAGCAGAACGGGAGCACTTTATCCCACAGTACATCCTGGATGTCCCCAAGGTGTGTAATTGGTTGATGTTTGGATCTTTGCAGAGAAGCTCAGTGTTTACCTCTGAAGCTTTCTCCTTGGCTCCCATTGCACCATCCTGAGATGTGGCTTAGGTGGTTTCTGACAGTGTGGAGACTCCTGCTTTGGTACAGATGTAGGCTGTTCTTTCTCCTGCTTTAGCTTCCCAGTCTCCAATGTGTCAGGTTGCACTAAGCATCTTATTAGCTCTGAGAGAAAAGCTGTTGGACCTCCTTCCTTTCTGTTTAAGTGGATGCAGGCACTGACAAGGGTGCTTAGTCCCCTTCCAGGAGCCTCAGACGCTCTGCGTGCACTTAGACAAATGGAGGGCAGCACGCAGAATCCACACTTGGGGAAGAGAAGTGGTTGCAAGGCAGAGTGGAAGTTTCCCTGGCTGTCTCTGCTATTTCTGCAGCATGAGAAAGTATTGTTCCAATAAGGTAAAGTGGCTTCTGACCCTAGGAAGTAAGAATTGTCTTGAGAACCTCTTAGAAAATCTCATCAGCTAGTTCAGGACACACCGCCTGTATCTGATATGCATGAACTGGAGCAAATTCCAGCCTGCTGGAATTCTTAATCCAGGAGGTCACTATCCATAGAGAGACTGCACGTCCCAGCAAGCAGCTCACTTGTTGGATGGTCAGAAAGCATTGCATAGGTAAAGTGGCTTCGTTGGTCCTGTGAGCCTATGAAAGCTGACAGCCACTGTGGGAAGAGAAAAGGCCATAATCTGCATAACCTTGCATAATTTCCTTTCTTCCTTTGAAAAGAAGCTGTTACAAACTTCCCCATATATTCAGGACAGTACTTGTTGGAACCTGAAATTCAACATAGTGAAAGTTTTTTCTTTAAGATGGCTTTCTAAACCCAGTGCAAACAACTCTTCTTGCTTGTCTCCACCAGACTTTTCCTCCTGCGGCTCCTAACACTGATACCTACTGCAGTATGCTGCTCTTGAACACTGGCACCTCTTTGATAACCTTCAGTGTGAACCAAGCTGCCTGTCCCTCTGTTTTGGTCAAGCCCTGCTCAGGACATGTCATTCCAGGAGGCCACCAGATTTTCTTTCTCTCCACTCACCCACTTAACACAGTCTTACAGCAGCATGTCCTCCCTTTGCAGCTGAACTCTTGTCCTGGATACACCAAGGTAGGGAGAGGGAAGCAGAAGGTGGTGAGCAAAGTTTTGTTCCCTTGTAGTCTTCCCTTTTCACTGTGACTTGTGCTGTGACCCCTGTTAAATCTCCTAACGATTAGTTTGGGTTTCTCCCTTTGGAAATAGGAATGAAAGAATATTTTCAACATTTAAGGCGGGATTAACACACTGCAGATAGAAGGTGCTTGTGGTGCCAGACATCTGTAACCCTTGTTCACTTGGGTTTCTATCTCTTGGAATGCACTATATTGTGCTTGAGGCATTCTTTGACAGCACAACCTGAAGTCCTTCTCCTCCTTCTTCAGACCCAGTTTGTTCTTGCTTCTCTCTTGGAAGGAGCAATGTCTTTGCAAGGCCCCTCCAGAGGTAGATGAGACTTCTAGCTAATGTCTGTTGTTTTCCTTTAATTCCACAGGAGATTGCTCTCCAGAGTTGTGGGGAGTCCCTTCTTTTGCTCTTAGAAGGTGATGGAAATCTATACTTCAAGCCTGTCTGTATAGGGACCTCCTCTACACGAATGTATACCATAAAAAACTGCACAAGGCTACCCATGATTTTTACATGGAAGATCCATCAGTCTGACAGTAAGATCCTGTCTGTCAGCCCCACTGCAGGGATTCTCCAGCCTTATGAAGCCATGGTAAATTCAAGTTCTACCAAAGTTGTATTTTGCTCTCTACGATACGGCTGTGGAGTGTTTAGAGCAGAAATGAGAGGTGCCAATCATTTGGTTCTTAATGCCAAAGTTGGAGGATACCAGTCAGTGTCCTTGCTTGGGTTGCTAGTCAGCATCTGCATTTGTGCTGGTTCCTACAATGTGGATTTGCCCAACACGATGACATCCTCCTTGACTACAGGACCAAATCGGTCTTACACAGACACTAGGTAATGATACTCTGGGTAGGTCTGGGCATTAACACAGCAGCAACGTTGTTGTGTACCAAGAGATGTTAATAGATGTAGGACAAATGAGAGCATGAGAGGGTTTATGATGCTCTTCTTTTCTTGAACCTGTAAATTCAGGTTCTAAACTTCTACTGTATTCCCTGAGTGCTTTTTAAGAGTAGTGAGGACTAGCGTATCTCCACGGCCTGGCTCTGAATATCTGAATGTGCATTCGCAATATGAACCTTTGACACAGGCAGAGGTGGTGGAGGACGGAAGTGAGTGTCTCCAGAGTTGTCTGTAGAGGACTAGGTTAGCTGTAACAGAGGGAAGGGCTGTGCATTGAATGTAACTGTTGTGCTGTATAGTCTGGGCTCTGGTCTGAGCTCCTGTGAGTGCTTTCCTTCCCTCTTGTGATTTCAGGCTCAGGCATGGACTTTTACTCCTGACAAGGAGACCAAGTATCTGCTGCGTGCTATGGTGTTTGTGAGGAGGAAAAGCCCAGACTCCGTGTCTCCCAGAAGTGTTCGTTATGCCTTACGGATTGTTGGAGAAGGGGTGCTGGGCACCATCAGAGTAAGCAACTGGAGCCCATTGGGTAGTAGGGAGGGGTGATAGGGTGGGATGGGCGTCTTGGGCTTCCCCTTTTTGCACTGTCTGTACTGGAGGGAACCAATAAGGATTTACAGAAAAATTCCCAGATGTTGGACTCGGTGGAGATGACAGAGCCGATCTGGCAGCCTAATGGCAACAGTATGATGTAAATGTCCTGTCAGATCATATCTGACCTGCCTAAATCCTCTGGGATCACTCTCAGCTCCTCTGTTCCAGACTGAACTGAGCAAGCCATTTGGCTCCTTGGGACTCCTAGCTCTCTCCTCTCATGCTGCCTTCTCCATTTGTCCTGCTGTCAGTCCAATTTGTAAGTGTAGTGGACCTGACTGTTAAGGTGGCGTGGCCAACACATATCTACCTGGCTTTCCTCCTATTATCTGCAGATCTGTGCAGCCACCTTCATTTTCAGGCAGGTGTCCTACGGAACCAGAGCTATATAAACTAATACTTAGTAAGTCATTGCCCAGTGTCAGTCATGTTGGACGGATGGGTAGAAATGTCTTAGAGGTGTTTAGTCACTATAAATTGCATGCCAGTGGTTGACTAGCCAAAATAGAGGTGGACTTTTAATGCCTTCACGGAGGGACCAGCAGACTTGTCCCAGGTGCAGCTGGCCAGCTAGAGTCCTCACAACCCCAAATGTGCTGCATCCTACCCAAACAGCAGCCCAAATAACAGTGAGAGAGCACCTTTGGAGGAGGGAATGAGCCCCTTGCAGCCCTGTTCCAACATCTCCCGGAGCATTACAGGTCCTACACAAAGTAGGGAGCCCTTTACACTGCACTATGTGTGCCAATGGATCAGCATGTGGTGAGATAAATGATGGCTATGCTGCATGTGTAACAGTGACCTTTACATGGTGGGTTTGAATTTCAGGCACAGAACAAGCACCTGGACCTTGGAAATGTTCTAATTGGTGACCTGCAGAACTGCAGTGTTGTACTGCTAAATGATGGGGTCTGTTCTCTGAAGTACATCCTCAGCGTGGAACAACAGATCACTGGGCCTTGTGACCCCAAGGACGTCTGCAGAGATTCACTGGGTACTGTAAGGGAATTAGCATGGGATGGGGCCTTGGTCTTCCCCTCTTTTCTGTAAAACCATTCTAGAATGAACTCAGAGGTTGGGCTGCTTGCTGGCTGGCTTGCATTAACTGTCGTAAGTGCCTTAAGGTACCTGTTCCTTTGCTTAGGGATTTTCTACAGGTGGCTCTTCTATCTTGCTGGAAAAAGCAGAACCCAGAGCCTGACAATAGAAGTTGGACCGACATGGACCTTGAAATAAGATGTGATTTCCCAGCAAAGCAGGGAGTTAAATAAAGGAGCTTCCCAGAAGAAATGGTGGAGCACAACCCTTAGCTGCCTTTCTAAAGGACCTCTTCTGGGGAAGTTCCCTGTTCTTTGCCTGCCAAAGGCAGGCTGGGTGCTCCCATGGAGCTGCCTACAGTTGTAGTCTGGGAATCCCAACTTCTGCTCCCGAAGCTGGTCCTAATGATTAGGCATGGGGGGGCAGTGTCTTGAATGCAGGTGGGCTTAAGAAGCGGTGTGCTGAATACACGTGTGGTGTAAGAGAGATCAGTCACACCAGGGGCTCACACCATCTGTTTTCTCTTACAGCTCTAGAGCTGGAACACTCCAGAGGGACAATCCCTGCAAGGTCAAAAGCTTTTGTCCAAGTAACAGTCAGGCCAGCCCGTCGGCTGCATTACACCTGGTCAATCAAATACGCTATTTGCACCCCCACAGGTAAGAGACGGATATGTTTTCCCAACATACAAGCAAGTAGACTGTGCCATAACAGGCTGAGCTGCAGAGTTCCCAGTGTACGAGTCCTGCCTGAGGAAATCCCTGTGCTGAGCAATACAGCAGGGCCAGATGCTATGTGCCATCTCATTTTTGCTGGACCTTTTTGGGATTAGGTGTGATTGAACCTTGAGACACAGACAGGGAGAGCTCCAAATTTGCTGCTGCTGTGGTCACAAGAGCCCCTGCTCCTCTGCATGATCATGGCCTTTGACTATGTGTCCCAAAACATATTCTGAGAGCTTCACGCAACCAGTCCTATGCAGCTGGAGTCCTTTTGTAAATCTGGATTGGTCCCAGTATGAGAGAGAATGCAGTGGAACTAGAAAAGGCATGGAAAGGGGCAACAGGGATGTACAGAGGTGAGGAACAGCATTTGTACAAGAAGAGACTAGTTAGACAAGGAATTTGCAACTTGCAAAGTGGAGAATGGCAATGCTACAAGTGGTATGGAAAAGACAAGATATAAACAACTGTGTATGATTTTTCAGTGTGAGAACAAGGGTCACTTTGTAAAATGACTAGGCTGTAGGTTTAAATCAAAAAAGGGGGTCTTCACATAGTGCAGAACTGAACTGTGTAAATGCACTGCTTAAAAGCACCACGTTCATAGTCTTTTGGTGACCTCTAAATGCAGAAGTCAAGGTACAGCTAGAAGTCCATGGTTTAGAGGTTTTCAGAAGCTGCCAAAGACAAGACCTACGTGCAAATTCTGTTCTTTCTTTCTTTGGTCTGGGTAGGGCCTCTCTCCATTTTGCTGTCCAGACAGCTGCCTCTTGATGGTGCATGGCTACTTTTTGGTGTTTCTTTCTCTCCCAAGCTACAGATTCTGCAAACACAAAAGAGGAGCAGCAGCCCCTCTGCTGCATCGTAGCAACAGGCGTCTACCCAACTCTCTGCATCGCAGATGCCTGTTCAGCAGGGAGTGCTAGTGGTATCAGCAAGTTACACCTCTGGAGGCTCTTTTCCTTGGACACACTGAACAAATGCTTGGAGCAAGACCCGACTCCCAGCGAGCTCACCTACAGAGTTCCCACAAGGCACAGGTGAGACGAGGAAGCACCTCGGAGGATCTGTCAGTCCTTCACATGAGCCAGACAGAAATGCTGTGGCTCTTGGCTTGTTTGCAGCTCACTGCTCCATGGCCCTTTGGTATTGTATCTTAGCTCCTGAAGGCAATTTCTCACCTCTGCTTCTCTGCTTACCCTCCCTAGAGAGGAGACACAGAAACAAAGAACAATTTAATTGCAATGGACCTCTAAAGGTCTCTGGTCTAACCCCTTGCTCAAAGCAGGTACAACTAGATCAGTTTGCTCAGGTCCTTGTCCAGTTCAATGCTGAATATCTCCAAGGATGAAGAAACCACAGCCTGTCTGGGCACCTGATTCCAGTGTTTGACCACTTTCATGGTAAAAACTGTTTTGCCTAGTATCTAATCGGAATACCTTGTGTTGCAACTTACGCAGTTGCCTTCCATAAGCCCTTGCTTCAGAAAGCTGAGCAAACCAAGGTCTCTTAGTTGCTCGTTGTAAATAATGTGCTCCAGCCCTCAACCACCTTGGTGACCCTCCAATGGACCTGCTCCAGTATGTCAGTGACTTGCTTGTACTGGGGAGCTGAAAAGAGGCCTCAGCTAAGCAGGACTTTCAGAGCCTCCATGTATGCCACTCACTCCCATCGGGCATATATAAAACCAGATAAAATCCAAAGGCCTTCCTTACACCCAAAAAGGCAAACACCAAAAGGTCAGAGAAAGAATTATAAGGAAGAGAGGCAGTGTAGAATGACTCTTTCTCCTGTCATGCCCTGTTGACCCTTCCTGCTGTCTCAGTTTAATCTCTTCTTTCTCTCCTGTGACCAGTACATGCTTGATCCCTCCAGTGTACACCCCTGTTCTGCTGGACTTCAACTTTGGGGTTGCCTCGATTGGCTCAGAGCCTACCCTTGTGATGCTCCTGCTGGCAAACAAGGGTGTGGTGCCTGTGGAGTGGTAAGTGGTGCTTGCTGGAGCTCAGCCTTCTTTCTGGGGTCTGTCTGGGGATGTGGAAATGCTCACAGGGGCCTTGAGACGCTTGCAAATTAATAGGGTGGATTTTGTAAGTACAGCTTTTGTTGTGGAGCTGCAACTGAGATCTGTTGGTGGGTCTGAGTGGGGAAGAAAGCAAGGGATGGCAGACAGTTCTGCAGATCAGACCTGAAGAAACGTGATGTGTCCACCAGCTGGGCTAAGCCTGGCTGGACTAAATAAGACGACCATGGCCCTGAGGAAGTTGTGTGTTCCTGTTGCTGACCAGTTGACTTGTTCCCTAGGGCCTTCTTGTTTCCTTCTGATCAGAAGATGGACATGGAGCACTGGGCAGAGGATGTTGAGTTTAGCCCCCATGAGCTGCACCAGATGAGAATTCAGGATAACCAGCTCTTCAGTATTTCCCCAAAGTCAGGGAAACTTCTCCCAGGACAGCAGGAATCAGTCCAGCTCTCACACAGGTGACATCAACTTCCTGTACTTCAGGGCCTCATACTGCATGCTGGGACAGCACACGACATCAGTCCCCTGTGTGTCCACGCTGGATCCTTTCCCTTCATGTGGCCCTTGCCTAGCAGAGATTCGGCAAGTAAAAAGTCCCTGAGTATGTCCAGTTTCTGGACCCCACAAAGCTTGTCTTCCCCAGGGGTACGTTGTTAATGTGCTTTAACACTACAGCGCAAGAAGCATTTAGCGTGACGTGCTGGGGACGCTGCTCTGCCCTGACCTGAGGGCTGGGGAGACAAACAAGATGCTGCACTTCCTGTGGTTTTGACTATACAGTGATATTGCTATTTTTGTCATCTATTATAGCTGCTAGCCCTTGTGTGCCTGTGGAGGGTATGAAGAAAGCTGAGCACCTCCCATTTCACAGCAGACCTGATCTGAGAAATACTGGCATTTCAAATGGCATTGGCCTAGAAACTTGGGTCTCTAAATTGGTGTATGACTAAAATCAACATCACACCACTCGCTCCCACCCAAACACAACTGTCTCCCTCCCTCTGTCTCCCTCCCTCTCTCAGTGGCCCTTATGCAACAGTGACTCTTTAGCTGGGAAGTGAATTGTCTCTAATGTACTGTGTGACCCTGATTCTGTCACCCTGGGCACAAAGTTGGTTTCTAATGTTTTTCTCTCTCTCCTCTTGCACTGCTAGACATGATTTCATTGGCACCGATCACCTCCCTGTCCTGCTGAAGGTTTCCTATGGCCGTGAGATTCTGGTAAGGTAGCAGGTATCTCTTTTCTGTTTGCAGAACAGCAGCAAGTAGGAACTGAATTCCAAGGTGTTTTCCCCAGAAGCTGCGTGGCATGCAGGGGGCTGTGGCCTGCCCCTGGAATCTGCACTGGCCAGGCAGTAACACAGGGCCAACCAGAGACATAAAACCAATATCCTGACAAACCCACGGTTCCAGCACGGTGTGATGTGGCAGTGTGCTGGCTAAATGGCTATTGGATGTAGCATCTGCTGGTTTCCCCAGAAAGGGATTTTTTTACTGTTATTATTAACCTTTCTATTTTATTGGTGGTGTTAGTGCAGAATTGCTTCCTCCTTCAAGCCAACTTCAAGTCCAAAACAGTCTTCCTGGGTTTTACAGTCTCTGCATGCTTTCCACACTCAAGTATATCTCATGGACAGGATTTCTGTGCTTGCTTCCCTACATTTCATCTGCGTTACCATGAGTTCTTCCACACAGCCATCCTGGAGATCAGCTCTGCAGCCCATCTGACTTCTCTTATACGCAGCTTTCCTGAATCTCTACATCTCATCATCTCTCTATGCTCTTCAAAACCCCCTGGAAAGTGCTTTTCTCCAAAAGTACCATCTGCACTGGCTGAAGTTTGGGGACACATGTGCTGGCACAATGTTGGCAGACCGTCCTCCAGCTCTGGAGTTATGGAGGCACCTGCTTCCCTGGGCCAAGAAGATTCTCCCTGATTTCCTGGTTGGCTGTTCCCACTGCAGCCCTGATGCCTGTGTCCACCCACTTAGTTCTCCTGCCAGTTGTCTGGTTTTGGGTTAAACCACAATGCCAATGGTGAAGCTTCCCACTCATTCTTCCTGCTTCGCTGCTTGCTAAAGCATCCCAGAGCTGATCTGCAGTGTATTTTCCCTGAGCATTTCCTCAGGCTTGGGACTGATTTCTCTCTCTCGCCCTCTCTCAAACTGTCAGTTAGAGTCAAAGTCACCTTGTGCTCTGCCGGGCACAGCTCATACCCGGTTGAGCCTTCCTGTCTGTCTCTGAATTTTCCTATGAAACTATTGTGTTCACACGTCTCTTATTTTTCTTTTCTTTATGGACTGTTGTCAGCTGAAAATCCAACCCTTTGACCAAGCTGTTCAAACAGTGGCTTAACTGTGCCTTCCCTCAAAGCCCTTGGACAGGCTCCCTGTGCTCTGCCTGCCTGGCACAATCCTGAGTGTGGATGTGAGCATTTCACCAGCTGTCCAGTGAGGGAATAGGCTCTGGAGCACCAGCAGCCTACAGAACACACATCCCCTCTTGCCACATAGCCCGTGGCTTTGGTGGCTGCCAGAGGCCACCACCCTACTTCATGCTGTGACTGCAGAAGGGGCTGAAAAAGCATGGCAGGCCCTGGGGGTGATAAAAGACCCCTGGGTGCACTGGAGCTCTGGAGGCCAGTCCAAAGACCTGGAGCAGTGCAGGTGGTTACAACCTGCAGGGCTGCACAGTGCCAGTACTGAACTGCTAATATCAGAAATTAGAAAAGGAAGAGTCTCCCCTTTCTGCAGATAGGGCAGCTGAGGGGCTGAAGACAGTGTGCCTTCATTCCTCAGTCACGGCGTGAAGAGCACAGAGCCGCCAGCCCCCATGGCAGAGACTGCTCGAAGTGTACTCATGTGCCAAACTTGCACAGATCCTCAGTTGGGAATCCAGTGAAATGTGCAGAACATATGCTATCCTTAAGAGAAGCAAATGCTGTGATGTTGTCCCAAAAGTTTAACTTTGGAAACTTGAGATAGCAACAATAAGCAGAGGTGGAGACCGTAGGGCTGGAGTATTGCCTGATTATTCTGTCAAATTCCAAATTGCCTGGCTTTGGAGCAGTGATATTAGCCAGCTGCAAGCCACTGCATGATTTTTTGGGGGGTCTGAACTCGCCTCTGTGATGGCTTTACCCATGTGGACAAATTTTGGCCTCCCACTCCTCTGCTTCCCCAACAGAGTCTGTCTGCTTCGTTTTCAGGAGGAGCTCTTTCTCCATTACTCCTTCCCCACTCAGTGGCCACCTTTCAGTCCTGAGATGACTGGAATTTTAGGTGCTCTGAAGGACCCAAACTGATTTCCCATTGGCAATTCCTTCTGACTGCAGGATGAAAGTTCTGTAGACTTGTGCGTTACCCACTCCCTTGTGCAGGAGGGAAACGGGGCCTCCTGCTGCCTAATGCTCTCACAGGTTGTTCTTTGCATCAGCGCCATAGCCTGCCTGTAAGAGCGCAGCTGTGACCTTGTTCTCAGTACTCTGGGATAGTTTGGCCAGGCAGAATCTGCACCCCTCACCAGTTTTAGTAGGAAAAGCCCAGATGGCTGCAGCTGTTGCGGGATGAGGTAGGCTGGTTCCCAGAACTCGCTGGAGAGAAGGGAGAATCCCCGAGCACACAGGATCCAAAAACTTGGAAGTATTTGTGCTCTGCTTCAGAGCTGCTAATTGGGTGTTGTGAGATGTTGTCGCCTGCAGCACGTGGTCTTCAGGCAGCTCC
>Ga0181612_164195_pt1 | contig 12189 bp, 6 predicted proteins | sample HoacroProtozoa21_FD_119630 | JGI IMG/M metagenome (GOLD analysis project Ga0181612, IMG submission 119630) | Hoatzin crop microbial communities from Cojedes, Venezuel. Combined Assembly of Gp0051906, Gp0051904, Gp0051908
ACTCAGCGTAAGACAAAAGACCATTTACACTGGTGTGCCGTGCTGCATTTTGTTTAATCCCCTTTCATTTTTACGACACAAACCTCACAATCAGGCATTGGTGCCACTGTTGAGCTTTCCAGAGGATAAAATGCCAGACAATAAAATCACCCTGGCTGCTGCGCAGGGATACCCCCCTGCCCTCCCAGAGGGTGCACTGCTCTCCTCGTGCGAACAAGGAGCACTTCTGGAGATGGTGCTTATTTTGATCACTTGGATTTAAAAGGGGAGGAAGAAAGACAACCTCAAAAATCCTAACAAGTTCGTGACACAAACACGTCTATATAGGAACTAATTATCCGATATTGAAATCAAAGTCCCTCAAAGCAAGTGAAGCGACACAGACCCCAGCGACTCCAAGCCAGCTTTGTTTCGGGGCTGTTGCTCACGAAACAGCCAACTCCATCCGCATCCCGGTGGCTTCCAACCCGCGAGCGGCCATGGGCAAAGCAGGCGGCTTCTGATGTGAAGAAACCCAGCCGAAGATGACACTTCCCCCGTCTGCTCACAGAAAATCTCCTCTTCTGAAGGACACCAGGTGGGTTTAGGAGAACAAAAGCCCTGCCTAGCAATGGCGTGCTCGTGACAAATGGGTGGAATTGGGGACTTTGGCACGGGCGGTGAAGTTCAGCCCTGATGGAGGAGCCAGTTCCTGCGTGGAGCCGGCGAAGGGAGACCGGGACATGGATCAAGGTGCTAAACTCACTGACGAAACCAGCGCGAAGAGCCAGCTGTGAGGTTGACTGTCACATTATTGCATGGATTTGAACTCAATCCATAGCATGGATCTGTGCTGAGGTCACACAGCCAGAAGAGCAAGGAGCAGTCGATTCCCAGCTAAATTCCAGCAGCAAGACTGGTCACAGGGCAGTTAGAGGGGTGTAAAGACGCCCGGTCCTGCCACTGCCTTTACGCAAACCCTCCAGGGACAGTGATCTGGTTCCTTTGGAAGGCTTTGCTCCTCTTTGTAATTCACAGCTCTGGAGACATCAGAACAGTCAAGCCAAGGCTCGACATGAGGCTCCTTGACGCGTGCTACAGCTCACCATCCGTGCTCTCATGGCTCAGTGCTGCCTGAAGGACCAGCGGCCGGGACAGGATTGCAGCACCACTGCACAACGCAGAGCTCCAAGGCTTCCAGTGGCAGACAAATAGCCTGGGATTTAAGCTGCATTTTTACCTTGAAAAGCAATTTGCAAACCCACAGAGCAATTCTGACAAGCCTCACTGAAACCACGTATACTGAGTTTGCAAGGAAGATGCTTTTACCCACCTGCCAGCCCTGGGGTGTGGGTCAGATGAATCTCCTTTCACTTTATCACCACCATCGCTTAAAAATGTCCAAGAGAAACCGCGTCCCACGTGCACCTGCAAGAACTCTCATGGTTTTGAGAGCATGTGGTGCATCTGGTGAGCCTTTGGTGGGCTTAGCTGAGAACGTTGACTGGTGGCCCCAGAACCTGCAGAAGTGCAGGCTGGTACCCAGAGCCCACGTGCTGTGGATACGCCCAGGGGTGCTGTGCTGCTGCCGTGGGCTCCTGTGCTGCTGCCGCGGGCTTCCTCCCTTCTCAGCACCACTGGGGGCTGTTGGGAGAGACCAAAGGGAACAGGCAAGCACCATAAGCCTTCTTCAAGCCCTCCTCCAAGGGCTTGGGCAGGAGTGATTCTGGCTTTGGAACAGGGGACAGTACCCAGCGCTTCCTGCTCTCTTTACATTTTATGGGTTAATATTTTGATGTGGATTGCTCTCGGTGGCGCGTGGCTCCCAATTAACCTAGGGACTAATTCAAAAAATGCATTTGTTTCCAAGTAGACGTTAAAAACTTCATAAAAAGGTAACAAATATACAAGAGAGGGAAGAGAACTTAAAAGGCTTTGGTTCGAAAATTAAAGTTGTTTGCCATGGCTTGATGGCTTAATCAGTCGATCAATATTGTTCACAGGGCAGGCAGGGAGGGAGCCATGAGCTGTGATGAAAAATGCATGAGGGGACAAGGGAGACCTGGGAGCAGAAAATTAAAAAGTCAGCCTGTTACATTTGTCCAATATTGGCAGAGAAATTAAAGTGTTTTGGGGAGGGGTGCTGGGAGGAAAGAGGGCAGCCGGCTGCAATATGCACTGCATATCTGCTGCGGGGTCCCTTCATGAGAGAAACTTTCACATTAATTAAGTTGCTTTCTTAGCAAAAAGATGGATTTTGTAACCTTTAGCACTTGCAAGCGCCACAAGCACAGCAGGTGGGGTTTGCACACGGGAAAATGAAATGGGATTTCTTCCCACCGGGGATGCAGCGGCAGCCCGCGTGCTCTGCTCAGGGTAAGCGATACCGAGACGACGCTGCGCAGGGCGAGGCCCTGCTCTTTTCCTGCAGTATTGGGTGAATTCATGTATCACTGCGCTACGAAGAGCAACGCTGCAGCTCTGTAAGACGTACAACCCGAGCCACTAAAAGCAGCGCCGTTGCTCTTGCAGGTAGATTAGTTTCCTTCACTCTTAAATTCGGCTGCTACCAATTCTGCAGCGGCACTTGTCTTGCAGAAAGAAGTATGAGGAGCAATGCGGTTCTAGGAGACGCTTTAGAAGAGGTGTGAGCCAGGGATCTCGGTCCTTGCTGTTTGGCTCAAAGATCTGGCCTGTTTCAAAAGCTGCAACAAACACCAATGACAAAAAATCAGCAAGGCTGCTCATCCTGCAATTAAGCTGCTTTTTGTCACCCATCCCTTCTAACAGAGGGTGAAAAATAAAAATAGCATGTCCAGTATCCAAGCTACGAAGCTGAGGAAGAACACCAGAACGCTGTACTGTGAGAAGGGCTTTTTAGTGAGAAGCGATCTCGCAGTTTCTATTCCTCACATTCCACACGCGGAGTGAGCGTCTGCTTGGCTTGGGAACGCTCACCTGGGCGATAACCGGGCACCGGGCACCCAGCACCCGGACTGCCGGGACAGCGAGCAGACACAAACACATCCTGTATCCCAACTGCTGAAATTCCTGAGCTTCAGAAGAATTCAGACAGCTGAATTCCACTCCCCAAAATGCAAATATTCCAACCCGTCACACTTTCAGGCCCGCAGGGATAGAAACCGCTGTTTCTCCCGAGGCCTCCACACGGGGAGCAGACCCCCTCCCACTGCAGCTTGCGGGGGAAGGAACGTGACCAACAGGTCTGCGCTGCACTTCTGCAGGACAATTAGTTTTGTACAGAGGTACCTACAGTGAGTTTTATGACTCTCCATCAGGTTCGCCAATTACAGGTTTAAAATTTCAGGCTCAATTAACACACAGACTGGCTGATGCTGTTTTCTGCAACTAATTATCTCCAAGTGCCAAGACATGATTCCACGTAAAACACTTTTGTGAACTTCAGGATTTGCTTTCTACACCATTATTTCAGTATAAACAGAAAAGAGCAGACAGCAGCGCCTAAAGCAGGTTGGAAACCATATTATGACCTTTTTAATAACAAAAAAAAAAAATGCTTACACTATCAGAAACCCAGGCCTTCTAATTAGTGCAGTAACGGGATGGATAGCGGGGCCGCTTATGTAGAGGCTCTCTCATCTAAGATGCACACGTTGTTCTGTCTTGGGCGATCTTTGTACTGAGAAGGCTACTTGGGTCAAATAATAGCATGACAAGTTTTCATTAGGTAATTCAACTGCAGCCGGATTTGAAACGGTCGTTATCCCGCTGCTACGGCCATGGTTCTGTTTGGGGACGGGGAGGAAAAAGAAAATCTCACTTACCAACACCTTCAGACAAACACATGCTCATTCTTCATACACAATGTTGTGTCTCCAAAGGAATCCATAAACATGTATTTTCTTTCAAGTTTCTCTCTTTTATACAAGCCAGTCTTGCACGGATTTCTATACCTAGAAAGCTGCAATTCCCACATCACACACTGTCCTCGCAGGACGGAGCTGCTGTCTTTGGGAGCTCAGCTCAGCCTTTCACGCTACCAGCAAACACAGTTAATTTAGCACCAACACAAGCACAGGGCGATACTCAAGTTTCTTCATTTTTCAGTTCCCACCGCTAGGAAATGGGCTGTTTCATAAATGCTGTAAGTTCAAATTAAATGAAACAATTGCTTTAAAAATCTCTGAACACCTTATCTCAATCAGCTGCAAAACAGAGCCACTCTCCTTCCTGCCCTGTTTATTTGTCCGCCTTCCCCCTTCTTTTTACTAAATATGATTACCTTCACTCAACATTCCTTGCTGAAAACCAAACCAGACCTTCCCACCACCAAAGCCTCCGAGATGGGTGTCTTTTCTTTCGGCAACAGAAGTTTTTCTCACAGGCAGAAGAAATCTCAAAAAGCAGTCTGCAGCACTACACCTTAATGCTGATTTATTTGAAAATTAACCAAGTGACGAAGCTTCCCCATACCTCCCCTTACCAGCTCCCAAAAGCAAGGTTACTACTGCAGCCTTCGCGACTTGTACAGGAAACAAGGCTGCGCTAATGGGAATGACAGTAGAATTAATCAAACTGGCTACCAGGAGATGACAGACGAGACGTACAGTCCTCAAGGAAATCCCCGAGAAGACACTAAATCCGCTTCGCCCCGGGGCAGTGAGCGTTCGGCCGGGACGGGACCGGGGACCTTCCCGGGCTTCCGGTGAAGGAAGAACGGCTGGGGCTCGCAGGAGCTGAAGGCTCGCGGCCATTCCCGGGGCAATGGCCACTGGGAGGGATCTTGCTCTCCGCTGGCGTGTGGCATGTAAATTGTCAGCCGTTTAGGAAATGCGCTGTCTGTGTCTGCGCTGCAGAAGCTGTGCTTTAGGGCTGAATTATTTTACTACTTTCAGTTCTAAAACACGACGAATTACACACACTGTCACTGCTCATCACACGTTTTCTAACCACTTAATACATGCAGATTTTCCTAACATTTTTCATTACAATTTTAGTAAAGGGAAACATCTGTTTCCCCCCGCCTTAGAAAGTACATTGCACCTTCCAAGCTGCCACATGCCTTTGAAATTCCATGTTTAATCAATGCCATAATCTCCTCCAGAAAAAGATCAGCACTCAGATAAGCAGCAACCTTGCAACAACCACCCCCCCATCATATCAACTTGCATGTTTAAATGTTTCCAATTTTTCTAAAGAAGAGAGCAGCGCTGAAAAATCCACACCAAACCCAAGGATTTTGTTGATCAAATAATGAAATAAATAGCACAAATTCTGGAATACAAAATTTATTTCAAGCTTATAAAAGTCTTCAATATGGGAAATTCTGTCACAAAACACATACTGTACACGGATATTTTCATTAAGGTTTAGAATATGATTACCTCTGTCAGATCTCCCCAGACACATCGTTTCAGCTCAGAAGCATCAAGCAACTGCACACAGCTTCTTACCGTCTTCTTCAAAATACATCAGTCTCACATGTACCTTGCAGACTGATGGTTTTTAAACAGTCAAATGTATTAGTGCAACCTTACTGCTTAGCACAGGATGAAAGGTTCAGAAATGGAACCACCTATTAAACCATCAGCTCTCTTCCGAGCCCGACAGACTGTCCCCTCCTCGCTTATCAACGGCTGGGCTGGGCTACTATTGCCTGCAAGTGTCATGGAAAGCTTCAAGTGTTCGGAAATCCCTCCACGTGGGTGGCAGGCCATCCTGCAGAAACTTTCCGCAGCGCTGGCACGGAGCCTGGAACAGCTTTATGTAACTTCTTAACCAGGTCTAAAAGGAAAAGAGAGAGAAATTAAGAAAACTGGATATGGACATTCCCCTTTGTCATCACTCTTGTCAGACAGCAATAGCAAGGACAGAGAATGTACTTTGGCGAGGCCCCAGTGAGGTATACAGTGATTTTATAAACAGAAACACGCAGAAGATTACAAGGTCACTGTATAGCTGAATTCCCACTTTATTAATCATCTTTCACTTTTTTGGTCACTTAAGCAAATTTGTTAATGGAAATTCATGCACTCCGAGCAGGAGGTATTCACAGCTAAAGAATCACGATGGAAGGCAAATATTGTAGTGCTCCTCATATTTTTACTGGAATATAATTGCTCTTGATGGGTACCTTCTTCAACTGAATATTGGTTTGTCTCTTCCTAAGATCATCTATCACACCCCTGCTGCAACGGTCTGAACTCTTCATAGCTGAAGATATAAGGACTTGCCCAGCAAGCTCACTAACTTCCTCTCTAATACGATTTTAAGATCAATACTCACTGGTCGCAAAAATCCTGTACCATTTTAAATCTGATTACACTGATAAGTACGTATCTATAAAAGGCTAGTGCTGAGCAACACAGAGTAAGTTCAGGTGTTCCTAGGCAAAGCTCCTGCCTCTAAAGCGGATCGTTCCCATGGTCATACATAGCAATGAGCATTACCTAACTCAATTCCCCACTCAAAGAGATACACAACTGAAAAACACCTAGACCAACAGATTTATACTGTGAAGGATGCACATGAATCTTGTCATTTAAAATCCTATTGAATTACATCGATAAAGAAAATTGTTCTCTGAAGAAGAGGTCAGACGAATTTATTGAAACAAATCCTTCCATCTTCATCAGAGCCTTTTCTATAGCAACCAAACCTTTGGCCGTCAATAACTCTCCTCCAAAAGAACTAGATCTTCTCTGGGTTTAGCAGCAAATATGAGGACAAGGGCAACAAAACACTACAAGTAAATTGCTGTTATTTACTTCAGCTTGGATGGGCTTTCCTTGTACTACAGAGAAATCGAATTTTCTGAACCATAATACAGAAATAGGTAAATGAAGTTAAATTGTGCACTTGAGACATCTGTTAAAAGAAAAAAAAAAAGTGTTCCTCATTCCCATCAGAAAATTCGGGCTTCACTACATCCTGTCATGTGGATTGCACAACTGACACGTGAAAGGACCAACATATTGACACTTCTTTGACATCTGCTTTGGCTTTGTTAAAAGTTTTAGTAGTGTTTTATCAAATCAATAAGGCAGGTCCATGGCTCAAACAAACGTGCTACCCATTCTATTAAACATAAATTTTCAGAAACACTTTGAAACACGGATTAGACTGGTAAGAGTTGCTTTCACCTTTCAACATCTATTATGTTAAGATGCACTCCAAGAGAAGAGACTTTTGCAAATCTCTCACCTCAGCAGCCTTTTTATTAAATAAACAAACCAGCGCAGCAGGTAGGGGAGTCTGACTGATCTGCAATTACACAGTGGAACCAAAGATGTAAAAGACCAAATGCTACTGTACACACCTAAAGATTGTGAATAGCAAAATTAATGTTTGTTTTCAAAAGTCTCAGTTACGTTGCCCCAGGTGAAGGGGTCACGTAATGGAAGCTAAGTGAAGGAAAAAGTCTGAAGTGCAGAGAAAACTCTCCCCAAAGCCTCCTTTGGGACACCGCAGCAGACAGAACAGCAAGAGTCTCCACTGCCAAAACTCATCTTGGTAGAAGGAATTCTGAATCATAAAGCCTTGTTCTCACCCTCTGATTAACAGGGCTGCTTATACACAAGTTTATTTCACAAATAAAATTCTAAATACAAGCAGAATTAAAGGTGATAAACGTAAATCTGCATATCAAGGTAGAGCAGTATTTGATTAATTTTACTCAGTAAGAAAACCTCGGAATACTTCAGTAAGCATTGCCTCGATTCCCAAAGCTACCTGCTGTCATGCTGGGCGAGTACCTGCAATTCCTGAGGAACAAAGCTGGGGCTGAAAACAGATACAGCAAAATGGACTCTTCCCGATCATGCTCCTCCCTCTCACCATTCTCCAAATAACTCCCATCACTTCCCATATTGGGTAAACTGACAAGTAAGTTGCCTCAGCTGGAACACGCTGCCTGGGAGTTTCCTCTTACTGGGGCACTTCCAGTGGAGCAGACTTTCTACATCCAGAACTCAGCTCCTGGTGCAGTATGAACAGTGTGAAAGGGCTGGGCCATAACACAGAGTTTGGCTGAGAGAGTTCTTCCTGCCATCTTTAGAGATGACCCAGACTAGCTCTGCGAATGAGCGTCATCAAGCAAATATTGAGACCTGTGACAGAAGAACCACGTACAGCTCAGTCTTCCAACACCAGCTATCCCAGGGTAATGAGAATAAGCTCTTCATCCTTGTCCGGCTATGAGATACAAAGAATTACAGTCATCCTCTACTGACTAGGTGAATTACGACTGCATCAGAACTGCCTAATGCCCATCACTGTAAGCAGGCTGAACACTATCTGGAGAAACGTATTTTCCAACACACTTACCATGAAAGATCTGACCACCACATCTGGCATTTGAGGCAGCTGGTAGTGCAATAGAGCAGTGGTCGCATGATCTGTTACCTGTAACAGACGAAAGGAGAACATATCCTTATTAATTCTGTATTTCACACCTAGCAGCGTTAATCTGCAGGAAAACAGTATAAATTCTGTGGGAAGCAGCAAACCAAGGATTACATGACTGTGAAGACATTCTCATAGTAATTTTGGGTAGTCCTTGACAGCTAGCTTCCATCCCCTCTGCCAACTTCATACAAGAATCAGCTGAAGCAATCACGGTAAATAACTTCGTATGCATACAGTGAAATCAAACACACCTTTGGAAGTTCAAAACCATGATAATCTAATCGTGTTGGTAAAAGAATCTAGATTGGTGGCTAATGGGAGCCAAGTGATGAGGAAGGCATCCAGCCCTATGCCACATGGAGCAATCTTAAACTAACATGCCTCACTTCCCACTTTGCACTACCGACCCAGCTGCAAAAATGAAGGAAAAAAAAAAAAAAAGAAAAAAAAAAAATCTTCTGTACCATCAAATAAAAGCATTCATAGCAAATAATTTTGCCTAACTTCCAAACGCCTACAGTGTGAGAGCAGAATCTGTGCTTCTGTGACTGAAATCCCATGTACGTTGTGAAATCACAAACAAGCACAGTAACTAAACAAATCGTCTCAGAGCAAAGCACTCTGGTTTTCTCGCTCTATGTTCCCATTTCTTGCTTTGGTCATTTTTTAATAGAGAATGTATTCTTTAACTTACACTGGTTTGCCCAACAGAAGAAAAAGCACTGTCAATAACGTAGCTAAATTAAATACTTCTGGAGGACTAACTTCTTAGAATAGAGGCTATGACTTCCAAAAAAGCCAAAGCTTCAGTTTTGGTCTGTTTTATTTAAAAAACCCCAAACCACCAGGATAAAATATTGTGATTTGAAAATACATTTAAACAGAAAAAATGATTATGCGTCTCTCCAATTTTTATTGGCAAAAACTTGTTTAACTCTTCTAGTCCTATTTCAGGTTGCTTATATTGAATAAACAGGAACCGAGCTCTCAGTTTCATTTCCTCTGAAACCAGGAATCAATTAATGTGATTATGGTTTATAAATACTTGCATTAGTAAAAGATTTCTGATAGGAAGCTTTTTAATTTCCCAGAGCTGTAACAATATCTTATGCCTAGGAATTGCAGCCAGACAGAATACATAAAACACGTATTTATAATAACAAGAGTAATTACAGGAAAAAAAATACGGAAAAATCAACCAATGCCTTGATAGACTTTTTTTTTTTTTTTTAAATCACTATCATTTAAAAATTATTCTGGAAGGGGGCAATTCACTAACAGTATGCAGCCTGTCAGCTTCCTAAGTTCTTAGCACAGTCAACAGCTTGCTTCTTCTCAGAAGTTCTAGGCTTAATGCAGATATTATTGGCAAAATTCTTTGTCTGGACTATTAAAGAACTCAAGACAACACAATCACGAGAGCTTTATCACATCTTATAACTTGTACATCTATTAATGGTCCTCAGCAGCAATATTAGAGCATCCAACAAACTGCATGATTGTCTAGTTAGTGATTAAATTGTATTTTCTAGTTTTAACATGGAGAAGTAAGTAGTGCTCTTCTCAGGGCTTGTCTATGTACTATAGCAAATTGTGAGAAAGACAAAGTGTGAACTGAGATTACAATTGCTATTCCCAGCAAACTCCACTTGTTCCTGATTTGGACTAATTCAGCCATGAGAATTGTGCTGAAGCACTCAGAACTTTCACTGGAGAAAGAGAGGCTCGTGCTTGAAGCTATTCAGGGAGGTGATTCTGTAGAAGCTGTATTTCTGAATAAATCCAAGTACAGACAGGCTCTAATTCACACCACACAAACTTCCTCCGCAGAACACTACAGCAAATCAGTCTGTCCTACACTGAATCCAGTTTTAAGTTACACTACAATTTTAGAAACAGATTCTGCTCCCCATCGTTCGTGCACATGCCTAACTCCCAACGCAGCTCCATTCAGCATGAATACGGACAGAAGATTCTGACATTTGGAAGGGAAAACGTTTGGGACTCTGCACATTCTGGCGAGTTTGCAAAAACATTCACAAAGTGGACCTCAACCTGCTTAAGCCATTTATACGCTACCATATTAAAAAAAATAGAAATAACGTGATTAACAGTGCATTAATAGCACCCCATAACTCCAGTCAGTCATTTCTTTTAAACACTTCCCATGGAGCTTTTAGAACTGACTGTAATCCAAACTCTAGTACCTATGTGAATATTTTTTCTTTTGACAGTGCTTTTGTAGCATAGTACCAGACATGTCAAAGAACAGAAAATTCTGAAGATATTTATGAGCAGCCACTCTCCTTCTGCTGTATTTCTACATCTAACAAACTGTATTTTTTTTTTTTCTGAACAACAAAGTTGTTTTCTCTTGGCACTGAAGAAACTCGCTTAAAAAAATACCGCTATTAACAAATTTAAATTGACTGGCCACTTTGGCACAGTCGCACATATGCTGTTCCTATTGTAATGTAAAGCTAATGAGATTGCACAGGGAGATAAAAGCCACCCCAGCATTGCTCGAACACTAATAATGTTTTCAGAACAAAAAGTTGACGATTTCCACCATAAGCAATGCTGATACAGTAGTTCTAAAAAAGATCAAAGTGGGTGTCAAATCTGAGGAAGGGGGATAGAGGAGTGACCCCCCTAAAACCAGCAAACAACATGATGTCAAACAGAAAAGAGCTGGGCAAATGATAAACCGACCAGTGCATGGGAGAGAAGGGAGAATTAGTCCCCCCCAAGATAACAGAGATGATGAGAGAAAGCATAAACCGCCCAAGATTAAAAGAGGGGAAAAAAAAAGTGAGGGGGGGGGGATCAATCAATCCCCAGTGTAAGGAACGTCAATACGATTTCACACAAAGCAAAGCAAACGGCATACGCGCCAGCTCACTTACGGGACACACTTTTTCTTCCAGCCAAGCTGGAATCACAGACTAATTTATTCTGGGTGTAGGATGAAATTTTGTACAGTTCAGGGCTTTATTTTATTCACTTCACTTTTATTGCTACACAATACCAACTGCTATCTAAGTTACTGGTCACTTTCTAATTTCTCTGCTTGTTTTTATAAGGGAACATATTCAGCAGAGCACACATTGATTGGGAAGCTGTTGCTCTGGACATCAAAATAGATTTTCAAGTGATCTTGCAGAAAAACTTGATATTTCACAATCCATATACTGAAAAGCACTTCGAATTTTTGTCCAAAAAGAAGAAAAAAAGGCAAAAGAAGGCAATCTCCTGAGGCCACCATTTTGCTAAATAAAATAGCTATCACATAACTGAACATGTTCCCACTTTGAGACAAAGAGACTTCAGTTACATTGGGAAAAAAAAAATCTGGCAAAGAGACTGTCTTGGTCTTCTCCTTTAAACAAACCTAAGCCGTCTTGGGTTGTGTGAAATGATTCTGCTTTCACAAGGTACAGCCCTGTTTTTAATTTAAACAAGAAAACTTCTCTTCTTGTTAACTGTTAATTATATTGCCTGAGATTTTATCTTTTTTTCTTTTCTTTCTCTTTTTCGCTTCCAAATTCAGGTTGACTATAACCATGTACTACTTAAACGCTTCTCTGCTCCCTTGTCTAGGGCACTGTATATATCAGGAATACAAAACAGACTTGATACTGGATTAAATCTAATCTTCACTGCGACTTTGTGCAAATGAAATCCTACATCCTTCTCACTCGTGGCGAACGAGGAGGCCCCAGAAAGAGAGCCGGACTGCCTGGGTGCCAGCCGGCCGTGAGGAACTCCCGGCTCTGCAGCAGAGCGGGGAGACAGGGGCTCCCGACGGCCCCTCGCAGCCTG
>Ga0181612_129672_pt1 | contig 12188 bp, 6 predicted proteins | sample HoacroProtozoa21_FD_119630 | JGI IMG/M metagenome (GOLD analysis project Ga0181612, IMG submission 119630) | Hoatzin crop microbial communities from Cojedes, Venezuel. Combined Assembly of Gp0051906, Gp0051904, Gp0051908
CACTGGTGCTAGAAAATGTGGATTTCAACTTTGATTATTATTTCTGGCGTTCGTAGTCACTGTCTTTCTGGGTTTTATATATAATGTATACCCATTTATTAAAGTCTGATCTGAAAAAGTCTGTTTCTTCAGCTTCAGCACTGCTCTTTCTAGAGTTTATCAGGGCATTTTTGCTGTCTCCCTTTTCAATTTGGAAAGGATTGGTTGGAAGCACACAGCCGCGGATCTTCTATGCTGGAATTGAATTGGGAATGTTGGACACAGAGTGTACACTCAGCTTGTGTTTTGCAGGGTGCAGGAGCTCATGTCAGATGATCAGCGAGAAGCAGGCCGAATCCCTCGCACAATCGAATGTGAACTGGTTCAAGATCTTGTAGATAGCTGTGTCCCAGGAGATATGGTCACAATTACAGGGATAGTTAAGGTGTCAAGTACTGAGGAAGGTAAAATACAACATCTGAGAACACCTTTTTCAGGGAGTGGGGATTTTTCTAGTGATTACACAAGAACAACAGCTATCCCCCTTAATTTGAGTTCTCAGTTGTAAATGCATTAAGTGTATAGTTCTTCAGAAGTTCCCAAAGTTTGAAAACGAGAAGCTATTTTGAAAAAGCCAGAAGCAGTGCTGTCCAAGAGGAGCACTGTCTCTAATGTCCACTGATAGAAGGGGGGGTTCACAACCCACTGGTCTAGACACAACTGTGGTCCTGAATCTGAAGGGCCAGTCTGACATCTGATGTTCTAGTACGTCAGATGATAGGAAAGCCTTCTCTGGACCACTGATATAGGGGGGACATTCTTATTTCCTGAGGTCTCACTGAGACTCATTATTTGTTTAACCTTTTTCCTTCAGTATCACCTTCAAAAGATAGGAAAACTATCACACTGTTGTGAAAGAGTATTATCTTGCTTAGTTTAGTCCTCCCTGGAGGAATTTTACAATTTCTTGTTTTTTCTTTTTTTTTTTTTTCCCCAAGTGAAGAAATATGTTGCACACAACTGTAATAGAGTATAGTTGCAGAGAACTGCAGTACTGATTTACTGTGAGACCGCATTCTCTGCTCAGTAATCATTGGGGGATATAGAAAATGGTTTGTTATTAAGCTACATATTTAATTTTTCTGCACAGTGGATTTTTTACTTTAAATATTGAGTGGAAATATTTTATATTCAAATTTTATATGACTAGAATAACATAATAATTTAAAATTCCTGGAAAACTTTGTTTATTTTGGGAGAAAATTCTATGTATATACATATATTCTCCTAATCCAGCAAAATACTTTATTGTGTACGTAATGGAGGGAACTTAAAGAACAAAAGCAACTAGAAACTTACTTTGCATCAATTTTTGAAAACGCAGATGTTCAGTCACTTAAATACAAACATTTTGCACATGGCTGTACTTAATATTTCTGAATTACTCTATGCCATTTGTAAATAACATCAGTACTTAACGATAGAAAAAATATTCCTTCATCCTTTCTTGTTTTTTCTAACAGGAACTTCTAAAAATAAGAATGACAAGTGTATGTTCTTGTTGTACATTGAGGCAAATTCTGTCAGCAACAGTAAAGGACAAAAACCTAAGAATTCTGATGATGAGACTTTTCAAAGATCATTTATGGAGTTTTCACTTAAAGACCTCTATGCTGTTCAAGAAATCCAAGCTGAGGAAAATCTGTTCAGGCTCATCGTGAAGTAAGTTGTGTCAGACCTAGACTAGGTCTAGGACTAGACTTCTGAATCAGCATGACTACCTTCAGACAGATGTGACAGCTAATCTTAAAGCTATGATATATCTAAGGCTTTTCTGGGTTATCTTTGCAGTAGACACCACAGAGATTTATCAAACTTTAGCGGGCAAAGGGCTTGGGAGGGAGTGAAAGTACTGCAGTGGGAATGTTAGGACTTTGGGAGGGATTTAAGTATATGGGGAAGTTAGGAGTGTTTTAGCTCAACCCTGAAACAGAAAGCTATGGGTAAAAAAAAGCAATTAATTAGTTTTGCTCAAGTCACGAGTACTGTTTTGTTCTCAGTTCTGCTTTTCTACAGCAGAGGAAAGACATGCAAGAACTCAGCAGAGGGTGTGAAAGACCTTCAGTCCAGACCGACAAGTACTCTTCTAGCTGGAGTGTCCCTCAGGCCCTCCCAGTGGATTCAAAGAACAAGAAACTAGCACCTTTAAAAGGAGGGTTACAGCTAGTTACGTGATTAAGATAAGAATGGGTGCAGAAATCACTGGGAAACTGGTTCTCCTCTGTGTTTGTGTGAACTCAGATGAATGGCACTTTTTTTATTTCAAACATATCTGATTATCTGAAAATGTCAAGAAATTTGATGCTGCTGATTTAAACGGATTCTGTTAGAAATTGAGCAACAGCTAACCAAAAGTTTTGTATGTTTATAGAGGTTTTCTGTGACAGGAGAGACAGGACAAGTGATTATTTAACAGTAATATGAGATTTATATTCCCCTGATGTTACAGTGTTGTTTATTTTTTCAGCTCTCTTTGTCCTGCAATCTATGGCCATGAGGTAAGTAATTCATCAGGTCTGGTCTGCTTGCAACTTCAGTTTGAAATGTTTATGCCACGATCAACTCCTAAAGGATTTATAAAGCTTATCTGGTGTGAGGGGGAAGGGGCAGGGACTATATTTACAGGTGACTGTGACTCACAGTTACTTTCAGTGCCAAGGAGGTGGCAGCCTTATGCCCTGAAGTTCAGCCATCCAGAAAGAAAAGGTTATTACAGCCAATTCTAGGGACCATGTCATTTGCCATAACCAAATACTTATTAGTGTTGATATGTACCACTACAGATCGTAAAGGCAGGTTTGGCCCTGGCATTATTTGGAGGATGTCAGAAATTTGTAGATGACAAGAACAGAATCCCAGTGCGAGGAGATCCACACGTTCTGGTCGTCGGCGATCCAGGATTAGGAAAAAGTCAAATGTTGCAAGTATGGGTTGATTTATTTCTATTGTCTGATTGTATTTTTCTCTATTTCCTTGTTATCTTGGCTTCTTGTAAGCATGGTAGGATAGCTGTGCTAAGGCCAAGGGGTCGCTAGAGCCTGGCTGGAGCTATCTTTTCGCATAGGATGCTTCAACAAAGATAGGATTGTACCCAAAGCGGTCCCCTGCTGTCCTCTCCTTCCAGCGAGCCTTGCAGAAGGGGTCAGGCCTGTTAAAACACTTCCCGAAGCTGGTACACTTGGTCAAGCCTGTGGGCTTTCGAGTCTAGGCTTGTTGTCCTGCCTTATATAGTTTGGTTTTTTTTCACTAACCCTTTTCCCTGGTGGGGAGTTTCACTCCTTCCTATCTTAATTTAGCTGATCCATTGTCAAATAAAATAAGTGCGCTCTTGGAACTAATGCGACTTTAAATACCGTGTCACTCACCTTCTGTGAGGTTTACTTCCGTTCTCTTACCCCATTTCTCTATTGCCAGCACAGATCTCGGCTTTTTGGGAAAGGGACCTGCTGCTGTGTTTGGATTTTAATCTTGGTGGGCATTTCTGCATGACTGTGACAAAATCCGTTAGTAATAGAATTTTTTTGCCTTAAATGGAATGGTTTTAAAGGTCCATATCTTTTTTCCATGGTTACTGTGAAGTGAAAGAAGGACAGAGTTCACCTACCTAGACCTGCAGCATGGCATAGCTTGTTTAAAAAGTCTGAAGTCTTTCTAATGTGGGCATGTTATGTTAGGATATGACTTGCAGTAACTTAAAGTGATGGATTTGTATGCAAGCATCTTGATAAACAAGTTTTTTAATTCTTTTTTCATTGACTGGGGACTCTCTAGCATACAGTAGATGGTTTTGGGTTTTTTTCACGTCTGTACTAAGTAACAGAATGCCGTTCAAGAAAAGCTAGTAGTCTGTTCCTCAGACCCTGAGACAAGGCTACTCTGTCATCACTTCACAGAAAAAAAATCTCAAGGAGAAAACCAGAGCTGTCTAGGAGCCAGTTTTTTTCATTTGGTTGGGTTTTCTTATTCAATACTTGGTGCCTGTCACATATCTGGTATTGAATAAATGTGCTTTGGGTGTTATCTTTTAATTAAAACAAAGACACTGGTACCTATAGAGATTTACTGGGAAAATCCAGTTATAACTGTATTCTAGGCAAATTTAACTGCGACATGTCTGTGTTCAAGCTTACCGTGCTTTGCTTTTCTAGTTTGTATTTCAAATTATAGGCTGCTTTCTGGATACTAAAGGCATGGCGAAGACTAGGACTGTCCTTTATGCCCTAGTTGTGGGGAGAACTATACATGCTTCCTCTGAAGCAGTATGTTTTGTGCACTAGGGGAAAATAGTAGTCTAAACAGACCTTGGGATCTGAAGATACAGAAACTTTGTCTGCAGTTCTGTGACAGACAGCATGTCCCCAAGCATTTTATCATACTTTGAAATGTAAGCGCTGTGCCCAAGGTCCTAGTAGTTTTGATAATACAGTAGACATGGCTGTACCGCAAGTACTGTGACCAAAGTTATTCCTACTGTTTTGCAGAAGTATGTCTCTTGGGGTTGCAAGGAGTTACAACTTTACTCTTTGGCCATGTTATAGAAACAAATTTGGGTTTACTTTGAATTGTTTCTCAACAACAAGGCTTGAAATTCTTCACCTTGGGGAGGGAGAAAGTATTTATTTCTCTTCTAGGCAGTGTGTAACGTTGCCCCTCGAGGTGTGTATGTTTGCGGTAATACTTCCACCAGCTCGGGCCTGACTGTTACGCTGTCTAGAGATGGCGCTTCTGGAGATTTTGCCTTGGAAGCTGGTGCTTTAGTGCTTGGAGATCAAGGTAATACATGTAATGCTACAGGTTTTGTATGACTGTATGTGGGAAGCAGGGGTGTGTGTGTTGCTAAGTCTAAGACTAACCAAAGTGCTTGCGTAACTGTGGACTAAAAGTGTAAAATTGAAGTATGATATTGTCTTTCCACACCTTGGAAAGTTCTGAGCTTCTCCAGTGACTTCTCTGGAGGTGATTCCTTCTTTCCTAGGCCTTAGGATGTGTATGAAACTGGAGTTCTGCAATTCACATACCAGCCTTACTTTGTGTCAAAGAACTAGAATTTCCTTGTTGAGAAGTCTCTGACTTAATAGCAGCTGCTGGACCCTTGCTGTTTTGGAAAATAGCTGGCTTAAGAGATTTGTCATCGATTTCTATTTGTAAAAAGCTTGTTTTTCCATCTTAATGTGTCATCAAGACACTGCTTCCACAAGCCAGGCCAACTTCATAATGGTTCAGCTGCAGCACCATGAAATTAAAAGAAACTTCACTGAAATGGAGACTTGGTCTGACACCTCCTGCAGTCCCTAGGACTCTAAGTTGGACTTCTGATGTAGCACTGGATTGTAGCATATGCTTGTCCATCAGTTAATATGTTTTCTAATAAGTCTTTGTCCTGTGTTAATTGCTTCCAGGAATTTGTGGAATAGATGAATTTGATAAGATGGGAAACCAGCATCAGGCTTTGCTGGAAGCCATGGAACAGCAAAGCATCAGCCTTGCCAAGGCTGGCATTGTTTGCAGTTTGCCAGCTCGGACATCTATTGTTGCTGCAGCAAACCCAGTTGGAGGACATTATAACAAAGCCAAAACAGTGTCTGAGAACTTAAAGTGAGCACTTTCTGAAATGCTGCTTATATATTCACATTCAGGAGTAGATGCTTCTGGCAGTCTTGTAGTTTGCATATAATTGCTCTCTAGTTTCCTGGAGCTTGAACATAAACTTACTGTAATAATTTCTTATGGCTTTTAAAAGAGAAATCGTTGTTCTGCTTTATTCTGAATGAATGGGACAGGATTTTTTAAGTGTCTTTGAAGTGGAGCAGAGTTGCTGTAGTTTTTCCACTTCTCTGAGCGCTGTGTGGTTTTCTTGTCTTTACTCTAGAATGGGGAGTGCTTTACTGTCGAGGTTTGATCTAGTTTTCATTTTGCTGGACACCCCAAACGAAGATCACGATCACTTGCTGTCTGAGCATGTGATGGCAATTCGAGCTGGAAAGCAGGCAGCATGCAGCAGCGCTGTTGTGACTCGAACCAACACACAGGATCGCTCTGTGCTTGAAGTTGTTTCGGATCGACCACTGCTTGAAAGGCTAAAGGTAGGACCCATCCTGTGACTGTTGGTAGGACCCATCCTGTGGTGTTCCTTGCACTGGGACCTGGCAGCCCTGACCTGCTGGATGTCCTCAGTCTCCCGCTCCCATTCTTCTCATGATAATTGGCTCTGAATTAAAGAGGAACCATTTAAGGCTCCAGCTACCAGTTTCTACCAATTGTTGTAGCTAACATTGCCCACCCTGCTGGAGCTGCTGAAGATGCATCTCAAGCCGTCTTAAATTCTCTTCTGTGTGGAGATTATTAGCTCAGCTGGATGTTTTTTCAGTTGCGATAGTGAGAAGACACTTTGCATGAGATGCTCTAAAGCAAATTTGCTGAGTTAGATTTCAATAAAGAGCTACAGGACTAGACTGGATGTAATAATTTGATATAACATGATGTGCTGTGAGGTATTGAATCCCAATAAAGCAGAGTGTAAACAAATCCTTGGGCATCTGCAACTCATGACAAATTTGGGGATTATAGGAGGGGAAGCATATTTCTTATTAAACGTAAGTGATCGGTTTGAGGGCTGATATTGTCAAATGTCAGGTCTTGGGAGAAACATCCTCTATGGGGGCTAAACCCATGCACTTTTGGAAATGGGATATCAGCGGTGATGGTTTAATCTTCTCTGGAGCTGTATCTTGTAACAATTAGGAAACTGGATTTTCTCTTTTTGAGAAAGAGTTCTTGATATAGTTAAATCATATTTAGCACTTCTTACCTTTTGCAAATGAGATGCTTCGGCTGCTTTTTCTGAAGTGGCGAAGTGTGTTTAATTACATGGCTAAGCACAGTGTGTGGACTTTAAGTATGTGGTTCGTATATGAAGCACTAAAGCCCTTACAGTGAGGATTTCACCAGATAACATAAAATCTTCATCTTCTATGCTTCAAAATTTGTATTGTATAGGGTTCTGACAGACAGAAATCTAAGCTCTTTGTAATTGGGTTAGATCTTACCAGGAGAAACCTTTGATGCCATTCCACATCAGCTGCTAAGGAAGTACGTTGGATACGCTCGCCAGTACGTTCACCCAAATTTATCTCCAGAAGCTGCTCAGGTCCTCCAGGAATTCTACCTTGAGCTCCGGAAACAGAACCAAGGTGTAGACAGCACACCCATCACCACGAGGCAGCTAGAGTCACTGATTCGACTTACGGAGGTAAATGCAAGCTGTAATACTTAAGGGATTGAAAGCAAAGAGATTATTCCTAAACTACTACTGATATCCTGTCATTTTCGACAGTTTATTCACTGCTCTGCTTTTTTTGTTGTGTTTCAAAAAAAAAAAAAAAGACAAATGCTTAAGAGCTACTGTTGCTTAAAGCCTCTTACAAAGTAAAACACCCTTGAGGGAGTGGAAAGAGAATCTATCACATTCTCCCAAAAGGAGAAAAAGTAGGTGCAGGCAGGAACAAGCTGCTGCCCATCTTGAACTTAAACTGCTGCTGTTTTCCCTAACCTTGTGCCTCAATAACACTGTTTGTGATCTACTGCTTCCCAAGAATACGCTGTTAAGAAGCAAATAAACTCCAAGCTACAGCCTAATAATGCGAGTATGCAGGAGATGACATTGAAACTCTATCGAAAAAATAAAGGAATCTTCCTTTAAATCCTGTAGGCTCAGGTTCCATCTCTGGTCCTAAAACGTGCTTGTTGTAGAGCAATTGCGGCCTTTTTTCACATCAGTTGATATATCTTAAATATACCTTTGTGGGGTTTTTTTGTTTTGTTTTAAGGCACGATCAAGGCTGGAATTAAGGGAGAAATCTACCAAGGAAGATGCTGAGGATGTAATAGAAATAATGAAATATAGGTAATACACACTGATTTAAAAATAAATAAAGCATTATGGTGCTATTCATTGAAAGACTTTTTTTTTTAATACAGATATTTGAACGCAGTGAAGAAATTATTTATCACATTTAGGCCTGTCATACCAATATCCAGATATGTTTAAAAACTGACAGAAGCTGTCAGCTGAGTATGATTGCTTAGGCCTTTGAGTTCCATCATTGTAGCAGTTATCTATATCCATGTACAGTAACTTAGACATGAGGTGCTGCCAAGGGCTTTTTTTCTGGTGTGATTACTCTCTGTTGCTGCAGTTGAATAATTTCAGTTTAAAAGTGATTTGGACAGATGCTTAGTCTAAGTTTCCTAGGTAGTGACTTTCTTACTAGGGGATGGTTTCCTACGCGGCTTCTGAAAGCTTTCTCAAGCAGTTATGTTTCAGGAAGCAAATTCATGTACTCTTGCTTTTACCTCCAGTTGATTTTTTTTTTTTAATGTATTTTTAGCATGCTGGGAACCTACTCCGATGAGTTTGGAAAACTGGACTTTGAACGTTCACAGCATGGGTCTGGGATGAGCAATCGGTCACAAGCAAAAAGATTTATTTCTGCCCTTAACAGTATTGCAGAGAGAACTTACAACAATCTCTTTGACTTGCAACAGCTTCGGCAGATTGCGAAGGAGCTACAAATACGAGTAAGTTTGGAGATCAAGCATTTCTTCAACAACGAACTTCAAGACCAGTCAAAATTATTTACTGCAAAATGGAAAGTAGAAAAAGCACATCTGTTGTGCCTCTCTGCCATGAACAGAAATAAGAAGCGTTTGCTGCTTTTAGACTGAACACTCTTCCTAAATTGCCTTTCTTTGTCAGCTTTACTAATCTTGCTAGCTGTTTGACAGTAACAAGTCCTTGCACTAGGAAGGGCTGGTTCTACTTCTGAAGCTGGTCTTTTTAACAAGATTCTGCTTTGTTTCGTGAAAGGCAACTTTGGATTCGGTGTACTTGACTTCCTCTGGCTCCCCAGGGGACACACCTGTTTTAATTCTCAAATTTACACTGTTGTGGTGTCCATGTTCTATTTCAGCAGTGTAGTGATACTTCTGTTTGGCCTTCTCTGGCCCACATACAGCTTTTTGGTTTTCATTCCTGCTTCAAGCGTCCCAATGTTGTAACTTGATAGGAACATCATGTAGGGGACATGGTTGCAAACGTGTTTTATCCTGTAATTGATTTGCATTCTATACCTGGAGGGACTTCAGCCAAACAAAATTATTGATAGCTAATTCTACTTGTTGCTTCATGATAAAAAGCTTTGAATGCCAATTTAAAACTTAAAACTGGATTTCAGGTGTAATGAGTGAAAAGTAGTGACAATTAACTTCTCTTTATGAAACTTGTTATGGGCAATAACACTGTTCTTTCTGTTACCTGGTTAACCAACTTTAGCCTGCCGGGGCGAAATCGCTTCAGTCTCCAAACTTGTTCAAATGTTGACTATACGTAGTCCTGTCTGACAGAACACATTATTGCCAGCTCTCTTCTCACATGATCATTCTTTCATTCAGCAACTAGTTACCTATAGCTAATTCAACTAATTCTAATTTTCCCTTGATATATAGAATATTTTTTGCCTGTTCAAAGTTCTATATCTGTATCAAATACTTAGAAATCGGTGAGAGCTGTAGAATTCAGACTTTTCTTTGGCAGATAATTGTGTTTCAAAACTTAGATTTATACATAGGTTACTCTGCATTTTCTGCATGCCATGAAATGTGTAAGTAAAGCACAAAAGGGTGCAACTGACTGACTGTATGCAGTAGGTCAGCCGTTTGCTAATGAAACTAACCTACTCTTAGCTCACTTTATTCCACTAAGCTCTTTCGAACTGTTTATGTTGCTTTACATCACATAAATTTTCATTCTTCCAGTTTGATATTTATTTTTGCCTGTCTTTTCCCAGGTATCTGATTTTGAAAGCTTTATTGGATCCCTGAATGATCAGGGTTATCTTTTGAAAAAAGGTTCAAGAGTTTATCAGCTTCAGACTATGTGAGAAGAGCCACTGTGATAAACTTTCTTGACACCCAGTCGTTACATCTGGAATGGACTGACGGACCTGCAGCTGTAAAGCATGCTGAACTGCGGCCTAGCACAGCAGTCGAGGCGCTGCGGGCACCTTCGCTTCCTGAGCTGCAAGATTCCCTCTGACACCAGCAGTGACCCCAGGCTGGCTGTAAGCTGCCACAGGACAGACTGACACGTGGTGTCGGTGCTTGGCTCATCCTACGGGTCTGCTAGCCCAAGTGAGACTGCGTAAGACTCACATGAACTTCATCATCCTCGAGGAGCAGAAAGTGTATTTTTATATTGGCATTATCACAATGCCGTAACAGATTTTACTTCTAAAAGAGACGTTGGGCCTACAAATTTAAACCCAGGAATCTTTCACGGGAAGATGATGTGAGTTGTATTTTTAGTACTGTAGTTCATTAGAGGCATTTAAAGTATAAAAATTTGTTTCCAAAAAGCTGGGAACCTTCACGTTGAGACAACACACTTTTGTACCTGTAAGAAGTGATACCTTCTTGAAACTGACTTGATTTTCTGCTTTGCAGCTCTGTATTTATTGGTCTTTGTTGCTGAGATTTTATTTGAAATGCAAGTCTGATTTAAGAAAATATCCTTATTACAGTATTTAATTTGTAAAACAGAAATTGGATTTTATTTATGTCTTTCATTAAACTTTATATATGAGAAATCTGTGATTTGTTCAAGAGCGTTAGAGAGTACCAGGGAACACTGGCGTGGGTGTTAATGGCCACTACAAGATACATAACACAAACATGTTACGTAGGTTTCTGTGTAACTGTTCTTGCCACAGAAGAACATGTGTTCTGCAAGAGCAGAGCTGAATGTTTCCTGACTTTTATTAAATCAGAATCACACTCCAGCGCAATGACAGATGAGAAGCTTTCGGTGTAAGTATTAAAAAACAAATACCCCCCACACCCCCCAAGAAAAAACAAACCACAACTGAAAAAATTCAAGAATGCATTGCTGATACTTCTATTTTCCCCCTTTTATTTCTGAGGTAAGATATGATAGATAAATTGTAAGGTAAGGAAATAAGCTTCATTATTTCTGCATTTTTTTATGAAGTGACTGATCTACAGCATGCTTCCACAGCAATCCTTTTATGAAAAGACGAGCTTTACAGGTTTGAAGGAACATACTAAACTGCTCAGTGCTGCCTCCATGTGAAACTACTTCAGTATACTTCAAAACTCATTTGCAGGATGAGATGCTTAAGAGACAACTAAGGAACTGTAGCTTTTCATATGAGCTCTTTCCAGCTTTTGTCTGCTCGTTGTGGTAACTGTGGTTAATGGCTCTTTTAATATATGAACAGTGGTTCTGCATGGGCATACAGCAGTTATCTGCTGGAGTAGTGTGTGTGTGTTAGCATTTGGGCAGCAGAGGTGACACACCTGCTTGCAAACTGGGAGTTAATCCTACCTGAGGAGGCAGCCTGCTGTATCAACTAATGGAGAGAGTTACACATTGATTTTAATCTCTGCCAACAGATTAATGCAGGGTTTGGGGTTGTTTGGTTTTTTTTGTTTTCCACATCTAAGAAATCTGATGTGCACAGTATAACCAGGACATAACAGGTAGAGAACAGAACTGGAAGGGTTCCACCCTCCCTTTCTCTGGAACCCCAGAAGGCAGAGGCGGGAAGGGACCTGGCCCACTGCTCAAGCAGTGCCACCGCCAGCCAGCTGCCCTGGTCCACGTCCCTCTCCACAGGTGGGGACTCCATTCTCTACCCTGCTGTCTGGGCAGCCGGCTACCAGCATGTTCCTGGCCCTGGGCTACCCCTCCCCAGGGGCTTCCTGCTGGCCCCATTCCAGGTGGTGAGGTCCCCTGGGTCTGTCTGCTGCTTTGCTCCCTCGAGCTCGCTGGGGGTGTGCCCTGGGCTTGCATTCACCCACTCCATGGGTGAGAAACAAAACAGCAGCTACTTCTTGGTAAAGGAAATAATAAATTAACAAGGTAATAGGTGTTTTAGCTAATCTTTCTTGATTATTTCAAATCATGGAATCATTAAAGTTGGAAAAGACCTCTAAGATCTGTCACCCCAATACTACCATGCCTGCTGAACCATGTCCTGAAGTGCCACATTACACATTTTATGAACCCCTCCAGGGACGGTGACTCCACCACTTCCCTGGGCAGCCTGTTCCAATGCCTGACCATTCTTTCA
>Ga0181612_104654_pt1 | contig 12187 bp, 7 predicted proteins | sample HoacroProtozoa21_FD_119630 | JGI IMG/M metagenome (GOLD analysis project Ga0181612, IMG submission 119630) | Hoatzin crop microbial communities from Cojedes, Venezuel. Combined Assembly of Gp0051906, Gp0051904, Gp0051908
AACAGACAAAACCAATCAAGAGGCTGGCTGTTCTTTCTAGCTTTATTTTATGTCAAGATGCATATTAAGCTGTTTTTAAATGGGTAAGGAAACAGAGGTCAGAGTGAAATTCCCAGATGTACCTTGCTGTTCATGATATTCATATTCTACACACAGAAAATGCTGATACTGCAAGGTGATAGGCACCTGCCAGAAAAGACTGAGCTCTCCCAGCTCCTCCTGGCTTCAGCACTCTGCAGGATAAAGTCCATAGAAATAGCAGGATCTTAAAAGGTGCTCTACCAGACATAATGCAAAACAGAATATCATCCTAAGTAATCTTTCTTTTTTCCTTTTCCTCTGCTACTCAGTGTAGCACCCTTCACCAACAAATCCATCCATAAAGCAAAGTTTCATCAGCTTGATCTGTTCACCTTGTCAGAATCAAGATGCAGCTGAGTACATTAAATATTTCAAGAAAGAGGCTTAACAGTCCAAAAAAAAAAAAAAAAGAGGAAAACACATTTCTTCAGGGAATGTTTTGCTCACTGAGTAAGGAGTAAGAAAGCTTTGCCCCATTTGGCAAACTCAAACCCAACCAACAATGAAAACCAAAGTAATAAAAACTGTGCATAATTTTTAATTTACAGTAACAGGAACTGCCCACAGCTGATTTTTTCAGAGAACCATCATAGTTAGTGAACAGTGAAAGACTATGTAATGATGTGATACGTTTGCAATGACCTGTTCTAATTACAGACGTACTGATCTGTCCTTTTTTTACTTCTTCCATTCATCTAGAACCAATACTCTTTCCAACTGTATTTAGTTCAAAAGCCTTGAGTATACCTTAGATTTATTGGTCCATTTTTGTTTCTAAATGATTTTTGCTTTTGTTTCCTAACTTGTATTTGCCAGAGTAACTGCACTTAGAACTTGTAAGTGCTAAATAGAGGAGCAATGCACAGAAGAGGAAAAAAATATGTGCAGTAAGATTATCTGTCCTTGTGCAACAGCTTTGTAATCCACTGCAAGGAAAGGCAATTGTAAACCAAGAATGTGGGTGCAGTGTGAAGGCCAGAGGACATAATGCAGCAGAATTCTAGAGATTCAGTGGTGGTAAAGCTGGAGGTCTGACTCAGTAAAAAGCCCAGCAAAACAGATACTGCAACACTAAATGCACTGGATTTTGTGTACCCTGTATCATTTAATGACTAAATTAAAAACTCCAGTCGCACTTTTGTCTTGTATAAATAACTTAATTGGTAAATCTCACTTTTCAGCTATACCTCCCAAAAACATAATCTTTGGTCCACATAGCCTGAAAGTCATTATTTATTTACTGACAAGTTTTCAGAACATGTTCTCCTTACATGGCAGCAAAACACTTTTGCCAATACAAAGAAGGACACATGTATTTGCAACAAGGATAGTTTCACATGTAAAGTTTTAAGAGCCGACAAAGGAGCCAAATTCTGCGAAAAGCATCTTCTCAATATCCATCTCCTCTTTTCCTGTTGAGGTATCGTGCCTCTGACAACTGAACGCTCATAGCAAACACACTTCTGTGACTCTCTTTGGAACTTATCTCCTGCTGTTCTTCCCTTATTCTGTGCCTTGTCAACACCCTCTCCTCACTAACAGCTGCTTCCCATCTGAGCTGATTTCTGAGCACAGCGTCAGTAACACAACAGAGACAGAACCACCAGCACCCAGAGGGATATGAGCTAAAAATTATATGCAAGTGTCCAGTGATTATTATTTGAAGCCTTTGATTTTCCACAATAAAAAGGGAAGTAAATAAAACAGAAATGAGCAAGCGGCACTTCATGTGAAGGACTGACAGGCTTTCAGTCTACTGTATCTCAGCTCACAACTGTTAGTAATGACACTTAGAATTAGGTAATCAACACCTAGTTCCCTTTCACACTTTCCTAAAGTAGTCCCCATTCATTCAAATTGTATTTCCTTTCTGTCTCCTTCTCCACAGATCAAGAAAATAGAAGACCTAAAGTAACAATAACAACAGACTCAGTAATGACAAATATCTCAGAAAGGCAAAACATATTTCCAACACTTCTGGCCTGGCACCTAGAACTTTCACATAACAACAAGGCATCAGAAATAAACCCATCTGCATTAATCACCAACACAGAAAAGCTAGCACTAAGTCTGGGTGTGAGTTCTGCCACTGACACTGATCACTGTTCTACCAGAGTCCTGTTTTAGCTTGATGTGCCACAGCCTGGGGTGGGACCTCACGCTATGTCTACAGCAGTAAGCTAACAGTGCCAAGACATGGGCCTGATCCTTGAAATTCTGTTAAAAAGCTGTCAGAATATTTTCTGACATCCTTTGGCCCAGGCCTGCGAGCACTCTCCCAAACAATTCTCAGGCATAGTGCCAGAGTTAGGGTGGGCCAAGGACCATTCCCAACAGGCAGTCTGAATGCAGCCATCCTACTTTGAGATGAAGAGAGTTCAGTGGTACAAGACAAGATCATATCGTGCCAGTTGGCCATAGGACCAACAAATAAAGCCTAGCACTGTTTTGTTTACTACATTTGTACCTCAAGTCTCTTGCTTAACAATACAGGGCATTAACCACTGATCAGATCTAACAAGACAGATAAACTTCTTCCTCCATGCCTTCTTTTCTGTGACCTACATATTAAAGAGCGCACAGCCCACTCATACATACCTACACTAGGCTTGTCCATTGTTCCTACAACAGCCTAGATTCTGTTTAAGAATCAGGTTTCAGAGTCCAAAACATTTTACCAGGTCAAAAGTTTTACAACCTTCTGTTATTGCCCCTTCAAACAAAATGTAAGAGGCTTCTTTAGCCACCTAGTGAGTTTAACAGCAAACAGCTCCCTGTAAGGTAATGAATTCAAAGCAGTTAGATTAGACAGAAAGTCCCATGGGACTAGAGACTTCACTGTGCAGCTAAAACCCGCCCACCCAGCTGAGATAAGAACTCACTAAAATGCAAATTCTTATCAGGAATCTGTCCCCAGTGCAGGACCCTCCACCAGTGACACACCACACTTGAATACCAGGGAACTCCTCTCATTGTCAGTTTCCTCAGCTTCTGAAATGATCTCCAAATGCAACCTTTTCTGTTTTCCTCTCTTTCCTGACATGTATTTACCTCGTGCATCCCATGGTGGGTTGTTCCAAGCTACTCAAAGCACACTAGGATGCCAGAATATGAGCAGGCAAAAGTTTCAAGACAAAAGTGTTATCACTGAAGTGATTTACTGTAGATAAGAAAAATGTGTAAGAAGACATAGATGATGATGTTAAGCTTTTTTAAATCTAAGCCCATTCTATTGTGTACAGAGGTAGTTAACATCTGACAGCCATCCAGTAAAATTAGTCTCATAGGTTCAAAGCTGTTTCTTAATAAATTGCTCAGACACAAAGACAAGCATCACTCCTTGATGGCAACCTCAGCAGTCAGGGTCACCAGTTGCAAAGGACTGTGCTAGCCTCTCTCTTTACAAGTGGTCCACTCAGGGAAGGGGTGAGCAGTGTGACCTTTCAGCAATCAATATTTGCTCATTCTGACACATTAGGGCAAGATACGTTAGCAGAAAGAACATGGGTTTAGTATCACTAGTAGTGACATGGGTTCACAGTTAAACCAGCAGCCTGATTTGCGAAAGGCAAACTCCTAGCCCAATCACATCAAGTTTCACTCTCAAAACATACAGCCAAGAAGTTCCTAATATATGCTTGAAGGAGCCCTGAAAACATTGGCCCTAGCTCTTAGACAGTGGCAACTAAACAACTGACAAATCCACAGGGAATATATAATTTTTTTTCTTTTTAAACTGAAAGTGTATTACTGAACCAACTAAATGATGACCAGTGTACAGAGATTTTTCATGACTAAAAGACAGTGCTTGTTAAAAAAAAAAAGTGCCCTCATTTTACACAAGCTAAGTGATTTGGGAACCAACAAATTAATCTGTAGGCACAAGAAAAACAAGAAGTACAAAATTAAAGTTGGGTTGAGAATGGTCACGAAATTTACTCCGTAAGTCATGAGACATCAGATGAGTTGCAGCAAGGTATTATTTGTATGGCTGATATGCTTCCATAAAAATAATTGTAGCAATGGCAATAGCAGTGAGATTGGCCCAATATCATTACATAAACATAAATCTTCCTTTAACTCTGTTCCACAGTCCCATCATTTGAGTAACCACCCTAATCTTTAAGTAATCAAGGTGTAGAAATCAATTGGCCTCTCTGCAACTCGAAGATATATGACATAAAATTGCAGCTATTTCCAGAACCGTAGGAAGTCACATTGCCAGCCAGTTTGTGACAAGTTCTTGTGCTAATAGCACTAGGTAAAAAAGCAGGTGGGCTTTCATACATAAGCATCATGATGCCCAGAATAGTCGATACCTGTCTTTCTGTCACTAGGTTTCAAGGGGCCTAGCGCAGCTCGCATTCAGCTTTGGGCATTCACTATCTCATGACTTGACATATGGCTATCAGCTGTGTAAGCAATGAGTTATTCTTCTAAGGAGGAGGGCTCATTAGGAAGAGTGAAGGAACTGTTTTCTCACCACAGAGCTGTTTTCTCTTACTCTGGTCTTGAGATCTGCAGTTCAAAGGGAGCCAAGTCCTCTTCAGATGAGTGGCTTCTACAGAAGGGTTAAGGACAGTGTATATATATACAGGAGTCAGGCATTTTAGTCCAGATAACCACCCTGAGGTTCTCTCCCAATACAGATCTACTGTAGTTTTGAATGTCTGCTCCAGTTTCACTCAATCACATGTGCAGAAGACAGCGTAAAAGCTTGAATCAGGCTTGGCTAGGCAATCAGGCAGGAATCTTCATCTGCAGTAATATTTAAATCCAAGACTTTGCTCGGGTTTTAGGCACATTGTTGGTGCAACCCCCAACCCAAGCCTCAGTTTGTGATCCAGCAGGGGAAAGCAGTAAAAGGTAGCATTCAGACTCTGTATGAGAGATGGCTTTGCATGAATTGCATTGCTCCACAATGAAGCCTCTGTAGCTGATTGAGAAATTGTTGCGTATTTCAAATCTTTTTCTTGCCTTCAGCCATTAAAGGCTGAAAATGCTGCAGTCATTCCCACTGCTAAATGGGAACGCGTCAAAACAGATAAGAAATATGATAAGATAGTGATGCTGCCAGTCCATCCTTAAAAGAGACAGGACTGGTTGCTCCAACACAAGTTGAAAACAGAATGCAAAGTATTAAGACAGAGATAAAATGGGGGGCAGGGGAGGAATGGATTGAAGCCACCCTAACAGAGGAGGGAATAGCAGCCACCCTATGCCACAAGACCAATCCTACTTTTTACATCCTGAAACAACATCACCTTTGATTGCACTCAAGTTATCATCTGTCAAGTCAGAGCATTTAATGGAAATACTGCTGTGTAAACATGGATTCAGTACCCCACCACAATACAAAGGCAATGGTAATAAGCAGCATCATTCGTGAACTACACATGCTTTCATGTCATCTAAAGCACAAAACTAAAGGGCCTGCCTAAAAGACGACTGCAAAGAAACCTTGCCATGTGGTCAGAGAAACTGGGAGATACATCCATCCAGGACAATTTTAAAGATTTGATCCACAAAACAGATTTCAGCAATCATGGCAACCACTTTTTGCAAATGAAAGAAATTTTCACAAACTAGATGAGTCCACAGAATTTCTATTTCCTCATTTCAATAGTATCTCAAAAAAAGGAGATGAAATGCAGGAGATTTGAAAGTCTTTGCCACAGGAAAGGCCTGGTCCAACAAGATGCGAGGGGTCAAATAAGGTTTCTGGAAAGCTTTGTCATTAAATCCCCATTTCATGCAAGAAAACTCAAGGCAGTCTTCATAGATAATGAAGGCCTAGGGGATAAGCAAATATATGTGGGTCAGCAGTACTCTCTCTGGCGGTGACCAGTACAGACTGCCATTGCACAGCGATTTCCAGCATCACCAAAGTCAAAACATACATTATCATTTACATCCTAAAGCACACTACAACTGTGCAAGGCCTTTACCAAGAAAATACCCATTGCAGGCTGAGAATTCATTTGAGGCTGGCAACAAAAAACAACAGAAAAGAGGTTCTATAGCTGGAAAGAAGAGGAAAATTCACAAAGACCCTTATATTTTCTTGCAAGTGCCTGAAGGAAACAATGGGCAGGCAAGAGAAATAAGTAATTTCTCAAAAGCTTCATATATCACAGACTCATCTGGATGCCTGCAGGCAGACGCTGCACTTGGGAGATCCTGCTTTTTCAAGCCTCAGGTAGCCTCTCAGACTGGGATGCCTCTGGGACTGCCAGGATCTGAACATAGGAAAGCTGGCTTGAAAACACATCACTCTCTTCCCCATAAGAAGGGTTCAGCGCTGTCCTTCCAGGGAACGTCCCAGAAGCCTAAATATTAGACTGCTTCCTTAAATCCTCTATGCACCTAGTCATGGTCACTGGTATGAGCAATGAGTTGTCCTCAAATAGAGGTACAAACTCAGATAAACCATTCTTAAGGCTCCTGTGCTATGATAATACTCCTGTATAGTGAACAAAAAAATGTGAAGTAATCCATTCCCTCACTCAGTACCGCTATAAAGCCTTGGGAGTGTCTTGTGCCTGCGTTTTGGGCACTAGAGTTCAAGAAACATATAGTTTAGAGAATCCAGATTATAGCATAGGAATTACCAGAGGTAAAATGATATAGCTTTTGAGAAAAAAGTTAAATAATTTGACAATTTAGTCTAGTCTGAAAGTAAATGTGAAAATATTCATGAAATACTTGAGGGATAGATGCAAAGAGATCACTTCTATGCTCCCTGCAAAAAAAATATCAGACATTACATTAGGCATTTGGAAAACATTTTCTAATAACGACATCTAAACACCAGGCTAAACTATCAGAAATGACCCTCCTTTCAGATCAGAACATGACAGGATGGTTTGTCAAGATCCTCTTCAAGACTATTTTTCATGATCCTGTGATATGACGTCAAATTGTAGAACCACATTTTCCACCTTTGCAAAGTGGTATTCCTGCCTATGGCATAAACACCGTATGACCTGGGAAGTGAAAAATTAGCAAAGCCTTCAAAGTTTTTCTCTTCCTATATTTAGGGACAAACTAGCTCCCATAATGAGTATCAGTCTGCTTCCTGCAAAAAGCAGCCAAAAATTGTGTAAAATCAAACATGCATTCAGCTATGTATGGAGTAACTCAAATAACTTCTGCTATCTGTGACGCTTGTTACACTTTTTGATCCACATGCCCTTTCTTACCAAAGCCCAGGGTCTCTGTCCCTCCCTTACACTCACTCAGCTCCCAGACTGCTATTGCAAGTGAGTTTTGTTGCAGAGGCACCAGCGTGGCGCTGGGAAAGCACAGGACAGCCAACCTCTCCTTCCCCCCCAGAGATCATGACACATGTTCAGACAACAACTGGCATCCCTGAAGTGAGAGGGAGGGACAAATGGCAAAAGGGCTGATTGATGATACCACTGCAATGGACAGGAGGGAGGATGCAGAGCCAGGTCAAACACCTCACTCTGAAGGATGTAAAGAGACCAAAGCAGGCCTGAGATAAAGGATACCAAGGGTCAGATGCACACTAAGCTAGAACGAGCTAAGGGAAGCAAAGAAAAAGGAGCTTTAGTTCTCACCTGTGTGGCAGTAAACCAGTGAAACTACATAGGGGATTTATTGATATTTTCTCTCTGTGGAGATTCTGTGAGAGTGCAAAAAGAACCAAACAGCTTTGCTCATATGAAAAATCTGATGTACTCCTATTCACCTTTGATTTGTAAAGCCTTCCTGTAAAAGGCATGGGCTGGTCACACAATTTTCCAAGTGAAAAATTTAGCTCAGATGCGCATCTCAGAGCAGAAGAGAACCTGAGAAGTCTGTATGCTCCATCCTTGCTCTAAGAGCCATGGCTTGTAAACTGGGCCCTGCAGACAACAGGCTCAGATGAATAAATATTTTCAGAGCTTTCTCTTTGCTTTGTCTTGCTTTTCTGTTTTTCACTTCTGCTTTACTTTCTACATCCACTGTTTTCTTCACATTCTTTCTTTGTATCCAGAGCAAAAGAACCTTTCAATCTGTTTGCATTTCAGCCTTTAGCAGCTAATTTTGCACGACACTTCGTCTGAATAGAAAACTGCTAGCAGAATTGCCAGCCCCAAATATTCAAGAGTCATAACACAAGCCCCTAAAAACTCATGAAGATTTATGTTTTGCTAATGTTGTATCTTCAAACTTTCCTTTACAACTAGAAGGGCTAGAAACGTGCCATTTAAAATGAAAGCTGTGATATTCCTCAATTTAGATACACCAAGAACCAGGCTTTTAAGAAAAATGTCCCATGTTGTTAAGACTCAACAGTAGAAAACCTTGATTATTTGCAATTGTAACAACTGGCTATAAGTGACTACATGTGGCCAACTGATCGAAACAACAGAACAGCAAAGCTAATTTAGATCACTTCAAAAGAAATTTCCTTTTCCATCTCCTTCCTCTCCTCAATTGCTCTTTAAGCTGTCTCATAATACAGGAGCAACATTACCCAAACCATATGGTTCACCTTTCAGAATTGGAGTTTATCTGTATCTACTGAGGGTGAAACAGGCAGAGAACAGGGTAGGACAGGAAACCACACCTCACAGCAGAGACAAATGGTCTTCTTGCTACTCTGTCTGAGCACCAGAGCCCTAATCTTGGATGCAAACAAGATTGTGAAATACAAAAAAAAGAAAAAACACAAGGCCTGTGATGCTTATCATATTTCAAGATGGGTGGGGTGCAAAATTCAGAGATACTAGATCAATTACAACTACAAAGCAAGCAAGAAAAGGGAGCAGAACATAAATATTTTGAGTCTGTAGGATGTGGGTTAATTTATCTCATGGCACGTGTCCTAGTGTAACATATTTATACAATTGGAAAAAGACTTCTAGTGTTCATTTAAAAATAAAGGATGGCATAATATTAAAACCTAAAAATAGTCCTGATACGACTACTTATCCAACTTGATACCTGTCTGATAAGGACAGTTCAACTTTCAGACTGTTTTCATGCCTGCACAGAACACACAGCAATTGCTCAAGCTAAAAGTACATCCTGTCATTCTGACATTAAAATTTACAAGTTGGTGGTTTGTCTTTGGAAAGATGAAAGAGACGTATTTATATACAATGGGGAGAACAATTTGGCTTTTTGTATACTTGCAATTACCTAAGTCGCAGGAGCTGCATGTGCAGGTTAGAGCTAAGCATTCAGTGAAATTAAAGGATGGTGAAAAAAAAAGTTTATGCAACAAAATACCCACCTTTGCTATCTAGTGTATTGGATAATTATTGTTACTACACTTTTCCATGTAATTCATATGATTATATCTACAAACTGGTAAGCCAAACCTTTAAATACTGACATCTAACTGTTGTGTACCCACTACTCAATCTATTTTTAGAATGATGGTCAATGAGTATGTCTGAAATTGCTCAGGACTCCTGTGTCTCCTTACTTGAAAGCTGGTCTTTAATGACTAAAATATTAGTATCACAGATTTGACTTGGATTCTGTGGAATGACCACACAGCATTCAAACAAACCATAACCTTTCTTTTCTCAATGAATTTTCTCTGACTTTTCCATACAGACTGACAACACAGGCAAGAACAGATACCCAGAGAACAGCTAAGCTTAAGTGCTGCAGTGTGTAGACTCTGCTATCACCCACACATTCATGTGCAAGACTGCACGCCGCTAGACAGATGTTGTGAGATTTACCTGACTGGTCACTCAAACTAAATTATCATCTGGTTTAATTTTGTCACATAGACAAGAAATATTTACAAGACCACATATAAAATGTAAACATTTCTGCATACATTGCAGAGAGTTAAAAGAGACCAAAGGGAGGCAAAGGATTAATTGAATCTTGAAGTCTGGAGACTGCAAATCCTTATGGTTTATGATCTCACCAGAGACTTATAACAGAATTATCTGCCTTTATCTCTTTTAAGTTTATCTTACTCCATCAGTAACTTTTAGTGAAGTTCCATTAGCTTCACACAATTTCCCGCTTTGCTTCTGCTTTGACCAGGAGTTTTCTAATGATGTTGGCAGCAGTACATTTTCATCTATTCCCTGTAGTTCTCCCTGCTGCTCAAAAGGTTTGGCTGTGTAATGAACCTTTATTAGTAAAGTTATTAACATATCTGCACAACTGCAGTATTATCTATTAATAGTTCTGATTTACACAGCATTTCTTGAAGGTGAATTCTGTATTTTGCAACATCATATCTGCCTAACAAAATAGCAGGTAAGACAGGACACAATACAGCATGTGCACATTCATAATTAAATCAGTAACTTCAGATCATCAGCTGTGAGCTGGTAGAAGAGAGTTTGTTCTCTCTCAGCACAGTAACTCCTCATTTTGAGGGTTAATCTAGGAAAAGTAAGACTATCAAAATAACGATATGCATGTGCACATTGTATCTCTATTATATTACCATTTAATATAAAATCCAAACTCTGTTTAAAAAAAAAGCTATATCCCTTGGAACTGATCATCTCATCTTGCGTGATCTGAAACAAACCACAGAGAAAAGCTACTGGGTTTCATTCTCTCCTATTTACCAAAGCTATTAAGTTTTGATACATAATACTGTAACGCGACCTATCAACAGGAGCACCAGAAACTAAACAGGAGCAAAACTGACTAGGAATGCCTTCCTGTATCCAAAATTCAACGGAATAAAAATGTTACAGACAACATACACAGTGAAAAATTATCTGCACGTATTAAACTTCACAGATGTAATAGCCTGATTTAGCTGTAGTGGCATGGGACATCTAAATTAAATTTGCAGACATAACTCCTTTTGTCAGAATTACTTTAGGTATGAAATAACAGATTCTAGAAAAAAATTAAATAGGTAAACATCTGTCACATTTTTATTAAATTAGTACAAAACTCATAGCAAAATATTCTTCATGGTGACTAACACAATGTTTATTGTGAGAGAAAGGGAACTCCATGTTCTATAACTTTAATGATACCCACTTTATTAACCTATGGAAGCAAAATAAGGACCACAGCCTTTTAAGCAAAGCAAAGAAGGATTGAGTCCTTATGCTTACAATGAACCTACTTTCCCTGCAGCTTAGCAGGAAAAGGTTTTTAAGTATACAAAAAGGAAATAAAAAGGAAACCTTTCCTTTAACATGGTCACATATTAGTCTTCTAAAAAGGACCAAAATACTCTGAATAAATCGAAGTTACTTTGATACATTTGCAAATCCATAGTACTAAAAAATTAAGAGATTCTTTTACATTACCAGGGAACACAGGAAGCTGCTGCTAGCAAGCAACTTTAGTGCTGTGAATAAACCCATAGAATTTAGTTGTTTGCTTTTTAAAACATTGTTTATTGAGAATACTTAATGAGGACTAAGGCTTCAGTGGCAAATATTTAACAAAGAGCACAAATTCCCTCACCTAACCTTTGCCTAAAGCACAACTGTCCCATCCTATTTAGGGAAAACTCATTCTGACAACAGAAAGATATGAAATTTAGCCTTCCTTTATTTACCAAAGCTATTTAAGTTTCTTATGCAAAAGAACCTGTAGCCTGCATATCTCTCATCCCATGTTTGACAGGAACAAGCTTCCATAAGATCTGGGAACAGCAGCTGTCCTGCACAGAGAAACTGCAGTCTTTTCTCCACTACAGCCAAAATTGCTTCTGCAACATACGGAAGTATAATCAGTTTCAGTACAATTCACACTGTAAAAAAAACCAAACCCTTAACATCACCCAACGATGTTTGAGTGTTAACTAGGTGCATTACCCCAGAAAGTACAATAGTTTACATTTATTTTTGCACTGGGTAAGTGCTGCTCACACAGAACATGAGATGGAAAGAAAGAGACCCATGGGGCAGCAGCAGCAGTTCCTATGCAGCAACATCAGAGCACTCAGAAAACAAACTAATGGGAGTAAAGCGGACTTTATTTGTAAGGCGCAAGTGGATTTGAGAATACAGTAATGCTACAGCATTACTTTAATGAGTATCATAAGGCTAAACTTTTGCCCTACAACTGCCTGTAATTCCAGTGACTATATAGATGATATTACCCTTGTATGTCATGTCAGCTGTCCAGTGTGGGAGGCAGGGCA
>Ga0181612_115738_pt1 | contig 12187 bp, 9 predicted proteins | sample HoacroProtozoa21_FD_119630 | JGI IMG/M metagenome (GOLD analysis project Ga0181612, IMG submission 119630) | Hoatzin crop microbial communities from Cojedes, Venezuel. Combined Assembly of Gp0051906, Gp0051904, Gp0051908
ACTGAGAATATCAAAGTATTTAAATGACAGCGGAGCTGGAGTTAAAATAGCTGAGGCACAAGAGTTTAAGAGCTGACCTTCTCTTGAATAGTGACATGATTTGCCAATTATCCATCAAGATCTGCATGGGTATTTGATACATTTATCACATATAACACTATTCATTTTAATAAAGTGGAGAGCAAGGTTTTATTCATTGTGAGCTAGCCTCATTATCCCATTGTGCATTGTTACAGAGACAGCATAGTCACCTTTTAATGTCTCATGTCTAATAGCCTTTAAGAGTGAAAGATGCTCACCTGTCCTAGCTAACACTTGCATTAAAAAGATGCCTGTTTATAGCAGAGGATTAACTGCAGACCAAAACGAACATAGTACTCAGCATGACCATTACACCCATGCCAATTACATTTGCACTTCTGGACACAGCACACAATTCTAACTTAGTGGCAAGGGACATTTTTTCTCCCCAACAGGTTCTCTGGGTGATCACTAGCCTCTGAGATTTGCTTCTGTCTGCAGACTGTTTTGATTTTTCTTGCCTTAGGTGAATAGCCATAGTGCATTGTGGTAAATGCATTGTATGTGTCTGTAAGGAGCTGGTGTACACACGGGAAGTAAACTGCAAGGGACCATTATCATACAGACAGAGTAATCTGCACTGCGCAGATGGAGCAAAACCTGTAGAAAACAAGCACCAGGTGGGACAAGCAGTGACTATTGTGAAGAGGACATGAGTTTCAGCTCCTTATTTTACAATAACCTCTAAAATAAGCAAGTGTACTTAAAAAAAAAAAAGGAAGATACATGTTTGCTTTTTCAGCTTCTCTAAAGAATAACTATTTATATATGATTGATAAGGAAAAAGGAGATAATTCAGACTAACAGGACTGTTGAACATCAGCTGGATAACCACTGTCTTATGCAAATTCATTCTGACTATAATCAACATAAACACTGAAGGGCTCTTCTGAAGGTGATGGAGATGAGGGGAGGGAGGAGGATTCATGCTGAAAGAAGAGAGGATACAAGAAGCATTATTAAGATGCGATAAGGAGGCCAAATGTCAGGAAGACATGGAGGGTCTCTGGACCTTGGAAGAGGAACAAGGATGCGTACACACAGGTAAAACGGGATTATATGATAGTTAGAAACCAAATGAACAGTTAGTACCACCTCATTGTGCTGAAGGTTACATAGAGTTAATTACATTCTGTGATCATAGCCAAACTCTGCTGAAGGAGCTACTTACTCTACAGAAAAATAAAAAATGAAATGATGAGAAAAAAGGCCAGAAATCTCAGTCAAGTAATTGAACAATAACAACAAAACCAACATAAAACTCAGTTTGCATATCTTTGACTTCATTGCCTGTTAGCAAGCTCAGCTAAAGTTTAAGCATCCTGAGGTTTGCAGGTGGCCTTAGGAAAACTGGGAGAAAAATAAGGTATTCAACAGAAAAATGCGATGGAAAAAGTGAATGTACAAAAAGCCCAAAATACAGAGGGTGTGCCTAAAAGAAGAGCAGATACCACAAAAATGTAGAAAAAGGACAAGGTATACCCCACACTGTAAATTTAAACAGTGGCACAGAAGACTGTGAAGGGAGTTGGATGCAAGTAAAATACTGTACTGTAGTGCAAAAGTACTAAGTTATTTCAAGGGCTTGAAGAGGAAACAAATATCTCCTTTATCCTGAACACACTAGACAGTTTTCCCTGTTCACTTTCAAATTGTTAACTCAATAGGTAGAGAAAAGCAAGCAAGAACAATACTTCCAAAAAAATGTCTCAAGGTCTGCAGGACCTGAAAGGCCATGTGATTTTCAAGGCTGATATACTCATAAAAAGCATATCTTGCTTTTAAACTGTACCAAGTTCATCATGAACTCAATGGAGGAAAAGATATGATGGATAATAATTACAAGAGAAGGATTCAGGCCACCTCCAGGCACCTCCCTTCATCAACCACAGCCACAAATATACCACCTAAGATGATGTGATAATATATGAGGCTGACAAGCACCTCCCAAAGCTTCTGGAAACTCTGCAAGCCTCTAACTTCCTTAGACAGACTTTCTGGAAACCGGAAAGTAATCTTTGCTTCTCTGCCTGTACACCTACAAGTCATCTCTCTTTCTCACAAGGACCTGAAACTAGCTCATTCTGAATTGCATTTAAAGAAAATCTCTTATATTCCAAAACTTTCCATAATACAACCTGCCGAATAATATTATTACCTCTGTATTTGTTTACTTTTTCACATTTCTACTTCATTACATGCATGTAAGGTATTGAGAACACTGCTAATTAATAGCATTCCAGAACTACAGCACTGTTATTAGAGGTGTTTAGTTTAGGTCTAAATTAAAATTCTGTCAGATTTTGGAATTGTCTGGCTCAGAAATTTTATTTCAAATCCTGCTCCACTTGCTAATTTTATCACATTATAGGAGCACACAGACACTGATCAAATTCTTACCTTGCTCGGCATAAAGTGATCCATTAATACCTGCTTTCCTGACTTCGTTGTTACTCATGTTCCTAGTAGTCAAGTTCAGTGGCTTGGGAAAAATGCCTCTTTTTCTACTTGGCAGAATTTCCTTACTGAAACTGAAAATAATAAAAACAAAAAATAAATATATAGTTATAGTAGCATATCACATGGGAATTTCTGAGTTGCAGCCCAAAATAAGAAAGCCTGACAAAAATGGAATGCTTAACAAGATTAAAAGAAAGCAAGAGAAAGAGGCAAGAATAATAATGAGCATTATTAAAAAGAAGAAATACAGAGTCCCTCTCTTTTCTCCTCACAGAACTGTAGTCACAGCTACTGAAGGCAATTAAAGTCTTCAGTTCAGACAAAAATCCCCAAACTCTAAATGCTGTACACAGAGAGGATGAGAAATGATTGGTGCCTCAAGCACTTGCGCTCTAGGAGGACAGGACAAAGGACAGAAGATGAAATAGGGACACAGAGGGCTTCCTCTTGAAAGGTGTCATATTCTTTAGGTACTGAGTCAACAAAGCTCTTAAATATGCACACTCTTTCTTTGAAGACATAGTTTAACAAGATATTTCAAAATAAGTAGGTACTTAAATGTTTTGATGGACCACAGTCAGGTTGCTTGGCAGCTGACAGGACTGAGCCCAGAAGATACGTTGTCCGTGGTTGTGTTGAGGATGGACAAAGGAATAATTACAGCCCCTTGACCTTACTGATGCAAGCCCTAGTATCTCTGCTACATTCTCTCTTGTCAGAGCCACTCATAGGCACATGCAGAGTGCCAGGTCCACACATATTTTCAGGGCCACTCCTTATAATAAACTTTAAAAATGGCCAAGGAATACGGAATTACATTTTGAAATACGGTAAACCTCACCTTCCAGCAACACTTCTATGCTGTACATGTGGTAAAGCACAAAAAAATAACCCAAATATATGTAATTTCCCTGAGAGAAGTTTGGACACTTGAAAACACTAAATTGTTAGGTTCCACCATCCAATCTTACAAACCTAGTTGTATGGGGCAACAGGAAAGATGGCAGAGACACAAGCGGCCCAGTGGGCGGCATAAATTAGCAAAGAAACATTTCAAAGAGACATAAATATTGAAAACATTCCACAGTTTTCTTACTTAACTCAAAACTGTCACAAATACTGTTGTGTACTTGCAAGTTAATTTAGCGGCACCAGCTGAGCATTCTTTAAAGAATTCAAGTTCCTTCTTCAGTAGAAATTTTGAAGAATTCAAGTTCTTTCTTCAGTAGAATGCTTACTATATCTGGATAAACCAGGACACACACAACCCAGGAGACAAAAGAGTCAGGGTACCTTTGGTGAGCAGAGATCTCCTTAATGAAGACACAAACTGCACCGAGTACAGTGCCCTGACAAAACCTGCCATGCAACATGCTTATCCCATCTGGGGAGAACTAACACGGTGCGGGGCAGGGGGGGATAGGGAGGGAAAGCTGTTACTTGTAGATGAGTTCACTACCATAGAGAAAAGACTTAATTTTCATCTACAGAGAGCAGGTGAAAATCAGCAACGATTCATGGCTGCAGATGAAACTTTCCCTGTGAAGTCAGCGTCTCCTCAGCTTGGGCAGAAACCATTTTATTCTTAAATAAATTCCAGCATTCACGCAAAACAAAATGAGTTCTCGGCTGCTTGGCTATATTGAACCATATATATTTTCTCCTCAGCTATTTGGTCCTTTGAAACAGTATATTTCATAAGTCCCTAAGTACAAGATGTCTGCAGGAAATAATTACTATGAACGCTTAATGAGACTTATAAAACAGTTTCTGATATATCATAGCAAATAAAGGCCAGATAGCTTACCTCTGTGTCATTCTGCTATACTGTTTGTTCTCTCTTGGGGTACCTGTAGCCACAGAGGTCTCTCAGAGGAGAGAACTATAAATAGTTAACTGCTGGTAGAACTTTCAGAAGCTCTTAATTCTAACAAGAGGCAACACCTCTAAGAAGCTGGTCAGCAGCGCTTCTCACTCTGGAAAGCACCTCTTCATGTAGGAAAAGTTTCATTTTTCAGATACTTTGGTGGCTACGTGATGAACTTAGTACCTGTCTAGCTTAGCAGATCTATGGCACCAGCCACTTTCTCTATTGATAGGAGATATTTAGAAAGAACTGTGCAAGGAGTTGAAGGACTTGCAGTGATTCCTTCTTACTTGAGACAATTCCATGATTGCATGGGAGAACGAAAAAAAAATGGGCCCAAACAAAATAAAAAGATGATGTGAAGCTTCAGTATCAAAAGGAAACAAAGTCTTGGCATTGTTTGCCTGAATACTATTGCCCGTGTAATTTCTAGACTTTATCTTTTCTTTTTCTGGTTTCTGAATAACAATGATGCCACAGACCGGTAATAACAGACTCAGGGGACTTAGATTCCTTCCTTTATAGCTGTTCCCTGAGACATTACACAATCTGCATTTCATCTAGTTTTTTAAGAGTGGCTTTATATAACTATCAACTTGTAAGAAGCACGCTTCACCTCCCTGCACACTTCACGTTGGGACAGGAAAAGAAAAGAACGAAAAGGACTGTGAGACCCGCTAGCACTAAGAAAGAGCAGGTGAAAAGAATAATATACATGTGTCCCTGAAGGAAGGAATATTGTTAAAAATAAAGATGAAAAACTAGAGTAGGTTTCAAAAGTACTCAAACATACAAGGCTGCTTCTACTAAAAATGAGAAGGCACATATCCCTAGATTTTCATACTTAGTTTTACTTTCTCTTTCAACTTTGCAAAAAGTTCTCTGCTAGCAGAAGTATACATGTCTAGTAAAAATATTACATTAATACAGTGCCTTTCATCCATGGCCCTCAAGTTGGTTTACAAGATGTAGTTCTCACAGTCATTCATAGTCAAATGAATAGGGTCATTTTAATTAGGTCCATCTCACACTAATAAAAAGAAGAAGGGAAGATGAACAACCCATGTTTCAAACACTTGTGTTGAGACTTAAAATCATAGAATCATTTGGGTTGGAAAAGACCTTGAAGATCATCAAGTCCAACCAAAAACTTAACATTGCCAAGTCCACCACTAAACTATGTCCCCGAGTGCCACGGCTTGACTTTGAACTCATTACTACACACGCATCAAGCAGCGCAGTTCAAATTCCTGGCACAAGCAGTTTAACCAGAAGTGGAAAAGAGAGTAAATACTGATTTGTGTAGAGACATCAGACTCAGGAAATCCAAATTCAGTTCGTTATTTTGCTGTAGGTGTTGAAGTATCTCAGGCAAGGTAACCTCTGGTCTTATGGCTGCCATAAGTTTGGTAGCATTATGAGTATAATTACATCAAACATTATGAGTTCCTTAGGTACTTCTACAACCCTATGACTCTTGGCTCTATTAAAGAGACTTCAACTGTAGGGACCCTCTAATAATACTCACCGATGACATAGTGACAAAGAGGCTAACATGCAAGGCTCTTGACCCTCGGTCCTTCACTCTACATGAGGCAACCTTTCAAGAATTACTTGCTCTAGACTTCTGACCTCTATTTAATGCTACACGTCAAAGGAACAATCAGCCTGGGACAATTTATCTTACCAGGCTCACACTGTCACTGCTAACTAGCATTCCTCAAGACTACAGCCCTCATGCTGCCAGCCTTCTGTTGGTGCTACCAGTAGGCAATGCAGTTGAGTTTCAACATCGCCATGCTTCAGTTTTAGCCTTCTCTGCCGATTTGTTAGTACAGCCTCCCATTCTGAAGCAATGCTCCTGCTCCACTGTGCATTACGTGGTCACCGAAGAGCAAGCAGCCAAGGAGTCTCGGACACTTCTTTCTTTCTTGTGGGCAATGCTACTCTGACCATCGAAGCTGTTTGAGCAGGGAAATGCCATCGTGAGATCACAAAGGACAGCGCTTTTTTCCTCATCCATTATTTTAGCCAAGCAAGTTTAAGACGAGCACAAGTCTCAAACATACCTCTTTGCCAAACCTCCAACAGGTTCCACAGACTTCAGAAAAAGCTTCAGAGGTTGTCCTAAAACTTCAGAAGTAATGCAAAATAAATATATATAAAAAAAACCTCCAAAGAAATCCTCAACACAAAAGAAAGGAATCCAAAACTCCACAGCACTTTGCTTCAATCACACATTACTATTGATTTTTTTCTTTTTAATAATGTCTGTCAGTAAAGAGGTCTAGGAAAAATATCCCAAATACCACTAAAATTTAGATGGGATATATTTGTGTTAGGATAAATTTACAAAAATAAGAAAAATAAAAGCACTTGGTTTGTCCTGTTGAATCTGACTATGATTTTTTCACAATCCTCATACAAGTACAGAATAAAGTGAGAGACATGATCTTAACATTGTTATCTTCCTCTAACATAAGAGATTTGGATTTTTATTACCACTAATAATTACGCAGGTGGAGGAAGAATGGGCTGAGTGAGAATTTAGTGTACAAATATTCATATTCACAAGCCAAAAATCATACAATTGTCTATTACACAAGGCATTAGTTTACACTGTATTTCATTGCCTAAACAACTAGAAATTGAGATCAGACTTCCCATAAGATTAAACGCATGCATTGAATTTGTGCATATTTAAAGTATCAGAAAAGCAAATAAAAGTTTGCAATGCCATGAGACTGTAAAGGGAAATGAAAATCAGAGAAAGGTCATTGGAGGCCGGCAAGCGAGAGACTAAAGACAGCTTGCAGAACAAGAAGTTCATTTAAACACAGTAATTTGAAAACAGGCACAACAGGAGACGATCTATATTATCTTTTATTTGCTGAATCTTTTTGCTTTTACTACTGCCAATTCCACCCCTGCAGTTTAGACCTGGCAGCTAAATCTCTGTTTCTTTCCAGCAGCTTTCAGAAAACAGATAAGGAACCAAGCTAGCAAAGAAATGGGCTGAAGTACTCTCACTTTCACTCTGTGTTCAAGTACAGTGAGTGAATCTTTCTTTACAGCATCATCTAGAGGCTTGGGAACTCTTGACAGTAGAAATCTTATGCTGACCTAGAAACGTCTGAGTCTATGACTACCATAAACTTCTTGTTAATGGTTTCCTAAGCTATTATATACTCTTCAGCAGTATTGTGTATATCTTGGTAAAATAATGAGACTTGATCAGTTCATGCTCAGGCCCCACAAAGGTGATGCTGTCTTGATATGTGAGACTCCAGAGTGGTTTGGCTCCTGCAGAGAGAAAAAGGAGGAAAGACCTCTAGCTATTATCTAGACCACACAATCATTCTACAGAGAAAGACCCATCATATTTTACAAGAGAAAATATACACAAAAGATGGTTTTAAAAAAAAAAAAAAAGAAAGCATTTGTGGTCACTTTTTTTTTTCATAGAAATAAATATCTACTAAGCCCAAATGTTCTCAACCTATTTAGAAATATTTTCCTTGCACCCTTTGTACAAGCGGCTGCAGCATTCTATGAGGATTACAAACCAAATCTTTTTAAGCTATCGGTGTCTGTGCTTGAACCCAGCTATTTTTCTACTTTGTTGATTCTGCTTTAGGGTCTTAGAATTAAATCATCAATTCATTCTGTACATTTTTACACCCAAGAAAAAAGTTGAAATGCTATAATGAGGAGACAGAACTGGAGGATGCTTACAGTGTCCTATGTACTGTGTGATCGCTGACTTCAATGGGAATGCTATGCATTGTCCTCGCTTTACACAATACTAAACTTTGAGCTTCCATCCCGCTGCCTAGCATGGTGCAACACTGCAAAGGAAAATCTTGCTTAGAGCTGTGGACACTTTGTCTCTTCTTTTCTCCTCCAGTGGCAAGTTACCCTCCGTTACTAAAACTGCTGGACTTTACAGTCCTCCCAAGGCAAAGTCTACAATGAGATCCAGCTTTGATCTTCACACCGGTGTTTCTTGATAAAACCTCACAGCTCAAGTTCTCCAATTTCAAGACCTCTGGTCTCAGACTCTGGCTGATGAGTGATCGTGAGCCCTGGCTGCTTCCTTTCCTTGAAGAATTTCCTCTTATGCTGTTACAGTCCAATGCCTTCCTTACCAGTAATGATATGCTTATGACTTTCTATTCAAATGTTACCCTTTCTCTTTAAGGTAGTTCTACCCAACCATCAAAATAAAGTTTAGAGGCAGCTTTTCAGCTCCTATGATCAGAGAGTCCTAGACTTCCATCCCTCTCCTTGGCTTCTCCAGCACAAAGAGAAAGAAGGCTTTCTAGAGTGCCTTTGCAATCACTACTTACAATTTCACCATCCTTGAAAACGAAGTCTCGGAATTCCTTATTCTCAAACACAGTCCTCTGTGCATTTAACCTGAAATATAACCTGTTTTCCAACTTTACTAATTTTGCTCAGTATCTTCATACAGTCTGACCTCCTAACTTACTGATTATTTTGGTAAAACTGCGGGATAGGACTCTCGTTCTCCAACCTACAGATCTGATCAGTTATTTGTGTCAGAGGAACTGGAGATGATCAGTCATTTCTCAGGAAGAGTTTAATTCAGTAAGACAGAAAATTGCTCTGGAACACAAAGCTCAAGCTGTTCGCTCGAACAGGAGAGGCTAGACAAGAAATATCTGCTGTTTGGCACACTTTAAAAAAAAAAAAAAAAATCTTAAAAGGCTCTCTGCCTGACCCAAGAGGCACAAACTGTACAGCTCTTTTAATCAAAGCATGCAAAAATTTCTTCTTATTCAAGGTGTCAGACAATGATCTCATTAATAGTAAAATGTCCAGAAGCTGGAATGAGAGAGTAAGCTTTGGATTTTTTCAGCATTGCTGGAATAGGCATACGATCATCTTCAAAAAAAATTTAATTCAAAGACTAATTTTGAAAGCATATTGATACAAAGGGACCAATGCAAACACCTACTGAAGTCTGTAGGAGCCTTTCAACTGCATGATTTTTAAAGACCATGACTGAATATGAATTCATTACAGGCTTTGGTCTTAGGACAAATGTCATGAAATGGTGGAAGAATAATCTAATGCCGTAGTCAGACATAAAATCTGAGTGAGCCTTAACACGGCCTAAATCTTCCTGTGTCAATATAATCATAATCCAAATGAAACTGATGATGATACTGGTATCAGTCTAGGGGAGAAATGACATAAGATTATACAAGTTTAATCAAAGCATTAAAATATTAATTTCACATCATGCAATTTTGAAATTTAAAAGGCTGATTTCATTTCATTCATTGGAATTTAAGAAGAGAAGACAAAAAATTTTATATGTCTGTTATGACACAAAATGCAAAGTAAAATAGTATTGCTTGCAGAATAAGGTTTCCTCTGCTCATACCATAAAAGTCAACTGGGTAGATGTGCATTGATCAGTTCTTCACTTCATTGTAGAGGAGGAATAAGTAAAGATAGCAATAATAGGCAACTATTGAACCATTTCACATTTTCGTGTGCTATAAATTTCTTAAATAAATCAGCATATTTTTGCTACATTGTGGTGGCTATAAATCTCAGAAAAGCATTTTGTGAATGGGTCAATGCATTAGCTTTACAAGCTCAATTAGCTATGCTACCACCAGGCTATGAAAATCTACAATAATAATAAACCAGCTCTAGACCATTAGATTAAAAGTGCCTATAAATATTAAGTGTTGTTGTAAATGGATCCAACTTTTGGATATGTCATCTAATTTTTGAAGCTTCATTTAAGATTTAATTCTTAAAGGACATTGGCATTTTTTCTTGCTTCTGAGTACTAATACCTCGTGAGAAAGCACTTAAAACGTGAATTGAGGGAGCCTCTATTAATAATAAAATACAGCTTTGTTCAATCTCTATTTGCATTTTATTTTATTTCATTTTTCATTGTATTTCTCAAAAATTTATTTGCTTTGAAAAACAAAGCAGTCAAACATGGAAAGTAATAGATATGATTTCAGTAACCAAATGCACTTTAAATGGAATGCTTATAAAGCAAACCTAGACCCAATTAAGTTTTACTAAGATGATTTTGATTAATAAAAAACTTTTTGAAACTCATGCTTCACATTTGAACACAAGGCATTACTGCAAAATAAGATGAAAAACAAGAGGAAAAGAAAATTTTTTCCATTCTACATTCCCATGCCCCCACTGATTCCACAGCCCTGGGACCTGTTGCCTTCATGGAAACCTCTTAAGGAAGCAGCAGTATTTCTTAATAAAAAAGAATCATCTTCTTAGTGTGGTTCTGGGTAGGCTCAATGAAAGGGAACTCTTTTATACTCACAGAGACCCAATTTACCAGAATTCCCACTGCCACAGCCAATTACAAAGCTGCGAACTTCCATCTCAGAAGTTTACTAAACACCCAGGAAAGCCAGCCTGTTACATTTGCTGGATTTACTCATGCATATAAAGGTCAGCATATGTACTTTTATCCGTATGTAAATTAGAGACCTACCTGAAGAAACAGGTATATGTTTTGTGAAGTCCAACCCTGTTTAGAGGGCTAATTAAGGAAATCATCAGTGTGTAGTACTAGGATTTACCTGTGGGCAAAGGCACAAGACGACACCCGGACGAATCTGAACTCACTGCTTCATGGTCCATGAGAGTGCACTGCCAGCCAGCTTCAGTCCAGCTGTGACATAGCCTTGTTAGCAAAGAGGGACACTTTAGCATGGACAGTGACTCTTGCATGATATTTGAACAGCTCTGTCTCAAAGCTTCAAAACTTACATGTACATCCCTTTAAGTCATGTTACTGAGGAGGAGCTGGTAAAGATTTTGTTTCCCTCTCTGTTCTTCTCTCATGATTAATAGTGACAGCTGAAAACAAGTGGCAGAAGGCCAAATAATCAAAGGCAATAGCAATAACAGTTCTGTTTCCTGGCAATTCACAAATTATTTCATTATCTTTCGACGTTGCAATCAGGGTGCAAATCCAATACTATACCAGCTGCCTGGTTACAGACATTCAGGTAAGTTTGTTCTGATTGAGTAACGCCCACTCCAAAAAAATTTTTCTCATTCTAAGAGTAGACAGGCCACTGGAAAATTTGATATTTTGTCTTCAAAGACCATGTCAATGTATTTGACTGTAAAGACATAATTTCTGTATAAGCACTGCAGTCTGCTTGGCTTGAAAGATCTGAATGCTCATGTTTTGCATCCATTAAAAAATGGAATGCATTTTTCTACCTACTTTATAAGCTGATTGTCAATGTACTTCAAAAAAGACAAGTGGAAAAATATATTTCATGATGCTTTAAAATCATCTTATGGGCTTGCTGAGATTGACAGCTCTGCAGAAAAAGAAAGATTCTTCATTTGAAATTAAATAGAATAACTTGGAATATTTGAAATTGTCAGGAGGCTTTTTGAAAAGATGTCCTTATGCAAGTAACTACAAGTCCATCTGTTGTTTTAATTTGTCTCTCTAATAATTCCCTGGAGTTGTACTTGGTTTGAATGTTAGAACAAATAGAAAGGAATCAAACCATGCATTCTTTAAACAAAATTTCTCCAAAAATACAGTTCTGTGCATTAACTCTTGCCTATGACAGCCTGATTTCCAGTTTCACTGTTTTCATTAACATTTACTGAGTATCTATTTAAAGTAAATTTATTCTTTCCAACAGTTGCTCTGCCTTAAACAGAGCTTTATAAAGTTTAGAACTTAAAAATAATTGAAGTATGCAGCTTAGGTAAAACAGATAGCTG
>Ga0181612_176132_pt1 | contig 12187 bp, 8 predicted proteins | sample HoacroProtozoa21_FD_119630 | JGI IMG/M metagenome (GOLD analysis project Ga0181612, IMG submission 119630) | Hoatzin crop microbial communities from Cojedes, Venezuel. Combined Assembly of Gp0051906, Gp0051904, Gp0051908
AAAAAAAAAAAAGAAAAAACGGGTGCAGAGATCTTCAGTGACTTGTCCAAAGGCACGGGCAAGTGCAGCGGTAACATCCAGCCTTAATCCAGAGCCGGAGCCCACAGAGTTCCCTCGCGGACTGCCCGCTCGCAGGGCTGTGGGACTCCGGCTCCCCGCTGGGTTCCAGCTTGGGTTGGTGTCACTGGGGGGATGCTCACCCCAGTCTGGGGAGCACATCACAGCGGCAGTTACTGTGCTTTTAGCTGGCCATAGACAGGCAAATGATGTTGCGTTACTTTAGTGCTGAGTAACACAGGGAATGGAATAGGGAGCAAAGGGCGTGTCTGCAACAAGCACTGCCATGTGCAATGATTTTATAGCTATAAATTTGCCTTGGAAATGGGGTGTGAATCCACTAATCTGTATCTAGTGGAGACTTGCCACGTGACATCCTTGAATACCCATTGAAGGTATTTTCAGTGTCCTACACTCGCATAGAGCGCATGCATTCATGTTCAGAAAGGTCAACCAAGCGCAGTGTTTCATCCCTACTGTACGATTCAGAAATGTTCTGCAGCCATAACCCCCCCCTCCCCAGCACCTCCTGGGGAACTTTTGTTGCTAGAATAAGACCAATTAAAGAGATGGGGTTGACATGGAGTCCAAGTTTAAGAGGCATGGGGACAGGCAGGGGAAGGCACAAAGCTGTATGCTAGTTTTACATTGGCAGGGTGGTCTTTTGGGCTAAACACAGGAGCTGAACACTCCTGAGTTCTGCAATAAGGAGCTCTGGTCTAGACTAGCTCAAAATCATGTAATTGCTCCATGCTTTGGGTTTTTCTGTTTGTAAAATACACCCTGGTTATGCCAAGGCACCAGGCGTAGCTGTTCAGTCGCTTGCTCGGTGTGGTATGAAGTGTTAGCATTGTGTGACTTGTACATCAGTGCTTCAGCAAACCAGCTGTTCCTTTGGTATCAAGCTAAGCAAACAGGGATTCGGTGATGATGAGACCAGACTGAGCTGATTGCAAGGTCCTGTGGGACCAATGGAAAGGGTGGTTCACGGACAATGCTTGAAATGTGATGAGAACAAGAAAAGGCACATGGTCAATTTGTTGGCTGATTTGCAAACATACAGCCAAGGCTTGGCACATCTGCCTAGGGAAGCCACACGAGGTGTTTTAGACACTCTGAAACAAGTAAGCCTATCTTGTTTTATTCATCTCCTTGTCTAGTAGACTCTAGAGACATACATTCTCCAAGTACGTATAGAGGCCTTATGCTATGTTTAGAATAACACTGCATAATTCAGCTACCATTAAAATGCTTTTTCCCAATCAAATGTGTTTGTAGGCAACTAATTCTTGAAAGCAGCTTATCAAACAAGACCCGTGGAATAAATCTCAATCCCATTAATCCAAGTTCCAGAACACCAAAAGATGAAAAGGCAATCAAAGGAAGGACATTTTAAGAGGATTACAGGCAAAACTAATCTTGTTACGCTGCAAACCCATGTCACGTGTACAACGCAAAAGGAACTGTAAATGTGATGTGTTGCCTAGCTTGGCAAGGAAGGAAAAATGGGAAGGTCTGTGATGTTAAACAGCTGCAGCAGAGCTTAGTATTGAATTTACTTGATTTCACTGGGTTTTATTCTTGGCAGAACCATGTTGAGAGTCTCTTTAGCTGGATGAGTTCTTCAGCTCAGTCAGGGCTCATTGTAGCAAGACTCATTGAACTCGGGGAGTTCCTCAAGAGGCAGCAAAAGTCAGAACACAAGTCCCAGTTCTCCTTGTTATTGCAGAGGGACGTCTTCTGTGAGGCGTTGCTGGCCAGTGCAGCCGATCTGTGGAAGCTTTGCTTCGCAGCTGATTAGCAGGACTTTCGGCTGCAGGACACACATCTCCCATGGGACAGCTACGCGCTTCTTTTGCACAGGGTACTTGTTCACTGCAGCTGCGGGCAGCAGTGTGCTGGGCTGGGCCTCTCCAGTCTTGTGTTCCTGTGGTTGCTCTTGTATGAGTCATGACTCTGTCCAACCTTGCAAGAGTGGCCAAAGCGAAGGTAAAAGGTTAAAGGGCAGTTAGTCACATGCATTATTTTAGAAATACCACAACTTCTGAAGAATGTTTGTATTACAAGCCAGCCTCCACAGGGACATGTTTTCAGCTTCTAAATGCCAACACTGAGTGCTAGCACAGAATCCTTCTTTTCTCCAGTGCCCAAAAAGGGGAAGCTTGATAAAAGAAGAAATGCTTCTAAATTGCTAGACAAGGCCTTGTTAATCTCATGGAATGATTAAGTATTTCAGATGCCAGCATCCAACTGCTACATTGTTATGTTCAGGGTGTTTTTTTAAAGCAGAACTGAATATGAAGAAATCCAGACTTTAACTGGGATGCAACTTCTGACTTCCCACCATAACAACCTAAACTAAAAACCCAGCACCAGATGCCTCCAATACTCAGGAAGTTTCTAATACAGATTGTACTTTTCCAGCATAGAACTTTGTAATAGATTTTTTTAAAAAAAAGTATGCATCAAGAAAAGCATGAAAAGGTCTCTCTGAATTGTTGGGTCAGCAACTTCTCTGCGGAGCACTATGATAAAATAAAAAGCGCAGTGACAGGTTATTGAAAGAAATCTTTGTGAGCATCTGCCAAATCATACACACTGGGCTTTTGGAATATGAAAAAATTCCAAATAGAAAATTCACAGAATGGATTACAGAGCAGTAAGAAAGAAACTGCCATAGTTTAGATGTGGAGCCAGAATTTTTCTAGCCTGCAGCTAAAACTAGAAACAAATGAAGACTGTGAAAGACCCAGCTGAGTTTCAGCAAAAGAGACCCAACAGGAAGATGTATTCAGATTTACCAGTTTAATAGGCCTATTTGCACATATATGAAGTTCTATTTTTCTTCTTCCTACAGACTGTCAAGGGTTTCCTTCCAAAAATGATAGCAATGGATCAGAGCTATGTTGTGCCTGCAGCAGGATCTTCAGGCCTATTTGCAGCAGCAGGTTCAGAGGTCAGTAGCTACAGAACACCAGGGGCATAAAGTGCTCCTACGGAGAAATCCCAGCATTTATTTTCTGATCAACACAGATCTTCCCTAGGGATGCTGCAGTTTTTTAGGGTACAACCATTGCAGTGAGTCTTCGGGTGAGCCAGAGCGCTCCACCTTGCAGGACTGGGTCCTTTGCTGATTTTATGCATCTGTTCAGGGTTAGCCTTAAGATTGATCAGAATGTTTTCAACAGTATTTCCAAGTTCAGATAAACCATTTAAAACATGGAAACAATAAATGCCTGTTGGATAAGCAACTGCCTCGTTAACAGCTTTGTACTGAGGATACAGCATTTCTCGTGCTGCATGACACCAATAAAACTTTGCACAATTATTGGCTAGACTACAGGAAACATTTTTGGAGGGAGAAGGGAGCTTTGATGGCTTACAGATTACTCTTTTTGATTATTAGCAAATGAATTTTACATAGGCATTGATGAAAGACACTGCTCTGTCAGAAAGAGATGGAGCAAAAAGACAAAGGAAATTATAGACCAATATGGTGTTAACTTCAAAGGGACCTTAAAAATGTTTACGTCCTTCTTCATCTTGCAAAAATAACCAAGTGGTTTTAGTCCATTTACATGGGACAAGCTTTTCAGCTGCAATGTTGAAAGAACATGTGCAAGAACTCAAACACATTACAAGACTTTTCAATTTAACTCAGAGGGAAATGCTTTGGTTCAACAAATAAACAGTAGTTTAGTTCATCTGAGCAGTGTATTATTAGCTGCAGTCAGGAAGGCACCACAAACCTTGCTAGGGGCTTCCTGGGATCAGGAGGTGTCAAGGTCGGCAGCACAGGATGAAGAGAAGCATGCATCTCCTAGAAGCTGACCTGTTTTCCAGAGCGCATTTTTTTACACCAAGGTTGACAACACTCCAGGGTAGTCGGGTGAAGAGCACAGGACTTCACGCAGCCCCGACTGCGAGTACAGCTTGCTCTCTTGACTTCTTCCTGCATTTGGAGGAACACCTCATGGAACATTTTGTTGAAATGTGTTTCCCTCTAAGGAAAGAAAAGATACTTCATATACCTCACAGATGCAGGAATCTGTCTCTCAAGTCTGATAATCTTAAAGCCTGCTTTTAAGAGATGTTACTCTTGTATCGTGGAGAGAAGGGGAGGGGAAGAGAGCAAGTGTCTTTATGAAGTAAAACCACTAGTAGGAAGGGAGGGATGAGCATGCTGCATAGCTAAAGGCTAAACCAGCTTCATAAAATTAAGTGCCAACAAAAATTACTGACAGACAAGGAAACAGGAAGCAATGGCAGCATTCACCATTCACAGGGAATTTGGAAACGTCCCTCTGTGAACCACAACGTCCATTCCCTCCCTGGGTAGCCCAGAGGACCATGGGCTCAAGTGCTTGGAGACGCAGTATATGCACGCTTGTGCACATTCACAGTTTGAGCACTTGTCACGTGCTTGTTTGAAGCCGGGCTACCTTTATTTAATGTCCAACCTGAACAAAACTGCACCAGCGTGCGGCAAAAGGCCATTACAATCAGTGATGTTATATCCAGCTGACTGATGAATGACAAGAGGTCTGCATTTGACCCAGTTTAAGCATCACTTTAATCTACGTACATCTTCCCTATCTGCATACAATTACGGACAAGCAGAATGGAGAGGGGTTAGACAGTAAGAGCTCTTAACATTTTTTTCTTTTAAGTAAAAATCAGCATTGGATTTCTACATCAGCGCTTTAGCACATGGAAATACAAAAAGTTAAAACACTCACCGAAAACACCAGTTACCTTTGAAGTTAGTACAGTATGAGAGAAAGCACAACAGTTATTGCTAAGAATGCTTAGAGACACTTATTTAAATGTATTTAGCCTTTGTGAGTTTGAAGCAGCACATTTTCTTCAAGTTTTTATCCACTTTAATTACTAAAGTAACTTGGTGGCTCAACATTTTAATACATAAGCTTCTCTGTATCTACTTAAGCTTTAAAGGGAATTTACAGACTTTTTATGCAAATGTAGCAGCAGTTTGTATGAAAGTTATGCTGAATCTTATTTATGACAAACTACTAATGGATTTATTTTTCCAGTGATGCCTTCCTTTCCCAATTGTTTTTTCTAGGCAAGAGCTAAATCGTCAGTTAAAACCAAGCTACTGTGTGAATACAACAATGAAAGCAATACAATCAAACCCCAATATTTATCCCTACTGTGATCTACTGTCTACAGATCTGTGTCTTTAGAGATGCCCAGTTGCCCCCAAACAGATTTTGCATTTGGACGTTGACATGAAATTTATCAGAGGTTTTGTCCCTTAACACAGGGTTGGGATTGCCTTCTTTGGGAGCATTGATCTCCCTTCTGAAGGGGGGGAGCATTTAAACATAAGAGACTATCTTTGGGCTGGAAATAGTAAAGATAAATGAAAGGATGGTAGCAGAGGATGAAAGTATTAAAAGCACATTCAGTGAAGAATGTTTTCTGCATCACTAATGGGACATTTAAAATCTAAAACATCCTCTATTAGTACCTGGCTAAAAAAAATACTGTGAAATTGGAAGTGGGAGAATGAGTAAAGTTTAAAAGCACTATTTTTTTCCATTTTCAATCAAATACAGTTTTGTTGCATTAGGATACTGCTAGTGGTATACAAAATAATTTGTTTTGTCAGAGAATAAAATACACTCATGGATAAGTATTATTCACCATTTGTATGCTTTTATTCAATTCTAATCCAGAGATTAAGTGAATCCCCTAGATATTTTGATTTGCTCTAACAACTTAGTTTTTTCCCCAGCCTCCTTCCATGGGATGTTCAGGTTCTTGCTCAGAAGTTCCTGGGTAGTAAATAAGTGTATGTATCCAATCAGCAGATAAAGGGAAGCAACACAGCATGTCACAGCCACAGAGATGAAGTTGAGTATTTTCAGATTTGTAACCACCTCTGGAGCAGCATTTCTTTGTCTGAGCTTGAACACAGGAGTTGTCTAAATAAAATGACTTAAATATAGAAGCCGTTAAGGAAGATATTACATTGATTTGCACTTATTCTGTTGGTTTCTATCTGCAGACTTTTGAAATAAAAGCAGCAAACAGTTACATGGTTGTTTCTCAAAAGATGACTAGTGAAGCAGTATACACATGCCCTATCCCTTCTCACAGGCACTTTTGGAACTTGCACCATTTGTCTTTATACATTATGACAGAATAAAACTATTTTTAACTTTGATCAGTGGGTTAGAACAGAATTTTGGTTTGATCCTTAGGTAATACAATAATTGCAACTCCAAGTACAGCTACATTTAACTCTGTTGTATGCTACTAAAATTTGGCCAGAGAATTGAGAACAAGGGTAGTTACCCTGCTGACTCCAGAATCCCCAGCTGAGTACTTCAAGACAGGATTTATCCTAAGGAAATACCAGCTGTCTATGCCCTAAAACAAACCAACAACAAATTATGGGATTGTACTTTAATGTTATGGAACAAACAGGTATGGCAGTGAATGCACGCTGCTTCTCGTTCTGTAGGCACATTTTAGCTATCCTACAGGTCAGCATTCCCAAAAATAAATTTTGCATAAATCCTTCTTTTCTTTAAGATCTCCATCCTGAAACCAAGAATGATGGATCATAAAAAGTCGTGTTTCTTCCTTTGGGGTATCAGGACTTCCTACTAACAAATAAAATATTCTGCTTTAAAAAAATTCCCCGACCAATTTTCATTATTCCCCTTTAACTTGCATGTGATGCACGTTTCTGTCTCAAGGATAGCAAACTGACCCATTCAAGAAAGCAGATAATGCTCCAAAATCCCTGGATGAACATGGACTGCCTTCCTTGTACACCAACTCCAGAGCACAGCTTGTTACTTAAACTAGAAGACTGGAGCAGCAGTCTTTAAGCTTGGTAACACAGCACAGGAAAAGGTTTAATTTGTCAGGTTTCATATGCAGCACATCTACAAAGCCACTCTTCAGGCCCTTACATGGGGCGTTACGATGAGACATTTGACTGCAGCGCTTCAAAGAACAGTGGCACAGCATCATTCTTTTGACAAGAGCCACTATGAAGTGCAGCTGTATACTTGTAAGAAGAGGCTTGACGGAAAGCAATGCAAAAGCTGCTAGAATTTAGATGTCATCTGAAGGCTTTGAAATCTGAGAAAGCAGTAATGAGTGCTTCCTTTCCAGTACCAGAAAACAACAACAAGACGACTGGAGTCTGTCAAAGTCAAGACATGTGAGGGAGTACAGGCAGACAGGACATTTTCTTTGGTGAAGGAAAATGTATTACCTACACTGTCTGGTCTCTGCTGATCTTATTTACAAGCTGAACTACTGGAAAATGAACATAAGTATTTCCAGAATCTGGCTTCCAAACTTCCTGGCTACTTCCTTTGAGCCTGTATGCTCCGCATTTGGAAGCAGGGTGGGCAGCCATTAAGAAAGGTCCAAATGAGCAAGACTGAAATGCACTGAAAGTCAGTGACTCGATCTGCCACACCACATCTCCTGTCCCCCAGTGACCTGCTCCTCAGGAATCGTCCAGTTACAAGTTACTAAATCCGGAGTGGAAGCCCCTTGGGATCAGACCTCCTTCCTCTGTACTTCGGAGCAGTGGCCTGAGGGCAGCTCTACATGCAGAACACTGACTATATGATTTAAGAGGCTGAGATCATAACGTGGTAAATTCTGAAAAGAAATGCGATCACTATCTCAGTTGCTGTTACCACAATAGTTATGAGCTCCATAGATCGGACTAAATACGTTGTTTTCCTTACTCCCATTTGAAAGTGATGAAAGGAAAGTTCTCTGTAGCTGAACTGAATATTCTGAGTGCAAAATTTCACAATTTACTAAATGTACAGCAGGTTCTGGAACACTCAGATTAGTACTGCCATATTGTCAAATACTTTTGGGGAAGCATAGGAGAAAATGCATTAATTTACTAAAACATTTGTGGTAATTTAAGCGGAGTCAATTAACATAACGGGGAGAAGGTAAAATCCGCTTGTGGGAGAACAACCCTAACCAATTCAGACCCGAATATGAGAATGAAATTCTGGAACAGACCCTATACTTATATTTTCTATAAAGGGATCATTACTGAAATGTGTAGCTTGAAGCCCAAGCTAAGGTGCACTGATGCTCATATTTGGAAGCTCCAGCTCATTCACTTGCAGCTGAATGGCTTCTTAAGACCAAAAACAAAAGTGAGAAGTTCAAAGAAAGAATCCAAGAAGGTGAGGTGTCTCGAGACAGCACTTTGCTAGCACTCAGAAATGCATCCTTTATAACAGTACTAGCCTGCTAGACTGCTGCAGTCAGAGAATTTCACCTTCACCTGGGTTTTCTTGTATTTGTATTCTTTGTTGAAGATTTTAATATCCGTTGAACAGAAGTGTCATGTAAAGCGTTCAGGTGATCACATATAATATGTAATCATTCCTCCTAGCCTTTGCTGCATCAAGCACGGAGGAGAAAACAGAAAAAGCAAGTGACTGTAGTGCTCTAGAAAAAACACACTTTTATCTAGAAGTCACTTTGGCTTACCTAGAGAATCCACATAGTGACCTGAAGTCTTCCGTCATGAGGCTGTGATCACAAGGTCTTTGACAAAAGAACCTTCTCTTACACAGCACCTCTAAAATGACAGATGCATTTAAGAGTATTGAAACAGAGGTATCTGTGGCAAAGTACCTTAATTCTGGTTCCTATGAAGCACAGCATTATCAACAAATGAATGCTGCAAACCAGTCAGAAGAACAGGCTCTAGACCCATCCAAAGAGAAAACTCCTAAGTAACAGTGGACAAAGGCAGGGAGACCATGTACACCGCTGTCAGTGTGGTATCTGTTTTCCAATATAAATTGTTTGGTAAGTAGTTTCCAAGTTGTAAGAATTTGCAATACCAAGCCTCAGCCTAGCAAGTTTCTTTTAATTTTTAAATGTACAGCATTTTAGTTCTACAAATGTAAAAAAAAAAAAAACCAAAAAACTTTACAATGTTTTCTCGCTTATAATGATCACAACCAACGTGATTGAATAGAATTTGGTATGCAGTTAATGTGGCCCAATTGCTTTTGATAACACAAATAAAAATGGCCGAGACATTTAGCTTTGAGAGACAGCATATGCAGTAACTGCTTTCTAGGACAAGAGTTACTACATGTGCTGCGAAGAGGAGTTGAGGAAGTGCTGCTGCAGATTGCCAGGTAAGTACACACCGAACGCAGTTCACATCCAAGTGACACACTGTCATGTGTCAGTCTACGGTGCCAGTTTTTGTTGCTAGAGGGAAAGTTTTGTTTCGAAAGTACTACCCCCCTCCCCCCCCCAATTACTAAGTGCAAGGCAAGGTTACGACTCAAATTACAAGCAAACAAGGAAACTTAAAAGTAGAGACTTAAACTTTGAAATCATACCAACCTGCTGTGCCAGGTTTCTTGTCATAATCATAACTTTAGTTTAAGCTCCCATTAATACAGTTGCACTAACACACTGTGGCACAAATAACAAAATGTACCCACACTACTTTTGAATTTCCTTGCTCTTGCTAGGTTTCCACATCCTCCACATTACTAAATAGTAGTTATTTATATGTAATTGATAACCATTGTACAGTTACTCCATAGCTTTACAATACTGCCCGTACTATATCACAAGCATTACAAATCCTATAAAAAAGCAGCCCCTGTAGTGGCATACAAGAATAAATTAACCAAAAAAAAATTTAGTATTACCATTTATTGGTGACAAACACTACGTTTTACTTACATTCCATGGGGAGAAAAAATTCCAGCGTAAACAATGAACTGAAGCAGTACTTAACTTGCAAGGCTATCGTGCTTTACCTGGACCATATGCAAAAAACTTTATTGCGCACAGTTTGGTGCACAATAACACAACATCAAAAGCAACACAGTTTATATATAAACATAGGTAATTTTTTTCAGCCCTACATGGAGATGTAATTAAACAGTATAAAGCACTCAAGGAAAATCAATCTGCAGTTTTATACGCACTACATTGAGATCATATCCTGTAATGTAGTGAGCTGTGTGCCATCTATACACACAATCGTTAAAACATCGATCAGAGATCATTTAAAGTCACATCGCATTCGAGTTCCCCTACCCCCCCCTCAAGAAAACTAGAAATTAACCAAAAATGATCAAACAAAGTTTAAAATTCCTAAAGTGTTTTAATTCATTCAACCGCTGGATAATTAAGCTAGGTTTGCAAAAATACTGGACTTCTTAAAATGGTGGGCACACAATTTGTTTCCAGTGAAACTCTGCTATTTCAATAAAAACAAAATAACCACATACATGGATATGATCTTCCCGAGTTAGTTCACAGATAACATGTCAGTCTCAGAAGACAAAGTTTCTAAACTGTGCTATTGTTCTAGATACAATTAAGAAACTTTTAAATGAAAAATTTATAGTGTCATTTCAATCAAAACAACATCATGAAACCAAAAATTTATCACTGTTTGAAGAAAAAGCAACGGTTATGATTTAGACACTACAGTAGGTTGTAAAGACTGTAGCACTCTAAAACAGTTAGGTTACATTAATAGGAAGCATTTGATTTTCTCTGGTGCTTTCAGGTTTGGGTCCAGTCAAAAGCCTTTTTTAGGCAGTGCTGTCCAGTGTTTGTCCCAAAGTGTTTGAGTTAGCCGGTTTGAGAAGAGGGTCACTTTCCATTTCTTGTTTCACACATCTACAAATGAGGAAACACCTGTTACTTCGGAGATAAAACACTATTGCCACCAGTAAGATGCTTCTAAATTGGATACAAAGAATCTGAGGTGCATACAGCAATTTGTTTCCATGTAACTGGCCCCCATTTTTAACCAATTAGCACCTTGTTAATTCCACCATTTGGACAGCTTATTATCTAAATGAGAGGCTAAACCTTTTCTTTTTTCTGGTCAAAGGGAGTAATTTGCAACCCCTCCATGTTTTTACTGAAAGCAAGCTATGAAACCTATACATTGTTTACATTTTACATACAGAAGATTTTCTAGAAAGAGAGGAGCAGCTTTAACACTTAAACACACTGAAAAGTCACACTATTTACAAATACACGTAAACAAATAGTTTAAGCAGAGGGATCACAGCCATTACATTTTATCCACTTGCCCCTGCTTAGTATTTTGCATTTGACACACAAAAATAACAAGCTTGATCATAAAACCTACCCTCTCGTCCTTCTGAAGGAGGTAACAGCCCTTGGGATTTTAACTTTTCTGGCAAAGAAAAAAACCCTCACATTTTATTTGTTTACAGAACATCATAGGGTTAGAGGTTTCCATTAACGCAAGGGAAAGTCAATGGGTCACACTCACACAGACATTGGTCCATTTCCTGTTCTTGGCATCTCTGTGGTTTGTTGGTCCAACTCAGACAGCAACTTTAAAATATTCAATGCAGCCTAAAGAAGAGAGAGAGCATTCAGCAATTCCACCTGAGTCCATTTCACTGGTTTAGTGAAAGCGGGACTCACTTAAAACAAAGTAAATATTCTAATTTTTGGCAATACAATTTTTAAGATGCACAATTATGGTGAAAAAAATGCAATGGTGTAGAAGTTTATCTTGCTACGTTAAACAATACAATGGTGCTGTGGCTAGGGGATTCCCATTGCATTTGTTTTAGCAATGGGGAAAATTAATTCAACAGTGGTATTAATATCAAGGAAAAAGATACTAAATTAATAATGGCTGAAACATCCAGAGCTTAAGACAAAGGACTTCAAAATACACAGAACCAAAAAGTCCTTTGAAGAAAAAGAAAACGGAGTTACACAGGAATCAAAAATACAATGCTGACAGGGCACGCGTGACTGTTTGAAAGAAGAGTCAATGGGATATGGCTAATGCAAAAGTCAGTCACCTCCTTTGAGAACTGAACAAAAAATTCACTTTATTGAGATCAGTTTCAGGTGCACCTTTTCAGAATATCCCTGATTAGTTACGCCACACACGTTAGTGCAAGCTGAATATCTGAACAGAGGAAGGCTCTCATGTTGGCCCACTCGCAATGCTCCAGCTCCCAACTGGCTGTGCTTTTCCCTTCTACCTACCGCACTGACTCGCATGCTTAACTCTTACAGGGGCTCTGTACAGCAGGGTGTAGAGATGGGTATGAAAATGCCA
>Ga0181612_108533_pt1 | contig 12186 bp, 14 predicted proteins | sample HoacroProtozoa21_FD_119630 | JGI IMG/M metagenome (GOLD analysis project Ga0181612, IMG submission 119630) | Hoatzin crop microbial communities from Cojedes, Venezuel. Combined Assembly of Gp0051906, Gp0051904, Gp0051908
CGCCCACTCGTCCCTCAGTGGTCCCTCCTCCTCCTCCTCCTCCTCCTCCTCCTCCTCCGAGTCCGTATCTGCGGTCAAAGCGGGTGGGAAGAGCGTTACATCAGAGACTGGGGGTTTGGAGTTTCTTTTTGCGTGGGGTTTTTTATTTTGGAGGGTGCTTTGGTGCGTTTCTTTGTGAAGAGGCTGCAAACCAGGTGGGGTAAGTGGCCGCAGGAGGGGCTGTCTGCCACCATTTTCCACCCCTGCCAGGTCCCTTCATCACAAGTCTCGGGCTCAGCAAACGAGAGCCGAATAAACACAGTACGTATTTCCGTCTTTTGGACAGAAACACACACTCTCCACCCGGGCCAAACAACTCCTGTCCTCCCCTGAGATGGGATCCAAGGGCTGTTCTCAGCTCAGGAGCAGAAAACCAAGGTAGACATGTCCCTCGAGATGTCCACCGAAGGCGCAGCGATGCCAACCACCAGGCCATCGAACTGAATTAGTCTTCATCACGGTTATGTTCAATGCTCTGACCTAAATCTCCTTTTCTACACAAATCAGTTCTCCCACAGGGTTTCTGACAGGGGCAGCAGGAGCGAGCCCAGCTGCCAAGCATGCAAGATGTCTGCCTCCCAACACCAAACTCCAAAGGTGCCACCGCGGACGCTCTGCAGCGCGCAGTATAAAGTACACTAAAATGGAGCAGGGACCAAGCCACTCCTTGGTCTGCGAACTGCGGCGTTACAAAGCTGCCAAGCCCCGAGAACGGTGACAAGCTATTCACTGGTCCCCTCTGGTATGTGATGAGGGGAACGAGAAGTACAGGGTACCCCAGGATACAATAAAGCGGGTATGAATCGTCACCTCCTGGCTCACGAACGCGCCGCCAGCTCCACGATGCTACGGACACTGCAGCGGGGAGCGTTCCAGCCTGTGAGCAGCAGCAGATGCTCGCCAGCGCCAGCCCAGGCGAGGCATCGCTCCCCACCTCCACTGTGCTGGTCGTGGAGATGAAGGAACAAGGGACAGTAAGTTTAGGAGGCCCAAAGCCCAAATGCGGAAATGATTTTGGGCATCCGACTTCTGTTACAATCTGTGGGAATAGGATGCTCAGCTCGCCTTTTGGATCTACGCCCAATGTTTGCAGGACTCCAGCTAGAAATTCATGAGGTTAGGAGGCAGAAGGACTTGGCGCCAGTCCCGCTTCTCCTCCTCCACAAGAGCTGCCCACCAGTCATGGGAGGTGCTGCCATATGCTCGACCTGCCTCCCCAGATCTGTCATGCCCGAGTGACCAAATGACAGGCTAAAGCCCCTTCCTTGAACCTGCGCACCGCTGAAAAACCACGGGCCAAAGCTGAGCCATTCCCGAGTCGGTTCCTTAGTGACAACAATTCTCCTGCACTGAGATTCGTGTGGCGAAGGGGGACAGTGCTACACCAGGAGACTCGCTGGAGAGGAGCGGGGTGAAACGGCAGCTCCCGTAGGTCTGGGAGGGAGGTTTTGTTCATGAAACCACAGTACCAAGTGCCAGGGCACGGCAAAAGCTCCCTCTGCCACGAGCCAAGCTTTTTTGCTCCAGCAACAGCCTGTGTCTCCTCTCCCATTAGATCCAGAGCTCCCAGTTTAGCAGCCATGTGTCTGTCTTTGGGAGTGAAGCCCACTCAAGAGCAGAACTGCGGGGTGGTGTGTACAGCACGACCAGCCACAGGCTGTGTTCAAGTCCAGCGGACACAATGGATCCTGTTTTGCCATGTAAATGGCTAATTTCATGCCAAACATTTGTTCAATTGGAGAATCACTAGCTCATCATCTTCCCCATTAGTGAAATTTCTCAACGGGTGTTGCACGAAGAGCTACATTCGTTATGCATACAAACACCCCATAAGAGCTTTAACATGGGACTTAAAACAGCTGCACGCAAAGGAAAAGACGCGGCTGCACGCGACCCAAGACAATTGCACAACCAGGCCTCAGACCATGAACTCCAAGTCCCTCACATCCTCGCTGCCCCACTGTCTGCCTGAGCCTCTGAAGACTCTTCTGTCTCTGGTTCTACTGCCTTCCCAACACTAGCTGCAATTCAGCTTTTTCCTTCATGAACAGGGGTCCCTAGCTCTGCCCAGCTGCAGGAACCTTTACCTCGGGTGCACTTTGGGTTCAGAAAAGACCTTCAGTACACAGGATGCTGGGGTGGAGATGAACACTAATGAGACAGACAGCAAGGCTGAGCACAGCCAGCCAAGAACCAAGCCGCAACGCTGAAGGGCGGGAGGATGCTTAGGAACATCAATGCCCTCTGGCAGCCTCTGCCTCCACCAGCTGACTCCATGGCATAATCCTAAAACCATTCCTACCCAACTCACCAAGGACCTCAAGAGTCCACCGTTAACCACCTCCTGGAGCAGAGGCAGTGAGTCCTCATTTGACAGGCAGATGGAGAGTGTCTACTCCCACCGAAAGCAAGGACGTGAGTGAACTTCTTTTTTAAAGCATTTTTTCCCACTGATGATCAGCACAACAGAAGCCAGGAAGAGGTGCACTCATGTTGGCTTGGATGGCAAGTTGGGCAGATGACTCACGCTCACCCCAAAGACGCTGCAGCATTGTCAGCCAGGGAGGAAATCACCTTTCCCTCACGAGCCAAACCAGAACCATCTCCAAGACCCCTTCCATGAGGCCAGAAACCCCCACCACAAGCCCCCACAACAGATTACACTGTAAGACATAAATGAGGGGTTACTTACTATAGGAGTAGCTGCTAACTTCAGATATTGCTGGTGAATGGGAAACCTTGAGCTGATTTTTGACTTTTAACCCCACCTCCATCTTCTTCATTTTGGCAGCCACTTTGTTTTTACCTTCCTTGGTGGTTTTCAGCGACAGGCCCAGGTTCTTGGCCAGGTTCTTCTTCTCGTCCTTGCTCGGCAGAGCCTCGTGGGGTGCGAGGTACCTGCTGCCACCTCCACTAGTTTTTTGCTTTCCCCCCGAGCTGTCGGCAAACTTGAAGGGGGATTTGAGCTTGTCTTGTTTGGTGAGCGACAGGGCCTTGTCAAGCTTGCTGGCCAGCTGCTCCTGATCCGATGGCACCTTCTTCTTCTTGAGCTTTAACTGCTGAGGTGAAAGGAAGAGACACAGGTGAATACAGAGCAGATGCTGTGGCAGACCCGAGGAATTTTACTAGCCCTTGTAACAGTCTCTCATGCAGGCCAGTTAATAAGGCCTCAAAATGACAGTCTTAAGCCCCAGTTGCTGTAACCCACCATGGTACCAGGGAGGAAGAAGAGGAAGATGTCAGCAAACAGGACAGCTTTACCCTTATCAAGCACTAGAAAATCACAAGATTAACTGTGAAAAATTGTGTGTTCTTAAAAAAGAAGTATGTTCATAGAACAACATGTTTTGGGGTTCTTTTTCTCAACACCTCCTGTTTTTTAGGATATGTTTGGGTTGGTTTTACAAGCTCTTCTCTAAATGACGAGGATTAAAAATCTTCTTTACCCAAAACCCCAGCCAAATAAATACGGATTTCCACATAATCAACCAGCTCCAGAGGCTGGGATGTCAAAATCCCAAATACCTCTCAGCAAGAGCATCAGCACCACTGCATTACAGCCAGGGCTGTTCTTCCCTTTTTCAGTATTTTCTTGCTTCTTGGAGAAAGTAAATACACTTTACATGTGCTATAGCTAGATAACAGCAGCTGTAACTCCGTACTTTGCCTGTATGCATTTTGGATTTCATCAGCAGCTTAAAGCTCCAGTAAGTATCTCAATGCCTCAAAAGAAGCAGAAGAAAACCCTGCATTTAAAATAGCAAGGTTGCGCTCCCTTTGCTCCCTCGCTTCGGGAAGTCCACTCCCCTCCACTATCTCGACAAGCAAAGGGGTAAAACAAGCACTGTTCCGGGCTCGGAGCTAGCGTTAACACCGCAGCGCTCTGGCTGGCTTGAAGGCTCTTGACTCTGCTGCCTACCAAAGAGGTCCAACCTCCACAAGCCAATGTTAGCCTCGGCAAGCAAACAGTCCTCCGCTGCACAGACAGTCCTCTCATGAAGAGATTCCAAACCCATATAAACTCAGAGCAGACGTTCTGAGATCAGGAGGAGTTATTCCAGTGCAAGCCTACACTAGTGAAGCAGGAAAGGGATCTGCTTTTGGTCTGTGGCTCCACGTGTTCCCCATGAGGGCACTGACCTCGTTTGAGAAGCTGGGAGCCACATCGTGCTCTTCCCAGCTCTGGTTCCTCCCTTTTATCTTGCCACTGCCACTCTCCACATCTTCGTCCTCTTCTGGGAGGGCTCCTTTGTGCCTCTTCTTCATGCCCTCACCAGTCTCAGAGTCTTCAGAGAGCAGCAAGGACTTGCTCAGTCTGCAAGCCAAGCACAGGATGGGTCAAGGTGGTGGGCTTTCCTCCCTGTGATCCCCACCAAGCTCAAAAGTGAGGTTAAATGCCTCCTAGGACAGCGGGAATCCTCCACGGGAGCCAAGTCTACTGTGAAGCGACAGCAGTTTGGACAAGGTTTTCCACCAAACAGGGGAGTGAAGGAGCCCTTCTTGCACATTCCTGGCCACCAGTACAGATGAGGGTGCCTGAAATCAGAGACCTGCCAGGTGGTCTCTGCAAAGAAGTAAGTGGTGTGTTGAGGAACAGCCACTGAAAAGTGCCTGATTCACTACAGAGCAGCAGAGGGAAGGACGGACAGCTGAGCTGGCCCTGTAGGTCTTTCCCCACCTCTACTTTCATGGACTCTGTAGGTGCAGAGAGAGATTCTCAAGGCCCAGGGAGGTGCCTCACTGCCCAGACCCTTGCTCGGGTTGCCCAGGTATAAGCAAGGAGGTGGCAAGGAACTGCCACGCAGGGTGACACGGAGGGACAAGGGCACTGCAGGATTGGCTCACTCTTAGGACAGGCAACCTGCTTTACAAGTCCGGCCCCTCTGTCACAGGCGTTTGTGATCTGAGTCTTCGGTGTTGCTTTGAGATTTGGGGGGAAAGGAAAGGGCAAATAAATCATAAAAAAAAAACCAAACAAAAAGTAAAGTAGGTGAGACTATAAGCACATCTTTCACTGCTCCCCAGCTGTCTCCAGTAACCACCTGAAGGATGACCAGACAACGCCTGAAGACCTCTACCAAGGCTCCATTAAAAGCTCTCGTATGCCACCTCCTTCACGCTAAGCCTGCTGGCCCAGGCCATACCACCACCACAAAGCCACTGACACGGGGCAGCCTCCTCAGCTTCCAGGCATTTCCCCTCCCCTCCGTCCTCTCTGCTGACCTCGGCAGACAGCTAAACCAACACCTCAGGCCCTGGACGGCAGCCGAGGGTGCATCTCCATCTCCCACGCCACACTGCTCAAGCACTCCTGCGATGCGGGGACATGCACACGCAACACGCTCATGCATGCACACATGCACAACTCCAGCCACCTCTGGATGCCTCCAGCCTGTCCAGCCATCCAAACAAGAGGAGCAAAACACAGAGCCACCAAGAGGACAGATTTTCAGAAGCACATGGTCAGTGGGAGCTGGGAACCTGAATCTAATTTGTAGTCTTGAAAGGACATTTGCAAAAATACACAGCACGCAGAGAGGCAGCTCAGAGGTGCCTTCCCATTGGAGAGACTTGGCCATCCGTGGATGGTTAGATGGCCAACAGTAGTGAGATCCAGGCATCCAAATGAAAGCAGCTGGACTTGCAAAAGAGAAGAAAGCAGAAGACAGAATGATCCAGACGCTTGAAAAAGAGAGGTCAGGCGGAACCAACTCCCACTGATTAAGGGAACAGGAGATGAAGACAGCAGAAACACACAAGGTAGGTCCTAGAAAGTAGACAACCTGGAACAGCCCTGTCCTTCCAATTTTTGACTTCAGCATCCCTGCAATGAACTCTACAGCACCTGCTTGCACCATCCACTCTCCTGAAAGCACACAAGGACACGCTCCCTGACACCAAGAGCTCACCTACAGGTCCCTGCCCAGCTGGCTGTTCTGTACCACCTCACCGCCGCTCAACTCAGCCTGTCCTACCTGTACCCAACACCACAGGCATGTGCTCTACCAGCAGGGAGGGAGGAGGCTGGCACCGTATTCCCACCGCAAGGACACACTCACGTTAAGCGCACACGCTTCCGCAACACCACTGCTGCCAGCGACCGGCCTGCCAACACAACGCCACGGCGAGCCCCCGCTGCATCCGAGATGCTCTCCCCAATTAAGACCCTGGTGCAGCGACCCTGCCATTTTCCCGTCTTCCCCAAATTCCAGCCTTACTTTCCACTCTTGCTGTCACTCTTCCCTCTCTCCTTAATGGGTGACAGAGCGCTTGATCCAAGTTTCCTCTTCCTGGGCCTTCCAGGGCCTCTTCTCGCCAAGCTTCTACTTTTCTCGTCATGCTTTTCCCTTTAAAAAAACCACACGCTTCACTGTTAACCAAGGCAACAAAAAAAAAGCAAAGGAAATAAAAAAAAGCAGCTAAATCAAATTTTGCAACCAAAAAGCAAAACAAACAGGGGGGAAAAAAAGGCAAATAAATCCAAAAAAAGAAGAAAAAGTGAAAAAAATTAAAAGAAAGCAAGCAAGAACAGGAGCCAACCCAGAACCTTCGCCTGTCACCAAACTGCTAAACTGAGCTGCTGAAGCCAAGGTTGTCTCTAACACGGTCTCCCAGCTGCGTTCACCAGTGACCAGGTTGTCGTGTCACATAGCCTAGGAGTGTGCTGTGCAAAGCTCTGGTGGGCCGTACCAGGAGGAGAGGAGAGGAGACAGGGAGGGATGGAGGGCTGTTTTCTCTCCTGGACCGAGAGGCAGTGAAAGTGCCCAGCTGGAAGGAAAAAAAACCACCGAGTGAGCAGCCTGTGACTTACTCGGAGTCCCTGCGGCGCTGCAGCTTCACCAGCTCCCGCTGCTTCTCCTTGTACCGCCGCTGCAGCTCCGCCAGCCTCATCCTGTAGTCCAGCTCCATCGCGTCCATGTTCTCAATGGCTGATTTGATGGAGTACATCTGGGGTGGGGAGGTAAGAGCGGGCAAGAAGGTCAGGACTTGTCCAGGCCCTCACCAAGACTGGGGTATTGCACACTGGGGTGGCCCTTGCAACAGTCAAGATCTGCAGCCTGGCAGGGAAGCCCTCCATGCCTACAGCAGAGCAGAGCACCCTTGCCCACAACAAGCACAGCCCTAGAGCAGTACCCGAGCAAAACCAGCCGAGTGAAGCTGTTCCGCGGTTTACGCACGGGACAGTATCAGCTTTGAAGGAAAGCAACCACGGGAAAGAACCCGTAGGATAAAATACACCCATGGAGTCTCTTTTCCCTTGTTTCCAAAGGCTGATCAAAATATTCCCTGTCTTGGAACATTTACTTGCAGGGTACAAAATAATTTGTCAGTCTCTCCCATGGGGAAGAGTCAGCAAAAAAAAACCCTCCTGCCACTATCTTTATTTATCCCCCCCGCCAAAGCAGTAACACACGAGTTCCTGCTGGCTTTGTATTACAAACACTGCTCCGAGGGCTGCCGAGGGCCCTGCTGAGATCAATGGCGTCGGTTCACGAACAAGGGAGGAAGCTAACTCGCACCACGCGGACTCCTGCGCAGCTACGAACGCCAGGCAAGCGCCGGCCAACGCAGAAGTGCAGCACGAGCCGGGCGGCAAACTGTGGCCGAAGAGCGAGCTGCGCTGAGTGGACGCACCGCGGCTTTTCAGGCTCAGCCACGCTACGAGCTACTTACGGGTTCATCTTTCTTCTGCATCCAGCTGTACTTTTTGTTGGGATTCAGCTCTCGAGGCAGCCGGATGGTTTTCAGACTTTCCATAAACGGGGTGGAGAGTACTTCCATGAGCATGTGGGTGCTGGCAGCCAGCAAACTCTCCAGCGTTGGCCGGACAGGGAAACTCTCTGGACCTGCTGGGGACAAGAAAAAAAGCTATAGAGGTTCACCTTCCAAGACTGCTCCTCCAGCAGGCACAAGGAGAGGCTGATGTCCCTTTCTGGACCATGGCAGCTCAAGGAGCCTCCAGCCACCCTTGGCGCCCACTTGAGATCTCCTGTTGTACCCAGCCATGGTGCAACTGGCACTTCCCATCATGTCTTGCCTCAGGAAGTTACTGGAAGGTGCGATCTTTTCAGGACCTGCCAAGCTCTTGGAAAGCATCATCTGGAGCTACTGGGGCCTCCTGTGCCAAACCCCGACAGACCGTAGACTCAGTGCCTGCCAGAAGGGTGTTACCCTGGCAGCTCTCGGCAAGTGGGGCTCCGTTTCCGCTACACATACCACAAGCTGTCTAGACACTGCGAGGGCCTTTGGAAGGGGAGAGCAGCACAAAAGCCACACGTAGCTCAGCCTAGTGCAACAAAACCCCTGCTCCAACCCCATCCAAAGTACCAGCCACTCCTGCAACTCAGGGCAGTGCTCTCCTTGCTGCCTGGCTGAGGTTGCAAGAGGTCCCACCCATGGGTCCCACCCACCTCTCTGCCTGCACAGAGAGCCCAGGGACTGTACGCCGGGAGACCCATCCCGGCCAGACTGTGCGCTCACAACTTACTTTGCATTTCTTGCTTCCTTTTCTCCAGCTCCATCTCCGCGATTTCACTCAGCAAAGTGATCCCTTGCAGGAAGGAGTGCTCCAAGGCCTGGTCAGGTAACACCTCCACCTTCATCTGGGACGGCGCGACGCTGGCGGTAGTCAACAAGGAACAAGCCTGAGGCATTTCTGTGGCAGCCACCAAAGCGTTCATCCCAGCCAGCGGGTCGCCCGGCTTGATGTCCAGAGCTGGGATTTGGCAAGAGATTGCCTCTTCCGCATAGGAAGGGATCTCTGGCCCCTGCTCCCCCTCCTCAGGGGGCAGGCTGGGGAACTCCCTCCCCCGGGGCACATCGGCGCTCTGCAGGTCCATGGCCACAGAGGCTTCCTCCCGCTGGGGCGTCAAGTCCATCTCAGGCGGCTCGTTCTCCGCGTGCACGAGCGAACCGTCGTAGTCCATGTGCACGGAGCAGGTTTCCGCCCCGCTCCCGCTCTCTGCCTGAGCCTCTGCTTCTGCAGGGCAAGCCACAACCTGGTAAGGAGCTGGGCAGCTCTGGAGGTCTTCCTGGTCCTGCTCCATAGCACCCAGGGTTTCACCTTGATGCAACAAGAGATTGCAATTGTCCACGTTCTGCACTGGGACGGCTGCGGAGGTGGTGATGTTCAGAGTCCCCATGTCCTGCTCACAGATGCCTTCTTGGCTTTCCTCCATCTGCACCTCTGATTTCACCCTCTCTTCCAAGGACTCCTCTTCTGCTGCTGCTTGGATGGGCTCCAGCATTTTGGACGGAGACAGGTGGATGGGCTTGACCTCCGGGGAAAGCTCCATGTGCTCAGAGCCTTCAGCAGGCAGCGGGACGTCAGGAGCCAGGCCATCCGCATCAGATGCTGCGGTGGGCTGGAGGAGGTATGGATAGTGTCTTCCAAAGGAGGGAGGCAGGGACTGGAATGGGTATCCCGGAGGGATCTCTGCAAGATATCAGAAAGGACAGGCTGTGTAATGGCCAGGTCTCCAAAGCACCTTCTCTCTCACTAAGGCATAGAGATGGGCTCCCTTTGCTTCTATCATCTCTCGTCTCTTCCTATTCTCAAGCAGTGGCTGCTTTGGGCACCTCTCTCCTGGCCAAGCTGCCACAGGCCTCAGCACCCCAGAGGTCCCTTCCGCACCTTTCCAGCACTCTTGGGTGACTGCAGAGGGATCTGCCTCCCGCATCCTACTCCCACTGAGACTTCGGCCCTGGAGGAACCAACCCAGGCTTGACCCAAGGGAAGAAGACAGCCCATGGCCCCAGGTGCTCCTATGACCCACACAGTGTTCCAAGTCCATCAAACCACCCTTAGTCCTTGCCTCTCCCCTGCCTTTTAGAGGACCTACACGGTTTTCTCTAGGGGAAGGGATGGAAGCAGGAAAGAGCCGAGGATAAAAAGGGAGGTAGGCACAGACACAACGGGACTCTGCCAAAGCAGGGCTCTCTTACCTGGGAACAAGGCCTGATATGGACAAGCAGCCTCTTTTTCCAGCTCCAGGTCTTTCTTCTCCACGGTCTCAGGTGCCTCTTCCTTTGGAGGGATGGCAGGGGCAGGGGGTGGAGAGGCGGGGGGTGGGCTGGAAGGATGGGAGCTGGGGGTGGCGGGGTAGGAGTAGGCTGGCTGCGAAGGTGGCTCCTCCATCTTTTGGATCACCTCAGCTTTGAGCACAGACACGGGTGAGGCCCTGGGAGAGAGGGGAGGTGGACTCACAGCCTTGCTGTAGGACGTGGAGGCGCTGGGAGACAGCACGGGTGGTTTTCGGTGCACCAGTCCCGGGGCAGAGGAGGAAAGGCCTGATTTGGCACTGTCCAGGTTCCGTTTCGTCACCTTCTCTTCCATATCGGCACGCTGCTCGTTCGCCTTCAACCTCTCCTGTGACAAAGAACAGAGCAAAATTCAGCACACCTCTACCTGCTCCTGGAAAGCGGCACAGCCCTACCACCAAGCAAGACCAAAACACGGTCTCATCAAATACGCACTGGAATAAAACTCACGTTCCCCAGCACAACACCATTTTATGAGCAACCTGATGGAGGGTGACACTGATCTGTGATAGCTTTCTTCACAAATTCCCAGCTCCGGGAGTCATGTGAAGGGTGTCTCAGCTTCCACTTGCAACCCAAGCAAACCATTTTGATTTCTACGTCTCCGGCCTACCAAGCACACATGTAAAATGAAGGCTGAAAATCAGACGATCACTATAAAAATTAAATGGGTGTAAAACACCCAGATGAAAGCTCATCACTTCCAAAATCGTTTGGTGAATGGGAGCTGGGTTCAGGACCCAGTGTGACTGCTGCCAGTATTGCAGCTGCTTCTACGAGCCGCTCAGGAGGTGACCAGGGATGAAACCACTCAATAAACAGAGACATCCCGAGGGACCGAATCAAAGCCCTGCTGCTGCTGGGCAGCTCTCCTGACAGTGCTGTTTAATGGCTCCACACCAAAGCCCTCCAAAACCCAGGCTAACGCTCTCCAAAACCCAGTCTAACTGTGCAGGGTGCACTGAATGCCTCACATCCTGGGGACCAGGGCAGGATCGCTCCAGGCATCCATTCCCTTGAGACACACTTGCAACACTGGCACAGCTGCCCTTCCCCCCCTGACACTCCAACTTCAGGCTTGTTTCACGCCCAAGAAAGCAGCTCTTGAAAACGTACCACGAGCTGGGCACTCCTCTGCAGCTCCATGGCGTGGGCCGCTTGCTGCTGCAGGATGTACAGCTCATGCTGCCGTAGCAGCTGCTGATGGGAGAGGAGCTGGAGCTGGTGAGCGTGCTGGAGGGAGCTCCTGGTTGGGGGGTACATGGCGGGCCATAGTGGGGGTGCCCGGTCCATCAGCTCCGCTGGGGAATGAGCACAGATGCAGTCAGGGAGGCAGGAGGATGGGGATGGCTAGAGGGTTCAGGATTGCTCAGGGCAAGCGTCTCTACCCCAATCCCAGGGCATGGGGGATGACAAACATTTGACTATGCAGAAACGCAGCCAGAAATGCAGAGGGAAAAGGGTGCTGTCTTCCCCTTGGCAGCCCCACTCCCACCACCCCATGGGTCCTGGGACTGTCTGATTTGCTTTGCTCTCCAAGGACCCCTTGGTTTGACTGTCCCTGGCTGAGCCCATGAGCAGATTCTCCTAACCAAGGACTCAAACTCTACAGAGTCCTGCAGGGGATGAGGAGCCACTGCTGAAGATCACACATTTCCATCTCCGAAACACAATCTCACAAGAGGCCAGCTCACACCCACCCTAGAGCTGGTGCTCCCCACGGGTACATACGCTCCTATCTAGCCCTCTCCAAAGCCCACAGCTGTCAAAGCACGGTCCTCAGAGACACGCTCACATCCTTACCGAAGTGTGGCAAGTGCTCGCTGGGGATCACAACAAGCTGCCCCGACTGAGGGTCTCTGGCAAACTGGTAGGCAGAGGGGAGAGCTCCCCCCATGGCAGGGGGGAAGCCTGGAGTCATGCCCTGGTGCAGGGAAGGGTGACCGAGTCCTGGAAGAGGAATCACAGAATCACACAGAATCACAGAAGGGTAGGGGTGGGAAGGGACCTCTGTGGGTCACCCAGTCCAATCCCCCTGCCCAAGCAGGGTCACCCAGAGCAGGCTGCACAGGACCTTGTCCAGGTGGGGTTTGAGTATCTCTACAG
>Ga0181612_117208_pt1 | contig 12186 bp, 10 predicted proteins | sample HoacroProtozoa21_FD_119630 | JGI IMG/M metagenome (GOLD analysis project Ga0181612, IMG submission 119630) | Hoatzin crop microbial communities from Cojedes, Venezuel. Combined Assembly of Gp0051906, Gp0051904, Gp0051908
AGGACAGCCTTCGAGATGGAGAATAAGCAAAATAACGCGTGGAAATAACAACAAGAAGTAGATTTGATTTAAGCTGCTGCAGGCGGCATTTCATGATTTTGCAGTATGTGCTTTTTGTGAATTCACAAATCCCCTAATGTAAAACTTTTCTGTTAAGCTTCTTTTATTAGTAAGATACAGGGATTTATTACCTCCAGCTTCATTTCCTTCAGCCTTTCCAGTTACTTCTCCATTTCAAAAAGAGGGAGCGATAAATTTAAAAAAAAGATACCACCTCAACTATCAGCTTTTTCTTGCTTTTCAGTATTTCGTAACATCAAACACCTCACTTTGGAGAAGACAGAACAGCTTATTTTTACAAGTCCAAATTCCTTCCACAGTTTTTGCATCATCTGCTTCCTGACATTACGAGAAGTGAGAAGTGTTTTGCACAGCACAGTGAATAAAATGTTCTAATTTTCCAAAGAAACAATTGCACAAGAATAGACAGCAGAATCATCTTGAGGTGGTTTGGGCACGCGTTTCCCTTTTTACACTTTGCTTTCCTTCATTTCACGCATGAAATTCTGAGTTTCTTAATACTTTGCCTCTCTGTCCCAGTCCTTCCCTCCTCTAGCAGAGCCGCCATCATACAGAAAATAGTGGAATTTTCTTCAGCACCGAGTATCAGTCTCAACTTCGCAAGAAATGGTTTGGCAGTCAACACACTGCTCCTGCTCCTGACTGTTCAGGTCAAGCGCACTAACTGAATCAGAGTGTTGTTGCATCCTTCCTTTGCAAAGAGCTTTGAATGGGCTGAGCAGTATGAAAAGCAGCAGCATCAGTCTACCAAGATACACAAAACATTCAGGTGTGAACCATTTCTTTAAAAAAAAAAAAAAGAAAAAAACCCCAAAAACCACAGCACACAACATCCCAAATTATAGTTCAGTATTACAATGTATTATTATGTGCAAAACTCACCATTTACAAAATTAAATACAAACGCGCTGGGGTTTCAGATACATGGCCAACTGACAAAAATGTTACAGATCTCTGCATGTACAATACACATGCTGCTCATGACATTTTTGTAACCATCTGCCTTACGTTACTCCTCTAAAGAGAGTAGCCCAAAATGACTTAAGTAGGGTCCCGTGTCACCCACAGCACTGGCCATCTTGGACACATCTACAGAACACACAGGTTTAATACCATTTTATCTTTGCACACGTAGGACTGACTTCCACACCTTGCCTACCGAGTAGCTCAGAACCATGAAATGCTACAACACATTCTTCAGTCCAAGACACACTCTGATGTTGGTGATAGACTATACAAAAAAAGTGTTCTCCTTCACCTTACTGATGATCACTTATTTAATCCTCTGCTAACACAAATAGTATCTGGGATAGGTGCTGTCAAATCCCTCTGCAAATCTACAATACTGCTTACACAGAAGTTGCTTACCAACCTTCTCCGCTTATTTTCTGCAAGGAGCCTGAACCAGCAGACTAACACATTTTAATCCTAAATTAGGTTCTCTACATTCTTTCTCTGCCCCTTCTCTACATCCTTTCCTTTCAATTTCCTCTTCCGACCCCCTAGTTCTATTGTCTAAAAAAATGCATATAAACAATAATCCCGATAACAGTACATCAAGTTCAGATATAGGCACTGAAATCGCCAGCGCCAGTGGTACAATCTTCTTACAGGTAACAGAAGTTTCGTAAGAACCCTCCTGTAACAGGAAAAGAAGAGGACCCAGAGAGACTTTTAATGCGATACTCTAAAACCAGCAAGAGATTTATTCTTGTATATTAAATGTTAAAATCACATGCATAATTATAGAATACTTTATAGTTAAAAAAATATTTCAAAAACCAACCCTGACAGTTTACCTGCAACTGCTATAAAATTTCTATGATATATATATATAAAAACATGGAGATTTTCTGTAATTAAAAAAATTAGGAAAGGATGCAATCATCCCGGTAATTATGAGTTAACTGATGCCCTGCATCGGACAGTCTTGTCGAACTCCTGCTGGTGAAACTGAGCTCGTATCAGCCAGTTTACCGAAATACTTGTCTAGCCTACATATATTTAACTCAAAATGACATTTGGCTAAAGGATGAGTGTAAGAAAATAGATTTTTTTGCACACTACAGCAAAAAGACCTGCAGAGGGCCACAGTAAAATACGCTTCAAAAGAGTCTGTGGCACAAGAAATTCAGCCTCATGGGCTGTTTACTCAAAACACGCTGGTGAAATATTCCACATAACTGGCCATATGCGTGGTTTACATGGGGTTTTTCTAAGCAACGCTAGAAGTGTCTGCGTGTTTTTTACTAGGCATTTATGGTTTAAGACCTGTTTTAGCTGCTAAGGCAGGCAGTCAACAAAGATGTTTTCAACAGTTAACAGAAATTAAACGATGAGTTGCTGGTTTTAAGAAGCCGAGTCATCGTTGTTTTGAAAAATGGCACCATATGGATCACTGTTAATGCGCTTGTAGACGAAGTGAAAGACCTGGGGTTGCGGACGGCTGTGCAACTCTGCCTTAATTTTCTGAGGGTAGGTATCCTCTGTCAGTTGCTGCCAAGTGTCGTCAACAAAAAGAAACAGGCTATATTCCTCTGGATTGTCCACCTTAAACTTTTCGGCACAAAGCTGACAAACGTCTTCGGTCGTGATATATGGTCTCACTAGCAAGGTCTTTCCTGTACATCCACTGTTAACTTCCTGGAATGCAACACGAAGGTAGTTCTGCAGAATGGGAAAACAGACGTCAGAAACCGAAAAAAACAAAACTCACCCTCTGAAAACTGAAGAGTGAGCAATAAACAGCAACCCTCTCCGTGTTCTAGCTGGGAAACACACACTGGTGATTCTCACACATTATGGCCACCTTGTGAATTGCGATATTGGTGACAAAACTGTGGCAAGCCTGTGGTGGACATAACAGAAATTCATAAGCCAGCACCCTCCTTTCCTCGGCTTATACTCCAGCCCTGCAATTAAGAGTGAACAGATACAGCCACATGGAAAACACCAGTGTTTTTAATGGGACTTGATGTTTGGCCTTACTAGGAAACAAAATGCTGTGAAGAAAAATAAACATCTGAGGCAGCACCCCTGTGATGCTGCCAATACTGGGTCAATACCAGAGACCAGAAGCTTCACACAAGATGATAGTCAGAAGGAAAAACTTAAAAAAAAAAAGCCTCTGCCAGTGGCACACAAGGGGTGTTGACCCACAAGTTACTGCACGACAAACTGCTCGCACTCTTACGCTGCAGTATGCAAAAGGTAATCCGTCCTCACGGAGGACATCTTCATCGCGTTAACCGGTGGCAACTTGGTGCTTGAGCTTGATGTAAGCAAGTTTTGTGTGGTACCATTTTCTTTTTTCAAATAAGGCTTGGAGGGATGCAGGAAAAAAATTTACTCTGCAACATTAGAGTAAATCCATATGGTTTTGAGGCAAAAAAGCTGGAGCTTTTTTCTCTGTTGAAACTGACACACAGCCACAACTCTGATAACACGGATAAATTCTAAATATGCCCTACACGGAAATGCAGTTCTACCTTTCAAAAGCATTTAAGAAGTAAAATAAAAAGCAACAACTAGGGGAAAAAACCAGAAAACTTTTGGACACATGAGCAAAGCAGCCTGCTGTTGTGCGCTTTTTTTAAAAAAAAAAATTAATTGCAATTAAAGACTAAAAAGCACTAAAATTAAAGGAGGGGGGAAAAATGACAGTGAGAAAGACCTGTTTAGTGAGTGAGCTGGTACCTATGTTTGTATGCTGAATAAATTAAGCATGCTAAATCACAACAGTAAAAATTTACATGTCATAAAAACAAGCTGTTAAAAGCTAAGACTGAGAAGAATGCTCATATGACTTGCATTCCAAAGAGCACTCATCTTTATTAAAAGTATTTTTTGATAGCTTGCAGACTGAAACACTGAAGCTTTGCAACAGCATTTAAACCACTGGGATGGAACCTCACGGAATAGAACTAATCCATTTTTGTTACCCAGCATGAAGAAATTACAAAAAAATCCACCCTAGATAAGGCAAAACACACGACAGTTTTCATTTCTAATGTAGTTAATACACAGAAGACCTGTTTTTAAAAGCACGTCCTTTTAGACGGACGGGATTGCTTCAAGGAGAAGCTGAATTCTGTACAAATGCCTGTAACTCTTCTACTAAGTATCAAAGCTATTTATGCGGTATCAGAAAGTTGTATTTAATCATCATGAAAACATGAGATTTTTTTCTTTTCCATCTTTTTGAGGGAGGGAGGATAAAGGCTTTCCAGGGCCCAAAAGCTGATCAGGCGGTGAGACTGCATCACCGAAATGCAGCGATCGCACCCTGGTTCGACGTGGGAAAGCTAAGTTGCGCTGAAGTTGCGTTACGTGTTGGTTGTAGGGAAGGTGCTTCACTTCAGCACTGCAGAACATGGAGAAAGGAGACGGAAAACTGGCATTCTGAGCGGGCAGCAAAATGCTTGAATTTGCGCCAAGCATAGCCCGGACGTGGTGTGATCCTACTGACTCGAGGCTCTCTTTTTCAAAGAGACAATAGAAGGAGAAGTACTGGACACACTCGGTGCCAGCTCTTCCCCCACCACTCTGCATCTTTCTGCATCCAGCTGTACAATTAGCTTGGCTGAAGTTCATTTGCTGAGGAAGAGAAAGTGAAACGGAATACAAGATCCTGCTGAAGGAATCTTCTGTCATTTAGTCATCTGGCAGAACACAAAGTGATGAATTTTCCTATGAACAGTGTAGTGTTTTGCTAGAAAGAGCAAAGACTCAAGCTAGTCGAATCTGACACCTAACTACAGGTAAGCAGAATATAAAATGGATGCCAGTAACATGGACTAGCTTTGTGCACTAGCCATGGTTTGGAATTTCTGTTAATCAGTTCTCCTCTTCCTAAGAGAGGCAAATTGTGGAAGACTGCTTCTTTTCCCAACTCGTGCCTGTTCAGTGTTGTCCTGTAGTCATTTGCATGGACACCAATAAAACAGAAGGAGCCACAACTGAAAGGCTTCATTATCTCCAGATGAGCCTGCACCTTCATTTCTCAAAGTCTTAACTACATCATAACTATGTGATGGTTGTCATCAGCCTCTCTGGTGACTTGTGGATGGTTGGACTTGATGATCTCAGAGGTCTTTTCCAATCTATGATTCTATGATTTGTGCTGGGGTATGAACTGTAAACAACTGAACACAAAGGAATAAATCCTTTCTTCTCAATTCCAACATCCTCCTTGCTTCAGTCCACAAACTGATACAGCTGAACAGACAATCAAGAGCATACTATATGAAAGACATGCAGGCCTGGTTTTAAAAGACGAAGTAATCCCGACTGCTTTGTTATTCTTCAGTTGAAGTTACTGCCCTACTCTGAAAGAGCAGTAAAAAATGGAGGGGAGGAAAAAAAACAAACAAACATGAAGATATCCATAGTACAAAACTCTACTCCTTGCTTAAACTTTAAAACTGTAGGCAAGCTTCCTCCCACCTCTCCTCTCTATTACCTGCTGTATGCCACCATTAGCTACTGGAGAGTTGTACTGATGTGTACCATTGAAATCTGGATTTGTTCTTTTTAACAGATTCAGCTTCTTTGTGTGCTTTACTAAGATATGATTCAGTTTGTCCTCACTCTACAGGACTTAAATAGAAGGAAGGGTGGCAAAGCTCCATTATTTCATGTTTTCTTTAGATCATCGTAATCAAACTCTACTATAAAGTGCAAAGACTTCAAAACTGAGGCAAATTTGCCAGCCATATGCTCAGCATTGCTTCACTCCACTTACCTTGTGGCCCTAAGGGAATTGTTATGAATCATACCTCTCAAATGGTGATTCTAACAAAACAATCAACCCCTTTTTTTTCCTTCAGCCCTAAGCTCTACCTGAAAATCATCAACTGAAGGTATTGTCCTGTTAGTTGTCCTCCTCTTGTGCCATTGCCGCAGAGTATCTCTGGCTTCTGAACTTAACAGTCGGGCAGCTTGTTCCTCCTGGAAGTTCTTGATCAGTGAAAGTGCTCCATAAGCGCTTGTCAAGTAATAGCCTCCTGTGAGGGACAACAAAGGAAGAACGTCTCAGAGTGGTCACAAACACCACGCTAGCTCCAACTGGTCACAGTCAGAAGTACAAACGTGCTTTTTAAAAAAAAAAACACCACAGACACACAGACAAATCCCTGTACTCCACTGCCAAACTATTTATACATAAAGAAAACCAGCTCACTGGCCTGCAAAATGCTGGGCAGTGTGTTCTCAGCTGCTAAGAGACATGCAATGGTTGCACGTGCTCCATATTATCAAGTGGTGCCACAAGTATCTAACTCTGGGTCCACTAGCACTGGGGATAGCTGGTTACTTAAATAACTGGTGTCACTCCTTTAGTCCTGAGTGTTTTTACAAAATTGGAACATGAGTTTTCGTCTAAACATTTCCATCCTGAGCTTCAAGTGTGGATGAAATAAACATAGCTGTTTAAACAAAGTAAAAGACAATCCACCACTGTTCAGGAACTTAAAAGCAACCACCCTTAGCAGCAATAAAGCAATGACTGAGTGTGTTATTTTTACCCTGGAAGCATCCCAAAGAGTCTGCTTTTGTTTTTAAAATGAAGACTGTGTTTGTGACCTTTTTCGCATTCCCCATAATGTCCAACTAGCTCAGGAGGTGATGTGTACAGTCCTCCATGCTTCACCTTTATTATATGAGTGGAGAACAAATTAAAGTCAAGACAGAGTTGCCGATGTACCAAAGAAACTGCAGGTCACAAAGGAAAAGGAGTCTCAACAGGAAGTAACGCTCCTCAACAACCAGGAGGAACAAAATACACGCTGTCATTTATTTCTCTTGCTTGCTCGCTCTCTTTTTTTCCAAGTAAACTATTTGAGTGGGAGTGTCCAATTCAGAGGCAGCACAGCCTATTCATGGAGTCATTCAAATACACATTCTATGCTCACAGTAGTATTTTTTGTATTACTGATAGCATGCTTTTGGCCTTTAGCTTTGCAACAATTTTAATACATAAAACACAAGCAAGTCCCATGAGACAAACTGGACAATACACTACATTTGAACTGCACAACCCCAAAGCACTAAACAATTTTTCCTGCATAATATAGTCCAGCTGGTGCCAAATACAGGGCCAGCCAATGGATGGACTTCTTTTGCTGTATTAAAAACAACATGGCTTAATAGTCCAGTAAATGTTTCTGCCTTTCAAGCATGGTAATGATCTCCAGCTTCGTATCTCAAGTATTTTCCATGTTAAGATTCCTGAAAAATGCACTAGAGGATGTTGTGTACACAAAGCAGGGAACAGACTAGTGCCAAATTGGAGGAATCCTGGCACAGTTCTCACACATACCAGCATACCAGCATGTAAGAGAATACAGCAATTTCAGTAAGCCAAGAGATAGCGGGAATGGAAAACACATATACAGACTTAAACTCACAGCTGAGCTTGGTCACAAGAACCTTTAAACTTCCTCATAAACTGGTAGATTCTGGGGCCTACCCAGGGCTTGCAGAATATTTCCTTGTTAAAAAAAACCACCATGAAAACAGAAAGGAGGGAGATTTCCTTGCCTCTAGTGGAGTTCAGCCATTATTCAAGTATGCCTTAGGAAACATATTCCAAACATATAAAAATACTTTGTCAGAAACAAATATTGGGAAGGAGCAAAGATCATTAAGGGGGGCAATATTCTCAAAAGCACTTCTCTGGCAGAGAACTTGCCCAGAAGTTTTTCCAAAGCATGTAACTCAAGTCCCATTACGTGTCTCACAATTTAACTGAATGCAGCGGCCCTATAAATACTCTCAGGATATTCTCGGGCACAGAAGGATAATCACATTTGGCACCTGCACAGCGTATATGTTCACTTGCTAAGTCACGATGCCTTCCCCTTCTTGTTGAAAACAACATATTCCCTCATAAGGTAGTACACATCAGTAGATTCCCAGGTCACTCAGACCTGTACTCTGCAAGGTAACCAGTGTTCTCTTAGTTTAAGGTGGAAATAATTATGACATTCTCTTGTTACGCTACTGACATCGCTGACTTTAGGACTCCCCTTGAAAGGATTTCTAGTCAAACAAGGTTAACAGCAATGGTACTATGAGAAAGAATCCCCCTTCCCTAGTCTTTCACTCAGTTATAATAAAAATAAACAAACAGATTACCTTCTCCATGCAGCAAAGATGGATCCAGCAATTCCATCATGTATTCAATTTCAGTGTCCAGCTCCAGCATATCACACTGGGCTAGTACATATGTCAACACAGGCAAGAAGTCATCAGCTCCATACAGCCTCCCTGGGTTAAAGGGAATACAGACAGTGATAGACAAACCACACCCTTTTACCAGTTTTGGTATTTGAAAGGAAAGCATCACTGACCAGTACGTTTGCGTTACTCTTGAGCCTCCTGTTATCAATGCACAGCAAGAAGAACGTCATCTGACTCTTGCTGGACAGGAGACCAACACCAGCTTCATTTTGTATTTCTACCAAACACAAATCCAATGATGCATACCTTGAGGCATGCAAGGGAATTTAAAGACTGGGCTCACTTTAGCATCAGCTCAACTGGTCAACTCCTAAAAGGCTGCCATGCCAGTCTAGCCTGACCTCCACCTGCGCTTCTATCTATCTATCTATCACTGGCTAAGAGATGATCAACAGGCATTTTCGTTATACGTGCAGGGACAACATCCACTTTCTGGAAAGATCCAGCCATAAATACCAGTTTCCGAGTCTGAATCCCAGCAGAGAAGCCTGAACATAAAAGCCTATAAGGTTTGACATGAAAATTCAGCTCATTTCCTTGACAGAGCATAGTTAAAAACACCAGTGAGCAAAGCCGCATATCTTTCCCAACTAGCCAGTGAAGCATCATCGGCAACGGCAGCATGTAGCTAACACACAGAGACTATGCTGTACCTAGGTCTATCTATGCTCCTACCACATTTACTGCATTTAAACTTTCTGTTTAGAAAATACCACGTGGTCAGATCTCTGGGCCCGGCCAAACTGCGTTCATTGCAGAACTGGTGTGATGGTCACTTAAAACCACCACGAGCAGGAGCCAACTTAAACTTCGGTGAAACTCTAGATGACTGAAGGGCTGATATCTACAGTTATACCAGCTAAGGCATACCTTCCAGGTATTTTATACATACATACACTGTGTATATATATATACTATTATCTGGCTGAGAGTACATGACAAAGCAGATACTCAAACAGCTGCTGGCTCAACGCCATGTTTTACAAACTTCACATGACAAGACAAGACAACCCAAGGAGCATTTGCCACATCTTAAGTGCAACAGTTAACTGGCAGCAGCCTCTCAGTATTTTTCTTCTGCATGTTGGAAATACTTTACTCAATGTGAGTAACACAGCATGACAAAAAGAGTTTGTAGTACTTCAGGGCAAGATTCCTATATCCATTTTAAAACGCAGGATTTTGCACAGAAATAATAAGCTGGGCAGCAGCTCAGACCTAAATCTTGCAACAGTGCCTGGGGGTCTTGACCAGCCACAAGCTTTCACCATGCATCCCAAATCTCAAAAGAAAGCAGGCGTCTTGACCGGCACCGCACCCAGCCACACATCCAGTGCTCTATTAGAAAGAAAACTGCCAACCACCTGCAGCAGCTTACACTTGCTTAGGTAAAACAATCTCCTACTACCACCAGCGTTGCTTCACCTTAGCTCGTGACCTACCACAGCAGTGTATGATAAGACATCAGGCAACAGAGTTGCACCTATGAATTCCTGCCATCCAGCACAGCATTTTAATTGTGCCACTGACTACTTAGCAGGTCTTAACCAGTCTGTGGTTCTATTTCATTATCTAGGTTTCAAGGTCACTTTTGAACTCTTGCTACATTACAGAAATAGATGTTACTTCTGTTCCAAAAACACAAAAGAAAGTCTCCAAATGAGAACATTCAGAGGCACAGCAAGCCAACAATACTAGATCAGAGGCTGCTTTCCACCACCCACTAACACAGAGCTCTCGTAGTTGTCATACTGCATACACGCTATTGAATTACTATAGCTAAATACAGGGTGCTACCTCTATTAAAATTTCCAGAAAAATACTAATTTAGAAACAGTGTCATATTCAAGGCTTACAGGTCAGCCTTTCTGGCAGCCAACTTCAAAGGCCTACAGTTCAGCAAAGCTGTTTTTTTAAAGCTGCTTCACAACTCTTCTTCACAGTGAATTTGTAAGATGTGCTGACAGATGCATCAGAGATATTAGGAAAGAAGCGGAGAGGAAGAATCCCTCCCAAAAAGGCAAAGAGATGCTACAAGATCTCCAGGATAAGGAGACATAGCTGCAGAATCAGTTGGTCTGATTTCCTCCACCAAAAGACAACCTCAGGTTTGGAATATCAGTGAACCCGAACCACGAGAAGCACCATACCTGAGTTATTCTCCATAACAGTGTAAATCAATTTGCAAACTCTCAGCAGCAGCATGACTTTCTTTTCAGGTGAATACATTTTCTGCATGGTCATGAACTTGACTTTAATTTTTTCAACGTCCACAAAGTCTGGTGTTGGAACAAACACGCCCAGTTCCTGAGGACTGCGCTGCCGCACCAACTGCAGGTTTTCCTTTAGCTGTTTCCAAGAACCATCCGCGGTATGAAACTCTTTCAACATCGCTTCAATGTGGCCCTTCAACGGCTTCAGAATGCACTTATGCATGGCCTTCTCCAGGACAACATCTGCAATGGGAAAATACAAGTCCAGCTGACTTCCTCCTCTAGACGAGAGCCAGTATTAATATAACCATTCCCAAAAGAGACACTGTAGAGTAAAACCTTCTTGCTAAGGCCTATTTATTATACACGCTGAGTTTCCAGATGTTTGTTAACAAGAAAACAAAAGGCAGAGCAGAATCTGTATTCCATTTTCTTTATGGCAATGCGGCAAATACAAAAAAAATTCCACAAAGTCAGACCACAGACTGTCACAAAAAAAAAGGGGGGAGGGGGGAGAGAAGCAAGCTGTAGCTCCAGTTACCTTTTTTCTTTTGTTGGTCAGAAGTCTGAATTTTACTTTGAGCTTAGACTTTAACTTCTAAACTTAAAACACAGTCAAAACCGTAACTTCTGTCTGTTTTGGCATGAAAGCCCATCCTTTTTGCATAGTTTCCATCAGAAATTGTAACTCAACCAAGATCTCCTAAAACATGGCTCAACTTTGTCAAGATCTTTATGAAGTTGAACAGATTATGGGCTTTAAGCTATAAATGAAAACCAAGCTGTGTTTGTGCAGCTTTGGATTTCATCATGCAAGCTTATATACAGCTTTGTCATCAAGTTTGAAGTTCTTTGTTTGGCAATAATGTGCACGTGGTACAGTAACCACTAACTTAGTTGGGTGTTTTTTTATTCTTGTTCTACTGAAGTTTTTCTTTAACAGTCATTCTCCATTTTCAAAGTACAGACCACATCAACAGAGAAAGCTCTTTCCTAAACATTGTCTCTGCAAACCCTTACTTTATAAGCTAATTTCCTCTCCCACTCAGCATCCCTACAGCAACATAGCTTACATTAATAATTAGCTGACATCAATTATTTGTACCATAGTGAACTCCCACAAGCACAAAAGAGACTGGGGACCCATCTGCCTGGCCACAGCACCAACACCCTGATGGTGGGGTAGGACCAGAGCCTAGGGCAGGCAGATGTATTAGTGGAGCACAGGGACCAAGAGCAGCAAGATGAGAGACTGTGTCACTGCTGGATCACACATTTGTACAAGCTAGCAGTGGGTATTCCTGCTACTAGTGGTAACTCATTGAAGTTTTATTAAACCTCATGCCTTTTCCAGGCTCTTTGCCTGTTCTTATGTGTTTTTCCTATACCAGTCTCTTTCCTTTCCTGACCTCCGCCCCTCCTTTTTTTCAAAAAAATTGCAGGCTATTTCTAAGGCTTGGGATTTACACACAAACACACACACCCTCCAAACACACATTACCTACTTGTGTTTTCTTACTTTTGCTTTATACTTTCATTTATTTTATCCTTGTGTTCAGCTATTTTTCATTCTTGGTCTTCATACTTCTCTTTCCCATACAAACACACCCTTCACACACTCCTCCTCTTATGGTGCCTTTGTTTCATACAT